>OHMH01000645.1_pt1 | contig 16905 bp, 14 predicted proteins | sample 1569311 | NCBI WGS metagenome assembly OHMH01 (sample SAMEA3879503, study PRJEB24766) | human gut metagenome | biome: human-associated habitat; feature: feces | place: USA | collected 1985/1987
CCGCAGGCATCGTTGACCCCACCAAGGTCACCCGCTCCGCTCTGGAGAACGCAGCCTCCGTCGCTGAGATGGTGCTGACCACCGAAAGCCTGGTCGCTGATCTGCCGGAACCCCCTGCTGCACCCGCTGCTGCAGGCGGTGACATGGGCGGCATGTACTAATAACTGCCTAAAAACCGCATGAATCCTTGATTTTTGGAGCGTGCAAAAGCGGATTTACGCCAAACTTACGCCACTTACGCCAAAAATCAAAGCGCACTATAGGGTAATAAAATCGGCACTCGCTGAAAAGCGGGTGCCGTTTTTGTGTCTAGGGGATTTGAAGACTCATGAAACCCACTGATGGATTCTGCGAGCGGCAGACTGTCAGCGGCTTTATTGTTGCTGTATTATATTCAGGGCAACTATGCAGCGATTTACGACAAACCGCTGTTTGATGCCCCCTTTGTGCCGCTGAAGGAGAGCGCTCTGCCGCTTACCCCGGAGGCCAAAGAGGTGGTAGACCGGGTGCTGGATACCTTTGGTATGTACAGCGGAAAGGTTCTGGAAAGCATCACCCACAAAGAAGCCCCTTGGCTGGATGCCCGAAAGGGCTTTCTGCCGGACGAAACTTCTCATGCGGAGATTTCGCTGGATGCGATGAAAGCGTACTTCAAAAAGGTGGATGAGAAGTATAATATTCGGACGGAAGATGGACTAAAAAGTTATATCAGAATGATGTTATAAAATGAAAATAACAAACGCACTGTGCAGATGAGTGTACAGTGCATTTGTTGTAAAGAAAATCAATCCTTTTTATAATTTTCATTGTAGAGCAAGTATAGCTTGTGCATAAGTGTGAGAATGTTAAAGGAAAATAGGTAAAAAATCCAATAAATTACCGTTCGTAAAATTTCCTGAAGTGTTCCACCTATTGACTCAATTATAAAAATCAAGATAAGGTCAACGAATCCAATTAAAACTTCAAATATGCCTATTCGGACAATATCACGTATAATGACAATTTTTTCATTATGGGACTGATCTTTGTTCTCTAGTGATTGAATGCTGTCACCACGACCAATAGCCATGGACATGATATCCATCATTGCTGCAACCAATAATGTTAAAATGACACCTACTTGAGTGTATTCTTGCGATGGATCTAATGGGACTTTTAATATAGTTATCACTGTAATGATGGTAACAAGAGCCAACAAATATATAAGATCCCATATATTGGGAAAGACCAATATATAATCTTTGATAATTCCTCGTATATGCAATAGTTTTGGTAGTAGAGTTTTAGAATGCCCTAAAATAGAATGAAGCACCATAATAATGATTAGAACAATAAACAATATAGTGGCTACACTATCCGTAGTTAAAGAAAATACTTTAGTCAACACAATCACCTCCTTACAAAATATGAGCTATGAGTTATAGAGGCATATGATGATCCTCAAAAATGCGTTTGAACTCCTCAAGCATTCTTGCATCGGAAGTATAACCGTCTGCACCGACAACGGAAGGGTCTAATACTTCTCGAATGCCTCCTGACAATAATCTGTTAACGGTAAAAATACGACTGCCACGTGGGCCTTTAACTTTGAACTGGATTTTTTCAGGGTCAAATCCATCAAGTTCAGGAGAACGTTCGACGGCTTCGGTGTCGTGTGGGAAAGCACGGTGGAAAACATCTCTAATCATCCGGAGTGGAGCTTGCGGGCGATTTTTAGAGAACTTGAATATTCTAACTTCTTCTGAATAGTCTGGAAGGAGTCCGTTTTCATCTGCAACAGCTTTTTTTGCAATGCGAACTTCTTCCCAAAGATTGCGCTCAATAAAAGTTTTAAGAGCCTCCGAATCAGGCGTTTCGACAGGATCTACTGTATGATTTTTTCCGTCAATGGACTTCAAAAGCCTTTTTAGCCATTTGCGCATCACATCAGCAACACTTCTACGGCCTAATGCCTCTGTCAGCATAATAGCAGTTGTTGTACCGGGATGGCTTACAAATGCTATGAAGACATGGAAGCGCTGACTCAAGATATCTTCCGGGTGAACCTGAATATCGCCTGTTGGCTGATGAAGTTCAGCACGCATACCATTTTCACCGTAAGTAATCGTGAAAAAGATATAACGGTAAAGTTCAGTATTACCGTTCCGTTCTACTCCATAAACAACACTTTCTCCTTTGTGAAAACCTCCATTAAAGGGGACAAGACATGCTTTTTTAGCATTGGCGGAAGGACGAGTTTGATTTTCTGGAGCGTCTTGTGGAGTAGGATCAGCAGCTGTTCCGTCACCGAATCTTTGAGCGTTAGCGTCAAATTTGACTTGTGCAGTAATTCTATCTTTTAGGAGGTCGAGCAAATCGTTGTGATCTTCGACGGGATTTTTCCAGAAGAGAGGATGGTCGTTTTTTCTAGGTGGGTAAACCTTGATCGTTGTGCTGTTTACGGATACTTCCTGCATAATTATTTCCTCCTGCTATATAGTAGCGCAATCGGTGTGTTATAAATTGTACTTTGTGAGAGCGAACTCTAAAATTTGATTTTATTATACTACCAATGATGGATACCATCAATAAAGAACGAGGCATTTGGCGATTCTGTATAGGAATCGATTCAATGTTCTGTATAAATCAACAGCCGCCCAGTGACCTTACGGTCTCGCTGGGCGGCTTATTTTTTGCGTTTCCAGAGCAGATATTCTTCGTAGCGGTGCATCTCGTTCTGTTCTTCTTCGGTCAGGCGCTGGCGCTGTTTGCGAGCCTCGTCCGAGGGGTCGATGTCGGTCAGACCCAGCAGGTAGTCGGCGGAGGTGCCGTAGAGTTTGCAGATGGCAAGCAGCACATCGCTGGGCGGCGAATTGCGTCCCTGCTCCCAAGCGCTGACAGCCCAAACGGTAAGCCCCAGCTTGTCCGCAAGGCTCTTTTGGGTGTCATGATAGTTCTTTCGAATCTCTGCCAGTCGCTCTCCAAGCATTATCAATACCACCTTTCCTGTTACTAGTATAGGGAATTCTACTAGTTTTTGACGAAAGACGCACTTAAAATGCTGGACACGATGCAAACAAGTAGTTATAATGCTAGTATAAGACGGAACTAGTACAAAAATACTACTTCCGCCGCAACGCTAAGGCAAAGCGAGGAAATCCCCGTTGGAACAACTGATCGACTTTCACGCACCGGAAGTGCAGGCGGTGCTGGATACACTTCTAAAAGACCACTCCACCGGTAAAAACATCATCTGGGCCACCGACCCGCCGGAAGAACTGCAAACGGTGATGTACGAGCCTGTCACGGATAGATCGCAGATCACCACCCAGCAGCTCGGGCTGACCCACTACGAGGTGGTGCTGCCCCGGATGATGAAGCAGACCGACACCCAGCAGCAGCGCACCCGCAAAAAAGGCGAGGTGTTCAGCCCCGCATGGGTCTGCAACAAGATGAACAACGCACTGGACGCCGACTGGTTCCGTGGGCTGGGGGCAGAGGAGAGCGCCGGGCAGTTCACCGTGGAGCTGCCCCAAGGCTGGCAGACGGTGGAAACGCCGGTGCAGTTCCCGGCCTGCAAGGGCAAGACCCCGGCATGGGTGCAGTATGTGCAGAGCCGCCGTTTGGAGGTGGCCTGCGGCGAAGCCCCCTTTCTGGCATCCCGGTACGATGCCGCCACCGGCGAGATGATCCCGGTAGCCCGGCGCATTGGCATTCTGGACCGCAAGCTGCGGGTGGTAAGCGAGAACGCCGCCACAGAGGACGAGTGGCGCAAATATGCCACCCATGCGGTGCAGTCTACCTACGGCTATGAGTATCAAGGAGATAATCTTTTGTTGGCGCGAGTCAACCTGCTGCTGACCTATGCAGAGCATCTGCAAACCCGCTGGCAGCGCAAACCCGCAAAAGAAGAGTTACAGCCTATCGCCAACATCATCAGCTGGAACCTGTGGCAAATGGACGGCTTGCACCTCTCTGTGCCCGGCGGCAAGCCCCAGCCGGAGACAGAACAGCTTGACCTCTTTTCCATGTTCGGAGCGGCAGAGCCGCAGCTGCCCACGGTATCCTGTAAAGTGAAAAACTGGCGCAAGGGTAGCCATGGAACCGCCCAGAACTTTGAAACCATTCAGGAAGGGAGTACCAGCATGAAGTTTGATTATGTCATCGGAAACCCGCCGTATCAGGACGGTGAATCGGCATCAACTAGAAAACCTCCGGTATATAACCTTTTTATGGATGCTACCTATCCGCTTGCAGATAAAGTGGAACTGATTACACCGGCACGGTTTCTGTTTGATGCTGGACAAACACCAAAGGCATGGAATGACAAGATGCTAAATGATTCTCATTTGAAAGTTTTGCATTATGAAACAGATGCCTCAAGAATATTTCCTAATACTAATATCAAAGGTGGTGTGGCTATCACATATCACGATAACAATAAAAATTTTGGGGCAATTAAGACATTTACACCATTTGCAACACTAAATGCAATATTAAAAAAAGTCACACTAAAGAACACAAAATATTTGGATAAAGAAATTTCATCACGAGGTTGCTATCGTTTTACGACACAGTTTTTTTCGGACTTTGAAAATGTATCGGGCAGACTAGGCGCAGGAACTGGAAATATGGTTGTATCAAATGTTTTTGATAAGATTCCAGAAGCATTCTTTGAACAACATCCACAAGATGGAAAATCATATATTAGACTTCTGGGCAGATCGAATAATACGAGAGCGTATAGATATATCGAACGCAAATATATTATAGAAAATGACTTTATAGGAAAGTTTAATATTCTTCTTTCTAAAGCTGACGGAGCGGCAGGAAGAATAGGATTACCTATTCCAGCGAGATTGATTGGAAAACCGGAACTTGCAAAGATTGGAGAAGGCGGAACAGATACATTTATCAGCATAGGCATGTTTTCTACAGAAAGAGAAGCAATAAATGCAATAAAGTACATAAAAGGTAAATTTGCTCGTGCAATGATTGGAGTTAAAAAGGTGACACAGGATAATCCACGCTCGGTTTGGTGTTATGTTCCCCTTCAAGACTTTACCGACCATTCCGACATTGATTGGAACAAGTCGGTGGCGGAAATTGACCGGCAGCTTTACCGCAAGTATGACCTGACCGCAGACGAGATCGAATTTATCGAGACCCATGTAAAGGAGATGGCATAATGGCTGGCATAACCCTGCGCACTGCCCGGCAGATGGTGCCCATGATCTACGCCTATACCACCCCGGAAATTGCCCGGCACAACGGCTGGACGAAGATCGGCTACACCGAGCAGTCGGTGGACAAACGCCTGAAACAGCAGACCCACACCGCCGATGTGCTGTTCCACGAGGAGTGGCGGGGCAATGCCGTCTACGATGACGGCAGCGGCGAGGTGTTCACCGACCACGATTTCCACGCCTACCTCCGCAAGCTGAATGTGGAGAACGACCGCAAAAATGAGTGGTTCCATCTGGATGGGCAGCAGTCCCGGCGGTATTTTCAGGATTTCCGCATGAACCGGGGCCGGGTGCAGCTGGATGCCGCCATCGCCTACACCCTGCGGGAAGAACAGGCAAGAGCTGTCCGCGACACCAAAACCTATTACCAGAGCCACCCCGGCGGGGAATACCTCTGGAACGCCAAGCCCCGCTTTGGCAAGACTCTCTCCGTCTACGACTTCTGCAAGCAGGTCGATGCACAGACGGTGCTCATCGTCACCAACCGCCCAGCCATCGCCAATAGCTGGTACAGCGACTATGTGCGCTTTCTGGGCAGGGAGTCCGGCTATCTGTTTGTCAGCCATGTGGATGCCCTTGCCGGGCAGCCCCATGTGCTGGACGAGCAGGGCTATCTGGATGCCGCCGCGCAGGGCGAGGAACTGTATAAGCGCATTGAGTTCGTCAGCTTGCAGGACATGAAAGGCTCCAAGTATTTCGGCGGCGAGTACGACAAGTTGCGCCACCTGACTGAGCTGAACTGGGATGTGCTGGTCATCGACGAAGCCCATGAGGGCGTGGACACCTACAAGACCGACCTTGCCTTTGACCGCATCCGCCGCAAGTTCACGCTGCACCTGTCCGGCACGCCCTTCAAAGCACTGGCGAATGACAAGTTTGCCGGGGATGCCATCTTCAACTGGACCTACGCCGACGAGCAGGCCGCCAAGCGGAACTGGCAGGGCGCACCGGGGCAGCAGAACCCCTACGCAAACCTCCCTATGCTCAACCTCTACACCTACCAGATGTCCGAGATCATCCGGGACGAGATCCAGCAAGGGGTGGAGATCGACGGCGAAACGCAGGAATTTGCCTTTGACCTGAACGAGTTCTTCAAGGTGAAGCCCAGCGGCAGCTTTGAGCACGAGGCCGAGGTAGACCGCTTTCTGGATGCCATGACCACCCAGAATAAGTTTCCGTTTTCCACCCCGGAGCTGCGTGCCGAACTGAAGCACACTTTCTGGCTGCTGAACCGGGTGGATAGTGCCAGAGCGCTGGCGAAAAAGCTGCAGGCGCACCCGGTATTCCGGGACTATGAGGTGATCCTTGCCGCCGGTGACGGCAAGCTGGACGACACGGACGAGAACCAGAAGAGCTTTGACCGGGTAAAAGCCGCCATCGCCCACCACGAAAAGACCATCACCCTGTCGGTGGGGCAGCTGACTACCGGTGTCACCATCCCGGAGTGGTCGGCGGTGCTGATGCTCTCCAACCTGAAAAGCCCGGCGCTGTATATGCAGGCAGCGTTCCGTGCCCAGAACCCCTGCCTTTTCCACGAAAACGGCACCTTCCGCCGCAAAGAGAACGCCTATGTGTTCGATTTTGACCCTGCACGCACCCTGCTGATCTACGAGCAGTTCGCCAACGACCTTTCACAGGACACCGCCAGCGGCAAAGGCGACACCGAGGAGCGCAAGGCGCACATTCAGAATCTGCTCAACTTTTTCCCGGTCATCGGCGAGGACGAGGAAGGGGAGATGATCCCGCTGGATGCAGAAAAAGTCCTCAGCATCCCCCGAAAGATCAAGTCCAAGGAAGTGGTGCGGATGGGTTTCCAGAGCAATTTCCTGTTCCAGAACATTTCCAACGTGTTCAGTGCGCCGCAGGAGGTGCTGGACATTCTGCAAAACTTCCAGCCCATCAGCGAGGCAAAGGCAAAGCCCATCCAGATCACCCCGGAGACCGGCGCAGACCTCTCCCTGAACGACAAGGGCGAGGTGGACTTGGACGAGGGCTACGTCATCGGCAAGGCGGCGGATGTGTTCGGGGCAAAAATTTACGAAAGCACTCCGGCACTGGACACCGCCCTGCAAGACCTCACCGATGCCCCGGCTCCTGCCAAAGAAGAGCATCTGGAACCTCTGAAAAAGAGCATCACCAAGGAGATCATCACCCCCATGGTGGAGCAGGCAAAGCAGGAGTATGGCCGCGACCTGAAGCTGTCCGACCAGAAGCGGTTTGAGAGCACCGCCAAAGCCAAGATGGACGTGGCGGTGAACAAGGTGGTGGACAACTACCGCATCGATCAGAGCCAGTTGGAGACCCAGCGCACCCGGCTGCTGCAAAGCTGCACCACTGCCCAGCAGCGCCAGCAGGTGAACCGGGAGTTTGACGCAAAGCAGCAGCAGAGCACCGCCGCCCTGATGGAGACGCTGCAATCCACCATCCAGCAGACGGCGCAGGAAATGCAGCAGACCATCGTGCGCACCGTGGAGACCAACCAGAAGGAGCAGGAGAAAAAAGGCTACGAGGACACCGTCCGTGACCATCTGCGGGGCTTCTCCCGCACCATCCCGTCCTTCCTCATGGCCTACGGCGACGAGACCGTGACGCTGGCGAATTTTGACCAGATCATCCCGGACAAGGTCTTTCAGGAGGTCACCAGCATTACGCTGGAACAGTTCCGCTTTTTGCGGGACGGCGGGCCGTACATCAACCAAGCCACCGGACAGGAGGAACATTTTGCAGGCCACCTGTTCGACCCGGTGGTGTTTGACGATTCGGTGAAGGAGTTTTTGAACCTGAAGCTCAAGCTGGCAGATTACTTTGACGAGAGCCGCACCGAGGATATCTTCGATTACATCCCGCCCCAGAAAACCAACCAGATCTTCACCCCCAAGTGGGTGGTGAAAAAGATGGTGGACTTGCTGGAACAGGAAAATCCCGGCTGCTTCGATGACCCCGGAAAAACCTTCCTGGACCCCTACATGAAGTCCGGCCTGTACATTACGGAAATCGTCAAGCGCCTTTACCGCAGCGAGAAGATGCGGCAAGCCTTCCCGGACGATAACGCCCGGCTGGAACATATCTTTGCCAAGCAGGTCTATGGGCTTGCCCCCACCGAAATTATCTACCGCATTGCCATCAGCTACATTCTGGGCTTTGCAAAGGGTCACGGCATCACCGCCCACCATATCCGTCAGGCCGATACGCTGGAATTTGCCAAGGCGGGCACCATGGAAAGGGAACTGGATAAGATCTTCAGAGATTGACCAATAGAATACGGCATAAAACCAAAGGCGGCTGTCTGCATGGGTGCAGATGGCCGCCTTTTTGTGCTATACGATTACGAAAACGGACGAATTTGTCAGTTCTAGTTACATCGGAGCCGGACGAGCTGTCCGTTCAGGACAGCTTGTCCGGAGCAAGAGTGCAGAGGTGCGGGTCGCCAGTGGCGACCTCAAAAGGCCGCAGGTATTTTGAAGCACCGACCGAGCCGACAGGCGAGACCGCAGCCTTTTGAAGGGAGTCAAGGGGGAACGCCTTGCCCAGTGATATGATGCTGTGCGTCATATCCTACTGGGTATTATCTGGCGCAAAACGGCGGCAGATCCAGCAGCTCCGCTGCTGCGTTCTCTCCCGGCAAGCTGTTGAAATGAAAGAAGCTCCCGCTAAACCTTATACTAAAATCAGGAAAAAGTAATCAAAACAGGTTCACTTAGGGGGCCAATAATAGGCCTACGAAGCTCACGACTTTAGTGATTTCAGGTGCTATAATAATTGCAGAGATGCAGCATCTTAGTGATTTTCCGCAAAGAAAGAATAGCGATGCAACAAGAAATGGGAACGATGTTTCCTACTTTCACCGAAAATTAGGAACTCACAGTTCCTGTTCGAGTATGAGTTTCTCTGTTATACTTTTCTTGCAGAGCAGAAGCAAACTCTTCTAAGCAGAAAGCGACAAACGCCATGATCTCCCACTGAGGGAAGGAGCGATAGGCCACTTTCTTTGCAGTATGACAACCACATAAATCCTTTTCTGAAAGGACTACCTCTCGATTCCGAGAGAAGATTTCAAGACACGGTCTTGAAATGCGAGACCCTTAGCTTGGAAGAATTGTATTACTCTTGTGATCTAATAGCATGAGTGGCCGTACACAAAAATACAGGAAAAGAGGGATGTCTATCTGAAATTAACACGACACAACGGACGAGCCGGAACCCACGGCACTTACAACCCCAAGCACAACGACCGCAGTTTCAACCTTTCCAACAGCGAGCACATTGACCCGGAACGAGCTAAAGGTAACATCTACTGGGACTGCTATCATGGCATCCGTTCGGCATCCGACAAGGATAAACAGACTGCCGCATTCAGCGATGTGGAGAAGATGTTCTATGAAATCCATTACGCTCACTTTGTGGAGAACCAGAACGCCCGCAATGCGAAGATTCGCCACACCGAGCGCAATCGAACCATAGAGGACTTGCTTGCAGGTAAGAAAACCTGCCCGGAAGAAACCATCTACCAGTTCGGAACGTTGGACGAACACGCATCGGTGGAAGACCTGGTTTTAGTGGTGACAGAGTTTATGTCCGAATTTCATGAGCGCTTCGGCACTCATGTTCATCTGCTGGACTGGGCACTGCATCTGGACGAAAGCACACCCCACATCCATGAGCGTCATGTGTTCGACTGCGAGAACAAATATGGTGAGGTGGCTCCCCAGCAGGAAAAGGCGTTGGAAGCGTTAGGCTTCAACCTGCCCGACCCGGACAAGCCCCTCAGCCGCCGCAACAACCGCAAGATTACCTTTGATGCCGCCTGTCGGAAAATGCTGTTCGAGATTGCAAAAAGGCATGGGCTGGAATTAGAGGAAGAAGCGGAGTACGGCAACCGCAAATATCTGGAAAAACAGGATTTCATTCTTGCCAAGCAGAAGGAGCGGCTTGCCGCCCAGCAGAGCAAGCTGGACGAGTTGACCCTGAAAGTTTCGGATATGGAGACCCTGCTGGAAAATGTTTCGGCTGCGGCCTATGACAAGGCGGTGGAGGTCGTGACGGACGTGGTACGCACCGAGACCCGCAAGGAAGATATGCGGATGATCGAGGACACGAAGAAGTGGGTGCTGTCCCCGGAACGTAAGGCTCCGCAGACCACGAGAGAATACGCCGCCCATCGGTTGGACACCGTGCTGGACAAGTTTCTCAAGACCATGCAGACCACCGCTGCCCGCTTGCAGGAGAAACTCCTGAAGCCGGAGGCTCGGCAGAAAGGCAAGGAACAGGTCAAGGAGAAAGCACGGGATTCCGTTCTGCAACTGTTGAGCCGTTTGCAGGCAGAACAGGCGCAGCGGAAGCCATCTGTCCCGCCTACCGCCGAAAAGTCAGAAACACGAGGTGATGTTTATTGAGCAAAGAAGTCAACGAAGAACGTGCTCCCCGAACCGTTACCGATGTGAAAGAAATGCTGACCAAGCACTCCAATGGCGAAATTCAGCGGACGATCCAGAACTGCATCACGATTTTGCAGAACGACCATGTGCTTGCCGATGCCATCCGGCTGAACCTGTTGAGCGAGCGCATCGACATTGTAAAGCCTGTGGGTTGGCCCCGCTCTGGTAAGACGCTGAACGACACCGACATGAAGTATATCCTGCGGCGGATGGAGAAGTACGGTATTTCCAGCGAAAAGAAGATCGAATCTGCTATCAGCATTGTTGCCAACGAGAACCGTTACCACCCCATCCGGGACTACCTGAACGGCCTGCAATGGGATGGAACAGAGCGGATAGCCCACGTCCTGCACCACTTCCTCGGTGCTGCGGAGGACGAGTACACTTGCGAAGCTATGAAAATCTTCCTGCTGGGAGCCATCAAACGGGTGTTCCAGCCGGGATGCAAATTTGAAACCATGCTCTGTCTGGTGGGCGGGCAAGGGTGCGGGTCGCCAGTGGCGACCTCAAAATGCTGCAGGCATTTTGAAGCACCGACCGAGCCGACAGGCGAGACCCGGGGAAGTCCACCTTTTTTCGACTGCTGGCGGTCAAGGATGAGTGGTTCTCGGATGACCTGCGGCGGCTGGACGATGACAACGTGTACCGCAAGCTGCAAGGTCACTGGATCATCGAAATGTCGGAGATGATCGCCACCGCCAATGCCAAGAGCATCGAGGAGATCAAGAGTTTTCTCAGCAAACAGAAGGAGACCTATAAAGTCCCCTACGAGACCCATCCTGCCGACCGTCTGCGCCAGTGTGTCTTTGCTGGCACGACCAACCGGCAGGATTTTTTGCCCCGTGACCGCACGGGTAATCGCCGCTTCATCCCCGTTCCGGTGGATGCGGAACTGGCCGAAGTCCACATTCTAGACGATGAAGCCGAATCCCGTGCCTATATCGACCAGCTTTGGGCAGAAGCCATGACCATCTACAACAGCGGCAACTATAAGCTGGCGTTCAGCCCTGCCATGCAGGAAACGCTGCAAGCCCACCAGCAGGACTTCATGCAGGAGGATGCGCAGGCTGGCATGATCTACGCCTTTCTGGAGGACTACGCAGGTGACCGGGTGTGTTCCAAGCAGCTCTATGCAGAAGCACTGGGCAACACCAATATCCCGGCAGAGTGGGAGACCCGTGCTATCTGCGAGATCATGAACACAGGAATTTCGCGCGGCGACATTCAAGGCTGGCAGGCTCACAAAACCGCCAAGCGTTACCCGAAGTACGGGGTTCAGAAAGGCTGGGAGCGCGTAACCAGCCCCGAAACCGGGGCTGAAGATTTCTCCGAAATAACGGATGCGGAAGCTAAGCAGCTGGGCTTTCCCTTCTGATGAATGGCGGTTACACGTCTGGTTACAAATTCGGTTACGCTGCAGTTACACCGAAAAATCCGCATGACTGCTGCGTGTTCCTCTTTCTGTAACCATGTAACCTTAAAAAGATAAGAAAAAGTATAAAGCCCACCGGATGCCCTGCGTGCAGAAAAAGAGAGTTTTCCTGCCCGGTTACAGGCGTTCGGTTACAAGGAATTGGAGGTCTGCCTATGAAGGAAGTTCGCGTTTGCGAAGCAATGAAGTCCCCGGTGGAGACTTCAAGCGACGGAACGGTCTTGCATCAGCAAGATGGAGGGACCAAGTCCCGACAAGTTCCGATTTGGGAAAAGAGCAATTTAACGCTGGAGGAAGCTGCGGCTTATTCCGGCATTGGCATCAATAAACTGCGTGAGATCACCAACGAGGATAAGTGCAAATTTGTCCTTTGGGTGGGTAACAAGCGTTTGATCAAGCGCCGTCTGTTTGATTACTTTATCGAGCAGGCGTATTCTATTTGAGAATGATGCAACGTCTTTTCTATTCGATATCGGTGGAAATCGCATGGTCGGTATGGTATACTAAAATTAACCCCTATATGCGCTTTTCACAGAAAGGAGCTTCTAAATGCCTGAAAAGCGCAAGGATAGCAAGGGCCGTGTTTTGAAGGATGGCGAAAGCCAGAGAGCAAACGGCACCTACGACTATCGTTATACCGATATCCACAAGAAACGGCGTTGTATTTACGCTAAATCCCTGACAGAGCTGCGGAAAAAAGAGGAAGAACTGTGGCGCGATCTGGCAGACGGCATCGACTATGCTGCCGGAGAGATGACAGTGGCTGATCTGGTTGACCGCTATATGAACCTGAAACGTGGGTTGAAACCCAATTCACTTCGGTCGTACAACACAGCGGTCAAGCGGATTCATGCTGACCCTTTCGGGCAAAAAGCCATTAAAACGGTAAAATTGTCCGATGCGAAAGGCTGGTTCGTGTTTCTGCATGACAGCGGTTTCAAGCAAAACACCATAGGAATCCTGCAAAGCGTTGTCAGACCGGCGTTTGAGATGGCGGTGGAGGATGACATCATCCGCAAGAATCCATTCAAGTTCAAGCTGTCCGATGTTGTGCCGAAGGACGCTTATGTGCGCAATGCCCTGACCAGAGAACAGCAGGAGAAATATCTGCAATTCGTTCAAGACTATGGCGGCAACTATTATGATGATATCGTCATTCTTATGGGAACCGGCTTGCGTGTGAGTGAGTTGTATGGCCTGACACGAGCAGATATCGACTTTGAACGGCACTGTATCCATGTCCGGCGGCAGCTTTGCCGGACGGCTGAAAAGCCCTACTTTGTCACACCGCCGAAAACAAAAAGCGGTATCCGCAATGTTCCCATGACGGATACTGTTCGAGCAGCGCTGTTGCGTGTGGTAAAAGCCAGAGCGTCCACGAAAGTGGAAGCGCTGGTGGATGGCTGCAGCGGATTTCTCTTTCTGGACAAGTCCGGAATGCCGAAGGTGGCAATGCACTTGGAAAACTATATGCGTGGCGTGCAGGGAAAGTTTGAGAAGGTGTACGGCAAACCTGTTCCGCGCATTACACCTCATGTGCTGCGACACACCTTCTGCACCAATGTTCAGCAGGCCGGGCTGGATGTAAAAAGCCTGCAATACCTGATGGGACACTCCAATGCCAGTGTGACGTTGGATGTCTACACGCACAGCAGCTTTGAATCGGTTGAAAGAGCCTTTGAACAGATCGCCGGCAACCTGTGATTTTCGACGTATGAAGCGGAATTGCTTACTCAATAAGTACCTTATGGAGACGGGATCTCTTCGGAGACCCCGTCTCTTTTTGTATAGAAACCACAGATGCAGCCCACTCTATCAAAAAGGGGTGAGCAGATGTCCGGCAAACGGGTATTGGCGTTGTATGCAGCTGTTCTGCTGGGGTTTGCGGTAGTTTTGTGCCACCTGTATTTTCTGGCAGAGAACCATACCTATGCTGCCCGGGCCGAAGCGCAGAGCACGGTCCGGCTCTCGCTGCCTGCCCGGCGGGGCAGCTTTTACGATCACAGCGGCCTGCTTCTCACCGGGCTGGAAACGCGGTATCTTGCCCTCTGCTTCCCGGGCGAAAACAACTACACACGCCTGTATGCATTTACGGACAGTGCCGGGCAGGCACTTTTGTACCGGAACCGCAACCGCTCCGCACCGTTTCTGCTGGAAGTGGACCGCGACCTTTCCGGGCGCGGCATACGCTGCTTTGCAACGGCACGGCGCTGCGCAGAAGTTCCGCTGTGCCAGCATCTGATCGGCTATCTGGATGCAGAAGGCCGCGGCATTGCCGGGCTGGAAAAGGCGCTGGACAGCCAGCTGGCCGGGACAAAGGAGCATGACACGCTGGTGTGCGCGGTCACAGCACAAGGACGGCTGCGGGCCGGGGAAACACCGCAGCTCACCCGGCAGGACAGCAGTGCGGTGGGCGTGCAGCTGACGATCTCCCGCCCGGTGCAGCGTGCCGCCGAAGCGGTGGCCGCAGACACCATGACCAGCGGCTGCATTCTGGTTCTGGACACGGCCACTGCTGCGGTTCGCGCCAGCGTCAGCGTACCGGGCTATGACCCGGATGACCTTGCCGCAAGTCTGGATGCACCGGACAGTCCGTTCCTGAACCGCGCACTGGAAAGCTATGCTGTGGGTTCAGTGTTCAAGCCGGTGCTGGCTGCGGCAGCGCTGGAGCAGGGCATCCTGCCGGAGTACGAATGCACCGGTGCGGTGGTGGTGGATGGACAGATCTTCCGCTGCGCAGGCGGTGTTCCGCACGGAACGGTAGACATGACTGCGGCTCTGGAAAAAAGCTGCAACGGCTATTTTATCCGGCTGGGGCAGCAGCTGGGGGCAGAGACGCTTTTGCAGATGTCTCGGCAGCTTGGCTTCGGGCAGGAGGTGCCGGTGGCAGGTGCGCTGCACGCCGATGCCGGAAAGCTGCCGTCTGCCGGGGAGCTTGCCCAGAGCGGCCAGCTGGCAAATTTCAGCTTTGGGCAGGGCGGTCTGCTGGCATCACCGGTACAGATCGCCGCCATGATGAACACCATTGCTTCCGGCGGGGTGTACCGCACGCCTTTCTTTGTGTGTGGCTCGGTGGATGAAACTGACGGTACGCCGCTGGAAACGCTTGCACATCCGCAGTCAAGGCGGGTGATGAGTGCGGAAAATGCAGCGCTCCTGCGTAAAATGCTGCAGCAGGTGGTGGAAGAGGGCACCGCACAGGATGCTGCCTGGCTGGAAGAAGGGGCTGGCGGCAAGACCGGTACCGCGCAGACCGGGCAGTTCACACCGGATGGCACGGAACGCAAAAACTTGTGGTTCACAGGGTTTTACCCGGCGCAGCAGCCGCGCTACACCATTGTGGTGCTGCAGGACGGGCAGGTGAGCACGGAACATTCCAGCGCCGCCATCTTTGCCCGGCTGTGCGCAATGCTGGACCTTCTGGCATAAAAATGCACGGTTTCTGCTTGCTTTTTTGCGCTTGTTATGCTACTATATATTTGTATTTCTGCGTAGTTTTTGTTGAATTAAAATAAAGGAGCGTTTCAATCCATGTCTGTTATCGAAATTGTTGGCGGTGTGATCCTGCTGATCGCTTCGCTCGTCATCGTTTTCCTCACTCTCATGCAGCACACCCACGGTCAGGGCCTTTCCGGTGCTATCAACGGCAGTATGGGCGGCGCAAACAATGCCCGTTTGACCCCGGCTGATCAGATGCTGGCCAAGACCACCCGCATTGCAGGTATTGTTTTCTTTGTGGTTGCCATTCTGGCATGTCTGTTTGCAGGCCGTCTGGCAGGTTGACAAGGTTCGTGCAGCCCCGTGTAAAGGACGGGGCTGTTTTTCTGTGTTATGATAGGATGTCGGCGGCAGTCTGACCGCCGGGCAGGGTGGGGCAGCTGGCCCACGATTGGCAGCGCTGCGGCACGTTGGAGGCTGCGGCCATGGAAGAGCAAGGAGAAAAAATATTATGGCAATGCGCGATAAAATTGAGCACGCGATCCAGAATCAGCCGTGCACCGTCAAAGACCTCAAATCCAAATTCGGCGGGGACCGCGGCTCGGACCGCAAGGTGATGGAGGCTGTGGATCAGCTGGTGCACGAGGCGGTCATCTGCCAGCGTCAGGGCGTGTTCTTTACGGTGCGCTCCGGCCGTGCAGACAAGGCTCTGCTGTGCAAGGTGGTAAAACTGGGCAAGAATTTTGCCTTTGTCATGCTGGAGGACGGCACCAGCGATATCTTTATCCCGGGCCGTTTTACCCGCGGTGCCATGCCCGGCGACATGGTGCTTGTAGAAAAGTTTGAGCACCCCCGTGTGGAGGGCAGCGATGAAGGCGAGATCCTGGCCATTCTGGAAGAAAAGAACGATCTGGTGGGCACTGCCCGCCGCATTGATGGCCGCCTGAAGTTCGTGCCGGACGACTGCCCGGCCATCTCCATGCAGATGATGCGTGATTGCGAGGGCGGTGCAAAGGACGGCGACAAGGTGGCCGTGGAGATCCTGCAGCGCGGCAATCGGCAGGAAGATCACCGCGTGGGCGTTGCCATGCGGTTTGGCAGCTCGGACGAAGCAAAGCGCTGCGCAAAGGCCCTGCTCTATGCGCAGGATATCCGCAGCCGCTTCCCGGATAAGGTTCGTGAGGAAGCCAAGAAGCTGGAGAACGCTGAGGTCTCTGAAAAGGACACCGAGGGCCGCATGGATCTGCGTGCCCTGCCCATCTTCACCATTGACAGTGCTGAGACCAAGGATATCGATGATGCCATCAGCCTGACCAAGACCCCGGAGGGCGGTTTTGAGCTGGGTGTCCACATTGCAGATGTTTCTCATTATGTG
>OHMH01000665.1_pt1 | contig 16535 bp, 12 predicted proteins | sample 1569311 | NCBI WGS metagenome assembly OHMH01 (sample SAMEA3879503, study PRJEB24766) | human gut metagenome | biome: human-associated habitat; feature: feces | place: USA | collected 1985/1987
GCATCGATACGGTCAAGCTGGGTGGCAAGCACTTTACCTACCTCGTCAACGAGGGCGACAAGGTGAAGAAGGGCCAGCCGTTGATCCGCTTTGAGCTGGAAGCCATTAAGGCCGAAGGCTATCCCGTGACCACGCCGGTCATTGTCTGCAATACCGATGATTATGCCGCTGTCGAGGCTAAAGCCGGTGGCACCGTAAAGCAGGGTGATGCGTTGCTGGAACTGAAGCGCTAAGCGTTTCTCCCTAACTGTAAGGCGGGGTTGCTATAAAGGAAAAAGCTATTCCGATAAAGGCAATGTCACTTAGTTAAATAGGCAATCCCTCTACACCAACGCAGAAATTGGTATAGAGGGATTTTTTTCTTCTAAATACTTGACAATAAGCTCAGAATGTGCGGCCGCATTGCTTACCGAAGTAAGCAATGCGGCCCTTGTAGTTAGGAAACGTCCACTGTGACAGCTAACAGCAAGGAGTGAAGTGTATGACCGCAGAGAATGTCAAGCAAACGTTGCTTATCTGCATATAAGAATAAGCCAGTGAGCGAGCTATCCGCCCCTTTACAGTTGGGCGCAAGAATTGGATGGTGCTCAACACTCCCAGAGGAGCACAATCCAGTGCGATTCTCTACAGCATTGCAGAAACAGCCCAGACCAACAATTTGAAGCCGTATGAGTATTTCCGGTTTTTACTGGACGAGATTGCAGAGCATCTTTATGGCTGGGAGCATGATCCAAATGACCACGCGTTCTTAAATGATCTGCTGCCGTGGTCGGACAAACTGCCTGACATTTGCAAAAAAGAAAATTTGAAGTTTACTGGAGCCGGGTTTGGCTCCAGTTTTATTTTTGCTTGACGGCTGTGGTTGATCGGTTACCAAAGAAATAAGCAAAGCCCCCAGGCCGGATTTTGTATCCAGCCTGGGGGCTTTGCTATATTTTCAAATTGATGCAGTTCAAATCTTGGAGCTCAAATACTCCACAAGTTCCCAAACGGTTGTCAGAGGGTTGCTCTGCCGTGAAATCGGCTCGATACCTTGATTCTGAATCTGATCAGTACGAACTTTGGCTCTTTGAATTGCAGTTGCCTGCAAAGGCTTCAAAACGTCAAAGCAATCCTTGTTCTTCTCATAATCGGGGATTCTGTTTGGCTGTTTCAGCAAGCGAATCAATGCCTGGCAATCTTCGACCTCTGCCTGCTGATTTATAAAGTGTAACAAGAGCCATAGTTCGAAGGATGGATTGGAGTAGGCCAGATGGTAGCCCTCCTTTTGGGCGGATTGTTTGGCGCGTAGAAGAACCTCGTTGGAATTATCGTCACGGTCAAATACGCACCAGATGGAATCGCCATCTTCCGGGTAATACGGATTATTGCCCATCGTTGCCTTGGCCTTCTGCACAAGCCTGTCAGCGGACTTATACTGCGAAGAAATCGGGATAATGTCAATATTGCATCCTCGGCTGCGGAAACGCTTGAAATAGCGAATCTCGGTTTCACTGCCCTCGCAGATGAGATACACCACCGGATTGCGCTTTCTGGTGTGGGCAGACTTGCGGCTGATCTCTTTTATTCTGCCCATGCTGCATTCCCTCCAATGAACGGAATCGCACCGTAGCGGCCTTGCAGATACCCTTTGGAGATGTTCTCACCTTTCCGGGGAGAAAACTCAGTCAGAGCGTAAATATCGGTCTGCATGGTCTTTTCATCTTTCTCTGCAAACCAGATCTGATCACGCCGAAGCAAAGTCAAGTCGAGAAGCCCGGTGTCGTGTGTCGTAAAGATGAGTTGTGTATGGTTCGTATTGATGGCGGCATCCTGCATCATTTCGATCAAGTGCCGGGTCAGGAGTGGGTGCATACTGGATTCAATCTCGTCTACCACCAGAACAGCCCCAGATTCCAGAGCAGCGAGCCACATACCGATGCGAGAAAAAAATCGCTGTGTTCCAACGGATTCCTGCCCCAACGGAAGCCAGAAGCCCTTGGATGTGCCATCTTCAGTGTCGAGAGTGTGTAGTGCAGAAATGATAGGTTCTTCCTTGGAACCAGTGATGCGAATGTCTTTGATGCCTAGATCGGCATACAGCATTTCATGCAGGATACGGCTCTTTTCGGAGCCGCCCAGCCGGATAGCAGACAGAGCGGCATCCAGCCGCATTTCTGTTCCCATGAAACCTGTCAGCTTTTCAAAGACCCACAGATACGCTTTTTCGGTTTGCGGACAGTTCCACTCGTTCGAGCTGGACAGATACAGACGATTTTCGGCAGTTCGTCCAGCAAGCGTGAACTGCTCTTGAATATTCTCGCGGAACTGATAGTCATTGTTTTCTCTGGAAAAAATCAGTGCTTCCCGGCCATTAGGCCAGTGATAGAGATATTCGGTCAAGATTCTGGACTTGTCAAACGAGAACCCATAGGCATACTTGATGCCGTCATAGAAATAGATAGCTTCAAAGCTGGTCGGCTGTGTAGGCTGGTCTGTGAAAGCAAACGGTTCCTGCGGAAGCGGTTCGCCCTTCAGCAGCTTGGCATATCGGCCACAGACCATTTCCCTCATGAGCAGGAGTGCATGGAGGACATTGCTTTTTCCTGCTGCATTTGCACCGTACAGTGCCAGCACTGGAACAAGCTGTTTCTTCTCGTCCGGTGAAATCAGGCAGTCGACCAGACTTTTATCTGTAGATGCTTTCAAGCTGATGATGGCTGTATCCTTGATGGAACGGTGGTTGGTGACTGAAAATTGAAGCAGCATCGCAATTCCTCCCAGATGGTTTTCTGAATCCAGTGTACTCTATTCTAGGCGGAAAGTCAAATCTTAATTTCAATATTTGCAGATGCTTTTCAAAAATCGAGAATAAAATTTAAAATATCAGCTTTTTATACGGTTCTAATACTATTAGAGTTTATTCTGCATATACAATCTCTCTCACCACCACACCCTCCGCCCATTCCATTTTAAGAACATTCTTGAATTCCGTCCGACAAAAACGCATTTCCTAGTTCGAAAGACAGTTATTTGCTATTTTGACGTTCGATAATGGTCGTTCATCAAATGGTATCGTGGTCGGACCTGAATTTTCAAGGATGATGGCGGAGATTCTTCTTCAACATATTGATAACGAAATCCTATTAGAGCTTGAAAAAGATGGTATTTTCTATAAAGTCGATTATGCTGCTTTCAGATATGTGGATGACATTTTCCTCTTTTCTAATCAACCTCAAGTTCTTGAACAGATATTATCAAAATATACGTAGGTTGAATATTTTGAGCGTAGGATTATATAGCCGGAACGATAATCTACACATGGAAAAATCGAACATCTATAAATCCAAAGTTTACATCACACCAATATCGAAACATAAAACTTACGCTGATGAAGGGTGATAAGGTGGTCGAGATTACGAAAAAAGTCGGCAATGTGTTCTTGCTCTTTTATGTCAGGAAGTAGCACAGTCACAGTAGAGTATTCATCAAACGAGATGTTCAGCAAGCCATCCATTCTCGCACCAGACGACACAATCTTGCGAAGCTGACTCTCAACTTCAGAGCCATTCAACTCTATTGACAGAAACTCTGCATTTTGGTTTTCCGCAGAAAAACAATGATAAACAAACGGTATACGGGCACTTTCTGCTGTTGTCAGCGCAAAGCAAGAGCCAAATGGACGCAACTTTGATGCGCCGTGATTATAGGCAAGTTCACCTTTTTGGAGAAGAATATATTTTTTCAAACTTTCTCCAGCGTTATCAAAAGCATACCTTTCTGACTGCTCAATAAAGCCGTTGTTTGCCGTAATCATCATTATAGGGGCTTCCGATGTTGGGTCATTGCGGGTTACTTCTTTGACAACTTCCCCCAACTTCCGCTGTTCCCAAGCGTAGGTATTTTATAGCATAAGCCACAAATTTTTGTGGAAACCTTAACGATCTGTGTTATAATAGAAATAACTACTTACGCTTTTCCCAAGAAAGGGTATTTTCTAAAACAAAAGGAGCTTGACCGATGAACAAACAACAGCTTGCGCAGAAGATTTGGGCTTCTGCTAACCAGATGCGCTCCAAAATCGAGGCCAGTGAGTACAAAGACTTTATCCTTGGTTTTATTTTTTATAAATATCTGTCCGATAAAGAGATCGAATTTCTGAAAGACAACGATTATGACGATGAGCTGTTGAAAACCGTAACCGAGGACGACCCCGAAACCGTCAAATGGGTGCAGGAAAACATCGGCTATTTTATCTCCTACAAAGATTTCTTCTCTACCTGGCTCGGCATGGGCAAGGACTTTGATGTTTCCAATGTGCGTGACGCGCTGTCGGCGTTCAGCCGGCTGATCTCCCCCACGCACAAGCGTGTGTTTGAGAAAATCTTCAACACACTGGAAACCGGTCTTTCCAAACTGGGCGACAGCTCTGGTACGCAGACCAAAGCCATCAGCGGCTTGCTGAACCTGATTAAAGACATTCCCATGGACGGCAAGCAGAGCTATGATGTGCTGGGCTTCATCTATGAATATCTTATCAGTATGTTTGCCGCCAATGCCGGCAAAAAGGCGGGCGAGTTCTATACGCCCCACGAGGTTTCGCTGCTGATGTCCGAAATCGTGGCAAGCCACCTGCAGGGCAAGAATGAAATCAAAATCTATGACCCGACCAGCGGTTCCGGCTCGCTGCTGATCAACATCGGAAAAAGCGTTTCCAAGTATATGGCTGATGCAAACAATGTAAAATACTACGCGCAGGAGCTGAAAGAGAACACCTACAACCTGACCCGTATGAATCTGGTAATGCGCGGCATCAAGCCGGACAACATCGTTACCCGCAACGGCGATACGCTGGAGGAGGACTGGCCCTACTTTGATGATGCCGACCCCATCAACTCCTATGACCCGCTGTATGTGGACGCGGTAGTATCGAACCCGCCGTATTCGCAGGCATGGGATCCAACCAACAAGGAAGGCGACGCCCGTTATGCCCGCTTTGGTCTGGCACCCAAGGGTAAGGCGGACTATGCCTTTTTGCTGCACGACCTCTACCATATCAAGCCCGACGGCATTATGACCATCGTTTTGCCCCACGGTGTTCTGTTCCGCGGCGGTGAGGAAGGCACGATCCGCAAAAATCTGATTGAGAACAACCACATTGACGCCATCATCGGTCTGCCCGCCAACATTTTCTTTGGTACGGGTATTCCCACCATCATTATGGTGTTGCGCCAAAAGCGCGAGCGCGAGGATGTACTTATCATTGACGCCTCCAAGGGGTACACCAAGGAAGGCAAAAACAATAAGCTCCGCGCCTCCGACATCAAGCGCATTGCCGATACCTTTGTAAAGCGCGAGAGCATCCCCAAATTTTCCCGCACGGTCAGCCGTGAGGAAATCCGCGCCAACGACTACAACCTGAATATCCCCCGCTATGTGGATTCCTCTGAGGCTGCGGAGCATTGGGATGTATATGCCTCTATGTTCGGCGGCATCCCCGCAGCAGAGCTGGACGAGCTTTCCGCGTACTGGGCGGCGTTCCCTGCGCTGCGCGGTGAGTTGTTTGCTGAAAACGGAACGCCCTATGCGGCGCTGACCGTTGAGGACATCAAGTCGGCTATCAAAAACAGCCGCGATGTAACCGCCTTTGAGGACGCCTATCGTTCCGCCTTTGCTGCGCTGCCCGCCTATATGAAGGCTGTCCTGTTGGACGGCATGGACAAAATTGAGATTGCCAAGACGGAAACCACCCTCAGCGAGGATATTTTTGCGCGCCTTGCCGACATTCCGCTGATTGACAAGTACGAGGCTTATCAGCTGCTGGACGACCACTGGAACACGATTGCCGTTGACCTTGAAATGATCCAAACCGAGGGGTTCGGTGCAGCCAAAAAGGTAGACCCCCATCTTGTCACCAAAAAGAAGGGCAACGAGGAACAGGAGGTGCAGGACGGCTGGGTTGGGCACATTCTGCCCTTTGATCTGCTGCAAAAAACGCTGTTGAAAGATAAGGCTGGCGCGCTGCACGCGCTGGAAAATCAGCTTGCCGAACTTCCCACCGAATATGAAGCCCTGCTGGATGAATTTACCGAGGACGACAAGGACGCCTATAAGGAGTGCTTTACCGAAGAAGGCGATGCTTTTGTGCCGAAGGAGATTGCCAAAAAGGTCAAGGAACTGCGCCGGGACCGCACCCCCGAGGCACAAAATGCCTGCCGCATTTTCAGCCGTGTAGAGGAACTGACCAAGCAGGAAAAGGCACTGAAAGCCGAAATCAAATCTGACGCAGCATCGCTGGAAGCCCTGACAAAAAAGACCATTGAGGGGCTGACCGATGCGCAGGTGTTGGAGCTGCTGGAGCAAAAATGGATTGCGCCCTTTACGAACGAGCTTGCCAAGCTGCCCGATGCCATGGTGGACAGCCTTGTCAGCAAGATTCAGACCCTGCAAAATAAATATAGCACAACCTTCTTTGATGTGGAAAGCGAAATCCGCGCCACCGAAAAGCAGCTGGCCGCGATGATGGACGACCTTACCGGCAGTGAGTACGACCTGAAAGGCCTGAGCGAGTTCAAGACGCTCTTGTTGGGTGACTGATATGGCAAAACAGAACAAACCTGCCATCCGATTCAAGGGATTTACTGACGCTTGGGAACAGCGGAAGGCAAAAGAGCTTTGCAATATAGGTACAGGAAAAAGCAATACACAAGACCAAGTCGAAGATGGAATATACCCATTTTACATAAGGTCTGATATTCCTGTTAAGAGCAATAAATACCTCTATGATTGCGAAGCGGTTATAACAATCGGTGACGGTAATATAGGCAGAGTATTTCATTATGTAAACGGTAAGTTTGATTTGCACCAAAGATGCTATAAAATGACGGATTTTCAGGACATTTGGGGCAAATATTTTTACTACTTTTTTTCAACACGATTTTATGACCGTGCAATGAAAATGACTGCAAAAGCTACAGTTGATTCCGTTCGACTTGAAATGATTTCCGAAATGGATATTTGGAAACCAACGGCGATTGACGAACAAAAGAAAATAGCAGAATTTTTCGCCAACCTTGACCACCTTATCACCCTTCATCAGCGTGAGTTAGAAAAGCTGCAAAATATCAAAAAATCCATGCTCGAAAAGATGTTTGTCTAAGGAGAATCGTGAAAAAATGGGAAAAATTATTTTATATCACGGCACTCCCGACAAAATCGTTGTGCCGAAATTTGGCGGCGGTGATGATAAACACGACTATGGCAGGGGCTTTTACCTTACCGAAAACATCGAACTTGCCAAAGAATGGGCGGTCTGCCGCCCGAACGACACAAATGGCTGGGTTCACAAGTACGAGCTGGAAACCGCCGGGCTGAAAATTCTGGATTTTCAGCAGCACAGTGTTCTTGCGTGGCTGGCAGAGCTGATGAAGCACCGGGACGCCGCCGACTCTAAGCGATACCGTATGCTGGCAAAGAAATTTATCGAAAAATACGGCATGGATACCCGCGATTATGATGTGATTTGCGGCTGGCGCGCAAACGCCTCCTACTTTTACATTGCCAAAGAGTTTGTGCGCGATAATATTGATGTGGATATTCTGGAAGATCTGCTGTCGCTGGGCGGTTTGGGCATCCAGTATTGCATCAAGTCCGAGGCCGCGTATGCAAATCTGAAAGAAATAACCGACGAGCTGCTTGCCGTGGACTACACTGAATTTAACGACAGGTACAATCAGCGCGACATAACGGCAAGAAAACGGATGCGCGAACTGGTGGATTCCGACGCGAACACGGTCACAAAGGTGTTCAGCACACTGTTTGAGAGGTGAGGGACTATGCGCGCGTATGCAAAGGAATATGTAAGCGATGTGGTCGAAAATCAGGGCAAGCTCTTTGACCTTGTGGCACAAAAATACCCTGACAAGGATACTGCGGCTTTTATCAATTCCTATATGGCAAGCAAAACCAGAAAAAGCATCGACGAAGCCAAAGCCTATGTAAACACGATGAGCGCCCCCGAATTGTGGGATTACTTTTGCAAAACCGAGGACTTTACACTGAAGGACGGCAAAGCCATCGAGGGGTTTATGCCGGACTGGATCGGCGAATTTTATGCGTATTATCAATGGTATTATAATCTGCCCAGCAGCGAGGTCGTAAAAAAAGTGCCGGTTGCTTTTCTGGAAAAAGCATACGGCGGGCTGCATGATCTGGAACTGGATTTGGCGGTACAAAAAGTCGGTGAAGTATAATGACGGTTGTTTGCTTTCATAACCCCAGTGAGGAAAACGGATATTTGAGCAACTGGTACCCCTGCCGCTTTACGGTGGAGGGGGTGGACTTTTCCTCCATGGAACAATATATGATGTACAAAAAGGCTGTCTACTTTGGTGACAAGGCTGTGGCGGCCAAAATTCTTGCAACCGATGATGTTGCCGAAATCAAGGCGCTTGGCAGGCTGGTTGCCAATTATAGCGAGCGTTATTGGAATGGTATTCGGCAAATCGTTGTTTTTACAGGGCTGCTTGCCAAATTCACCCAAAATGACGACCTGAAAGCGCAGCTTGCCGCCACCAAAGGTTCCGTTTTGGCTGAATGTGCGGTCAGGGATACCATTTGGGGGATCGGCTTGTCGATGAAGGACCCGGACAGGCTGGATATTGACAAGTGGAAGGGGCAAAACCTGCTGGGCTATGCCCTGATGATGGTGCGCGAACGGCTATAAAAGCGTACACAAATACCCGGAAAGGGGCAAAACAAATGACCTTTCAAAAAGAATCGGACTTTGAAGAAGCGCTTATAAAAATCCTGACGACCAAAGGCTGGGAGAGCACAATTCTGAAATATCCCACCGAGCAGGATCTGATCCGCAACTGGGCAAACATTCTCTTTGACAATAACCGCGGCATAGACCGCCTTGGCGATTATCCCTTGACCGATGGCGAGATGCAGCAAATTGTGGAGCAGATTCGGGAACTGCGCACGCCGCTGAAGCTGAACGGCTTTATCAATGGCAAAACGGTTTCTGTCAAGCGCGATAACCCCGATGACAAGGCACATTTCGGCAAGGAAGTCAGCCTGAAAATCTACGACCGCATGGAGATTGCCGCCGGGCAAAGCCGCTACCAGATCGTGCAGCAGCCGATTTTTCCCGGTAAATCCAAAATGCTGAACGACCGCCGCGGCGATTTGATGCTGCTGATCAACGGTATGCCGGTGTTCCATCTGGAATTAAAGCGCAGCGGTGTGCCGGTGAGTCAGGCATATAACCAAATCGAAAAATACGCCCACGAGGGTGTGTTTACCGGACTGTTCTCGCTTGTGCAGATTTTTGTGGCAATGACCCCGGAAGAAACCGTCTACTTCGCCAACCCCGGTCCCGATGGCAAATTTAACACCGATTATTACTTCCACTGGGCGGACTTCAACAACGAGCCAATCAACGATTGGAAAGAGATTGCCTCCAAGCTGCTGTCCATCCCCATGGCGCATCAGCTGATCGGCTTTTACACCGTGGCCGACGATGCGGACGGCGTGTTGAAAGTTATGCGCAGCTATCAGTATTATGCCGCCAGTGCGATTTCGGATGTGGTTTCCAAAACGAAATGGGACAGCGGCAAGCAGCGCGGCGGGTATATCTGGCACACCACCGGCAGCGGCAAGACGATGACTTCCTTCAAATCCGCACAGCTGATTGCCAATTCCAACGATGCGGACAAGGTGGTTTTCCTCACGGATCGCATCGAACTGGGAACGCAGTCGCTGAAAGAATACCGCGCCTTTGCCGATGAAAACGAGACCGTGCAGGCAACGGAAAACACCTATGTATTGATTTCCAAGCTGAAAAGCATTGCCACCGCAGACACGCTGATTGTGACATCTATTCAGAAGATGAGCAATATCCGTGACGAGGAGGGCGGCAAAAATGCCCGCGATATTGAGCTGATCGGCAAAAAGCGGCTGGTGTTTATCGTGGACGAGGCGCATCGCTCCACCTTTGGCGATATGCTGGCAATTATAAAAGAAACCTTTCCCCGTGCGATTTTCTTCGGCTTTACCGGCACGCCCGTATTTGAGGAAAACGCCAAAAAGAACAACGCGCAAACCGATGTGTTTGGCAATGAACTGCACCGTTACAGCATAGCGGACGGCATCCGCGATAAAAATGTTCTGGGCTTTGACCCGTACAAGGTACTTACTTTCCGCGATAAAGATGTGCGGCAGGCTGTTGCACTGGAAAAGGCAAAGGCAGCTACGGTTGCAGACGCCCTGAACGACCCCGCAAAAGCCGCTGTGTACTATAAGTACATGGACAACACGCAGGTGAAAATGTACGGCGAGCCGGGTCCGGACGGAAAGTGGATCAAGGGGATTGAGGATTATCTGCCCAATACACAATATCAGACGGCAGAGCATAAGCAGACCGTTATCGAGGATATTAAGGAAAACTGGCTGACTTTGAGCCATAACGGTAAGTTCCACGCCATTTTTGCCACAAGCAGTATCCCGGAGGCAATCGAATATTACCGCATGATGAAGATCACCATGCCGGAATTGAAAACAAGCTGCCTTTTTGACCCGAACATTGATAATAACGGCGGCGCCATTTACAAAGAAGATGGGCTTGTTGAAATTATCGAGGATTACAATAAGCGCTATGGGCAGGATTTTACAATACCCACCCACGCACGGTTTAAGAAGGATCTGTCGCTGCGTCTGGCGCACAAGGAGCAGTATAAGCGCATTGAACGCACCCCCGACCAACAGCTTGATTTGCTGATTGTTGTTGACCAGATGCTGACCGGCTTTGACTCCAAGTGGGTTAATACCCTCTATATGGATAAGATGCTGGAATACGAGAACATTATACAGGCATTTTCTCGCACAAACCGACTGTTTGGGCCGGATAAGCCGTTCGGCGTGATTCGCTACTACCGCAAGCCGCACACAATGGAGCAAAATGTGCTGAAAGCGGTGAAGCTGTACTCCGGCGACCGCCCGATTGGATTGTTTGTAGACCGCCTTGCCCACAACCTTGAAAAAATGAACGAGGTGTACGGCGACATTGCGGAGTTGTTTACGAGCGCGGGTGTGCCTGATTTTGAAAAGCTGCCGCAGGACAGAAGCGTCTGCGCCAAGTTTGCCAAGCTGTTCCGCGAGCTTAACGACTACATGGAGGCAGCGCGTGTGCAGGGCTTTACATGGAATCAAAGTGTATATCATTGCCCGGACGACGCTGCCGATGAAACCATTGATGTCGAAATGCTGTTTGATGAGTCTGCCTATCTGATTTTAGCACAGCGCTATAAGGAACTGTCCGCCGAGCCGTCGGACCCTTCCGATGACGGCGATGCGCCGTATGATTTGGTGGGCTATTTGACGGAAATCGACACCGGTGTGATTGATTCCAACTATATGAACAGCCGCTTTGATAAGTACCTGAAGCTGCTGAATCAGGCGGGTGCATCGGGAGAATCCATAGAACAGGCAAAAGCTGAACTGCATAAGTCCTTTGCCAGCCTGACACAGGAAGAACAGAAGTTTGCCAACATCTTCCTGCACGATATTGAACGCGGCGACGCCACACCCGAACCTGGCAAGACGCTGCGGGATTACATTACCGAGTACCAGTGCCGTGCGAAGAATGACCAAATCCACCGCTTTGCCGTTGTGTTTGGCTTGGATGAAGAAAAGCTCCGCAATATGATGGGTCTGGGGCTGACGAAAACCAATATCAACGAGTTTGGCCGCCTTGACGAACTGAAGAAAAGCGTAGACAAAGCAAAGGCAAAAGCCTATTTTGAGAAAAAAGAGGGCGTAAAATTGATACCGCCCAAGGTGAACCAGAAAGTGGACAGTTTGCTGCGGGAATTTATTGTAACCGGCGGCTTCGAGGTGTAAGGCTGCATATTTATAAGCGATAAGTCGAACAAAAGGGCCAAGGAAAATCCGAGGCCCTTTTACTTTTGCTTGGGAACAGCGGAAGTTGGGAGAACTACTAAAAACAATCACAACAGGCAAGAGTGTGAACTCTGACGATGGAGCAGTTGCTGTTGGGGATATTGGTATATTGAAAACCAGCTGTGTTTCATATGACCGGTTCAATCCCTATGAAAGTAAACCCGTTGTAAAAGATGAATTGCAGTCGGTTAAATGTGCTGTCGAGAAAGATAGTGTCATTGTAAGCAGGATGAATACACCAGAGCGTGTTGGTGCATGTGGCTATGTATCGACAGATTTTCCTAATTTATTTCTGCCTGACCGTCTATGGAAACTGAAATTTCAGGACAATGTCGATGCCTATTTTGTATATATGATGCTTGTATCCAGCGTCTATAAAGAGAAGATTACTTCGATGGCATCTGGAACGAGTGGCTCAATGTACAATATACCGAAAGAGACTTTCCTAAATTTACAATTAGTAGTGCCTGTCCAAACCAGCGAGCAAAGGAAAATCGGTCAAGTTTTAAGACAACTCAATGACCTTATCACCCTTCATCAGCGTAAGCCATATTCACACATACAACGGAGGTGCAATATGCTTAACGAAGCACAACGCACAGATAAGTTCTGTGAATATTATGCAAAGTGGATTACTGTATACAAGAAAGGGGCGATAAGACAGGTTACAATGGACAAGTACCTGATGACGCAAAAATGGCTCGAAAAACTTATCCCGGATTTGAAAATTTGCGATTTGAATCGCATTGCGTATCAGCAGTTGCTGAATGATTATGCCGAATACCATGAGCGGCAGACGACAATGGACTTCCACCACCAACTCAAAGGAGCTGTTTTAGACGCAGTGGACGAGGGGCTGATTGACCGTGACCCCACGCGGAAAGCGATTATTAAAGGCAAGGCACCATCTACAAAGAAAATAAAGTACCTTAACCAATTTGAACTGCACACGCTCCTTGCCTCGCTTGAATTAAAGGATGAAGTGAACTGGGATTATTTCATTCTTTTGGTGGCTAAGACCGGAATGCGTTTTTCGGAGGCACTGGCACTGACCCCCAAGGACTTTGATTTCTATCATCAGACCCTTTCCATCAGTAAGACATGGGATTACAAGGGTGCCGGTGGGTTTCAGCCGACAAAGAACAAATCATCGGTTCGTAAAATTCAAATTGATTGGCAGTCTGTTATCCGTTTTTCCGAGCTTGTAAAAGGTCTGCCGGACGATCAACCTATTTTTGTGGATGGCAAAGTCTACAACTCCACCGTCAATGATGTTTTGAGCCGCCATTGCGAGCGGTGCAATATCCCGGTCATTTCTATCCACGGTCTGCGCCACACCCACGCCTCCCTACTGCTTTTTACCGGCGTATCTATCGCCAGCGTTGCCAGACGACTGGGACACTCCAGTATGACAACCACCCAAAAGACCTATCTCCATATCATTCAGGAGTTGGAAAACAAGGATATTGACCTTGTTATGCGGTCATTGTCCGGGCTGAACTAAAATATTGATTTATGGCTTATGTTGATTTGCTTAATGCAAAAGTGACTGTGGCGCAGAGATCCACTTTGCACCACAGTCACTTTTGCATTGGATCTTGAATGCTAATCCAAAAAATATTGTACCCGCTATATTGGGATTCTTAAATTTACCAGACACTGTCTGGCAAATTGAGTTGACCGCACTACTATGGGTTATCATCTATCCTCTGCGCGGGTAAAGGACGGTGCAGCGATTTTCCTGACTATATTCTTTAATGGGAAAATGTCTTGTATATCTCAACCGCCTGATTCTCCAGTCAGCGACTGGAAAATTGAGCGGGACGCATTATGATGAATGAGCGAATCATCTGCTTTTGCTTGAATTACCGATTTCCTTGATGGCAGTGTAGTGTTTTCCACATTTTCGGCTGATCTCGTTGAAAAAATCGGACGTCACAAATTCCAGCAGCCATACTTTGGGAATCATATACTTGGGTGTCTGCAAGATGGTTTTCAGCAAGCCCTTGCTGCACCATTTCAGAATGGTGTGGCGTTGGTAGCCTGTCACCTCGCAGACTTGCGCAACGGTCAGTACATCCGGATAATTTGCTAACTGCTGCTCGTACCATTCCTTGGCCAGCAATCGTTCTTCGCCTTTGTAGTTCAGCTTGCGCTCCAACGATGCGGCAGGTTTCTTGTGTTTGGGGTAGTTGTAATACCACCCGCTGGGCGGAGTGTAGTGCATCGGGTCGGACTCTCGGCGGTAGAGATACTCGGCAACATCTCTCTTGGCGATTTTATAGCAGCGCGTTTTCTTTCCGCTGTTTTTGCAGGGAACAAGTCCGCTTTGCAGGAGATAAAGCGAAGTGCGAGTTCCGATATGGCATACAATGCGGAAATCGTTGCGGCTCATCGGGTCCGGATAGGGCGTTAGGATTTCTTCAATCTTTTCTGCCAAAGGGTCTTTGTTTACTGTTGCTTTCTTCATTTCGGGTTCTCCTTGTTTGTAAAGTGGAACCCGAAAAATCACTACTTCATTTTTCTGTTTCTTGCATTTTTCTCATTCGTGTCCGCAAACCTGCACCATTATCCGGCTTTTTGGGCAGGGTTTATCTTGCATCTTATCTTGCATTTCTCCCAAAAAGCCGTCATTTTTGCCCCCAAACGGGCGATTTTGCTTCTTTTCGTACCTACATTATTTTTTGGTTGTGGAGCAGTATTATCCCTACACACATCGTCCAAAATCAGCGGACAAACCAGCCTGTATTGACCTCTGCTGACACTATAACATCATTTCAAGGATTAACTCGAAATCAATTTGGCAGCAATGCCACGTGGGTTCGAATCCCACCGTCTGCGCCAAAAGCAGCACCCTGCGGGGCGCTGCTTTTTATTTTTGCGGCAAACTATGCAAGGGCAGCAAGGTGGGATTCGAACAGCCCGTGCCCGGCGCTTTGCGTCCCGCGGGGCAGAAACGCCCCGGTGGGGCGTTTCTAGGGCGCGGCTTGGCGAATCCCTTCGGGCACGCAAAAAAGCGCATTGCAATGTACTTTTGCAATGCGCTTTTTGTTTTAATGTTATTCTGGTTTTAGAATTATTTTAGCAGCATATCATCTGCCGCGTCCGTGTAGCATCAATCATGCGGTATTGCCCTAAATAATAAAAGAAACCGCGCACATCAAATATCACAGATTGTTTTTCAACTTGTTCTGAAAAAACTTCGTGTTATACAGTTTCAGTGCTGCGGGAACATCCAACTGATTGTTGCAGAATCCCAGCGTCTTTTCACAGTTGTGACCCATATCTGCAATCAGCAACAATCCGGAAACAAAGGCGGCCATACCACTGTTAAGGAACAGCAGCGGATCGGCCATCTCCTGTGGGGTGGCAAGGCGTCCTGCGCCGCCGTTTTCTTTGACAAGATTATCCTGCCCGCCGGCCATTTTCTCAAATTCTTTTTTCATGCCGGTGTCGGTGGAACCCGGCAGCAATGCATTCACACGGATCCCGCGCTTTCCAAGCTCCACGGCTTTCAGCGAGGTGTAGTAGTTCATGGCACGCTTGGAGAGGGTGTAGGCCATAACACCCACGCCATCCTTAGGAGAAACTGATTTCATAAACGCAACCATTTCATCCCACGTCTTGCAGTCCATAACTTTCACATACTCTTTGCGCCATTTCTCCCACATCAGACCACCGCAGCTTGTCACATAGGCAATGCTGCCGCCGGACGGAATGCGTTTTTCCAAATAGGTATCGGTCATGTACTTGTTTGCTATAAAATTCACTGTGAACGTCAGCCAGTAACTTGTCCGCGCCCCGGACAGACCCGCCACACCGAAGAATCGGTCAATCACCTGCGGCAAAGCGCAAAAGGCGGCATCAATGCTCCCTTTATCGGACAAGTCTGTTTCAACAAAGGCTGACAAGCCCTCTATATCTGCTTTATTGCGATCCAGTGCGTATACCTGTGCGCCCAGTGCCACCAGTTTTTCACACAGTGCTTTGCCGATGCCGCTGGCGGCACCCGTTACAACGCAGACCTTATTTTGATAATCTTCCAACATGGATTTGCTCCTTTCTCAATGAAACTTCGCGGCGGCCAACGACAGTGTTCCATAGCCCTTCATGCGGAAATAAATGGCACTGATTCCATCAGGGATTGCCAGTTCCGTTGTCTGCCATGTCCACTCATTCCCTCTTGCCGCCGAAACCGTGCCTATCGGCTCACCATCCGCAGTGAGGAGTATGTCAAAGCCGCCATAATAGCACATACCACGCGTCTTGACCGATACTTTCGTGACATTCTGAAAATTCAGATATTTGAATCCAACTACCGTACCGGGAGTTAAATTGCAGATATATGCTTCCGGTTTACTTTCACTTTCCGGCATGACATCCGCGCCGTCCTGCGTGATGTACGGGAACGGATTCTGCCCGGCCTCGGCATTGACCTGCGGCGGCTGCGTCATATACAGGTTACAGGCGGCATAGGCGGGCAGTTCACGCAATTCGACAGCCGGCAAGGGAGTGCCGTTCGGTCCGCTTGTTGTGATTTCCACCTGCGGGATACGCCCGTCCGGCAAAATTTCAATCGGTTCCACCATGCCTTG
>OHMH01000668.1_pt1 | contig 16507 bp, 19 predicted proteins | sample 1569311 | NCBI WGS metagenome assembly OHMH01 (sample SAMEA3879503, study PRJEB24766) | human gut metagenome | biome: human-associated habitat; feature: feces | place: USA | collected 1985/1987
ATTGATCCTGCCATTGACTGGACTGCTAATCCTTCGGTTCTTAGGATATTGCTTGGCACCATGCTGAAAATGATAGATACTGCACCAATCGCAATCCATGTGTAGTAGGCATTGGCATACTGGTATGTATCTTTGCCAACTCCTAATAATCCGAGAATCTGTGTACGGAATAATAATAGGATTGCACTGATACATAGTCCAAATACCAAAGATATCCAGATACAGAATGCGCATGTTTTCTTTGCCTCGTTATCTTTCTTCTCTCCTAACAATCTTGAAATCGCGGAACTTCCTCCAAGTCCGAAGATATCTCCAAATGCGATCATTAAGGTAAACATCGGTGCTACGAGTGACACTCCGGCGACCAGTTCCTGCACTCCTGTCAGGGCGATAAAATAGGTATCTACCATGTTATATACTAATGATACGATCATACTTAATACCACTGGCAGTGCAAGTTTCATATATGCCTTTGGAACTGACATTTTTTCAAATAAATAGTTTTCCATAAAAACTCCTTTCCAAATCTTATTTTATAGGCCAAAAAACATCCATAATCCTTACTTAAAATGGATTATGGATGTCCAAACCGTAGCATTGCATACGCAATGCCCTATCATATTTTACTTTATCACTAAGTGGCATTCTAACAGAGTTTATTTTATACGTCAAGATTCATTTAAATAAAATCTGTATCCTTTATGATCTTTGCAATTGCAGTATTCGAGTAGATCAATGGATTGGATCCATGATAAAACAAACATCCCTCGCATGGCGACTTGATCACTTCGATCACATCTCCTTCATAGGTATCTATGATCTCTGCGATCTCATCTCCTACACTTAAATGATCTCCACATTTTACTTTCAAGACAAGAATTCCTGAAGTCTTTGTTCTTACTGTTACAAGTTCATTTTCTTCTACGATCCTTGAACGGTATCCCCCATTCACCTTCATATGGATCAGTCCATGATATGCAAGAAATCGGATCACTGCATCAATTCCGTAACGTGCCTGTTTTACATCAACCTGATCTGTTCCCGGTGTATAAATCGAAAATGCCTGTGTCCCCCATACCTGCCATTCATAATTCCAAGATTCTCATCAAGGCATCTTCTTTCTTCCAATAATTTTAACGTTTTGATCAGATTGGAACACATATATAATTGTTGAATTTCATTTCCACGGATCGCACCGACAATACAGACTGTTTTTTCATTTCCTCCAAAATGATATCCATAAATTTTAAACGAATCCCTGTAAAGAGAATCCATCTGATAGAGTAAAACTTTTTCCATTCTCACGCCTGCCTTTCCAGAATATGTCCGATCAGTGATCCTTCACTTACAACCGGATATTCTCTTAGTGTAAATAATATTCCGTCACATTCTGAATATAATTCTTCTTTCACAACGCTCTCCAATGGATCTAGAATTTCTCCAATCTTATCTCCCTTTTTAACATTTGTCCAATGTTCTACCGTTGGAAGAAAGATTCCTGCATATCCCGCATTCAGATAGTGGACTTCTCCATCCGTGAAGATCAACGGATCTTTTGGTGTAATAACTTCTCCTTGCCACATTCCAAGATCTTTCATCTCTACAAAAATACCATCCACTAATTGTTTGCAGTACTCTTTTGTCATGCGCATTCCAACGCCCATCTCCACGACAAGCACTGAAGTTCCGATCATATTTAATGAATGTGCAAAAGTTGCTTCTAACACAGTAGCAGCTCCATGTACCCACACATAATCAATATTTAATCGTTTCGCATAAGGAAGCAACGTATCTTTGCATAGTTCATTGATCCTTACCTGCGGAATCTCTCTTAAGAAAATATTACTTGCATGAATGTCAAAGCATTCTTATCAATGCACTTATTTGATCGCTGTCATAAACAATTCGTACATATCATCTTCACCACTTAATTTAGGCGAGTTCTCTCCTCCACCATTCGTACTTCTTCTCATTGTTGCGTAAAATTCTTCTCCAGCATTGATCAATTCCATCGGATAAATCTCATATCCTAGTTCCTGACATTGCTTGCAAAAGGCAAGAATCGGTTCTTTTTCTTCCCTTGTTTTTAATAATGTCTTTCGTATTGTGTCATCATGCAGTGCTTTTTCCTGTAATTCTTCTAATTTTTCGTATACATCCATATTGAACACCTCCTTAAGAAAAAAAGGCACTTATGCTATACTGCATAAGCACCTTTGCTGTTATTCTTATTATATCTTCTTTTCTTGATTCTTTCAAGATGTCTTTTTAAGATCTTATTTTACGATCAGGGATTTTCCTGTCATTTCTGCTGGCTGTTCCATTCCCATTAACTCGATTAATGTAGGTACGATATCAGCTAAGCATCCACCTTCTCTTAATTTTAATCCTTCTTCAGCATTTACAAGGATAAATGGTACTGGATTTGTTGTATGTGCTGTAAATGGAGCTCCTGTTTCGTAATCTTTTAACTGCTCAGCATTTCCATGGTCAGCACAGATGAACATCTGTCCGTTCACTTCTTTGATCGCTTCTACTGCATCTCCAACGCATTTATCAACTGCTTCTACCGCTTTGATCGCTGCTTCTTCGATTCCTGTATGACCTACCATGTCGCTATTTGCAAAGTTCATGATGATCACGTCATATTTATCAGATTTGATTGCTTCTACAAGTTTTGCACCAACTTCTGGAGCACTCATCTCTGGCTGAAGATCATACGTTGCTACTGCTGGAGATTTTACTAAGATTCTGTCTTCTCCTTCGTTTGGTTCTTCGACTCCACCGTTAAAGAAGAACGTTACATGAGCGTATTTCTCTGTTTCTGCTAAACGTAACTGTTTTAATCCGTGCTGTGCAAGGAATTCTCCAAATGTATTCTTGATCTCTACTTTGTGGAATGCCACTAATTTGTTAGGGATTGTCACATCATATTCTGTGAAGCATACAAATGTTGTCTTGAAGTATCCGTTTGGACGATCAAAACTGTCGAATTTATCATCACAAATAGAACGTGTGATCTCTCTTGCACGGTCTGGTCTGAAGTTATAGAAAATAACGGAATCGTTTTCTTTTAATGTTGCAACTGGTTCACCATTTTCAACAATAACTGTTGGTACCACGAATTCGTCTGTAACATCTTCTTTGTAAGAAGCATCAATTGCATCGATCGCACTGTCAGCTGTATTTCCCTGTCCCATAACGATCGCATTGTATGCTTTCTGTACACGATCCCAACGATTGTCACGATCCATTGCATAGTAACGTCCAGAGATAGATGCCACTTTACCTACTCCGATCTCATTCATCTTCGCTAATAATTCTTCGATGAATCCTTTTCCTGATGTTGGAGCTGTGTCACGTCCATCTAAGAATAAATGAACATATACATTCTCTAGACCATTTCTCTTAGCCATTTCAAGAACGCCATATAAATGCGTATTGTGGCTGTGTACTCCACCATCTGATAATAATCCAAAACAATGTAATGCAGAACCATTCTTCTTGCAGTTTTCAATTGCTTCTAACATTGCTTCGTTCTTAAAGAAATCTCCATCCTGGATCTCTTTTGTGATTCTTGTTAATTCCTGATATACGATGCGTCCTGCACCCATATTCATATGCCCTACTTCAGAGTTACCCATCTGACCTTCTGGAAGTCCTACTGCCATTCCAGATGCATTTCCTTTTACGAATGGGTATTCTTTCATTAATTTATCCATTACAGGAGTCTTTGCTTCTGCTACTGCATTGGCTTCTTTGTTTTCATTTAATCCATATCCATCTAAAATCATCAGGACTGTTGGTTTTTTACTCATTATTTTCTCCTTCATTTCCCAAAAATTAATCTTATTTTATGTCCGTTAATATTATAACGATTTTCTTCTTGAAATTCAACTATTATATGATTGTATTTATGGACGTACATTTTAATCTGGAGTATAATATATTCAGATACAATTTTATATAACTAATATGTTGATTCGTCTTTTCTTTGCTTGCATATTAGTTTTTACAGATTTGGAGGTGCTTAGTATGCTTCATGAAGTTAGTTTTCATTCCTTTAATGGCCGTGATGAGGTGCAAGGTTGGGTTTATGTACCTGCCTGCAAACCAAAAGGAATTGTACAGGTGATCCATGGCTTTGGTGAACATTCCCGTCGTTATTTCCATATGATCGTAAAATTTATGGATGCAGGGTATATCGTTGCTGCAGATGACCATGTTGGACATGGAAAAACTGCAATGTATAACGATACCTGGGGTGACTGGGGTGATGCTGGTTTCCATACGATGATGGAAGATGAACATAAGTTAAAAGAAATCGTCAGCAAAATGTATCCTGATCTTCCTTATTTTATGTTTGGACACAGCATGGGATCTTTTATTACGAGAGATTTTGCTGCAAAATATGGAGAAGAACTTGCAGGAATCACAATCTGTGGTACAGCTGGTCATTTCCGTGGTGCTACAGAAGCTGAATCTGCCTTATTGGCTGCTGTAGCTGAAGGAAAAGGGAAAGAATCTGACCCTTCCTTTACTGCTGATCTAATGGGCTGGATGTGTGAACGTTGTGGTAATATTTCCATAGGCAATGAATGGATCTGTTCTGATCCTTATGTTCAACGAGATCATGCAGAAGATCCATTTGATGCATTTACCCGGCCAACTACAAATCAATCTCTGCTTTATTTTGTTCAGATGATGAAAGCGATCACTGGTACCGAATGGGCTGGCAAGATTCCTTCTGATCTTCCGATTTATAATATCGGTGGAGATCAGGATCCTGTTGGTGAATATGGAAAAGGTATTTATGAAGTTACCAACTGGCTTGTAGATACTGGACATACAGTAAAAACTCGTGTTTATTCTGGTTACCGCCATGAAATTCATAATTATGATGAAATCAAAGATGAGGTGGAAGCTGGTATTATTTCTTTTATGAATTCGATTTTAGATGAATAATATACATACCAAATTATAAACAAAACACCACAGGAGATCTTTATTTCCTTCTGTGGTGTTTTTATTTCAGTTGTACTATTTTAATTGACTTAATAAAGATATTCCGATCGTTCCTTCTGGCATCGTGACACCAAAATTATCTGCGATCGTAGCTCCGATCACTGCAAATGTATCTTGATCTTCTAGCCTTCCATTTTCTTTCATAGACTTTGAATATGCGATAAATGGTGTGTATTCTCTTGTATGGTCTGTTCCTGTATAAGTTGGATCATTTCCATGATCTGCGGTGATGATCAATAAATCATCTTCTTTTAAAACTTCTAACAGATTTCCTAAACCAACATCAAATTTCTCGATCTCTTTTGCATAGCCGACTGGATTTCTTCGATGTCCCCAGAGTGTATCAAAGTCTACCAGATTGGTAAAACAAAGTCCATGAAAATCTTCTTTGCATACATCCACGGTCTGCTGCATTCCATGCACAGAGCTTTCAGAATGATATGCTTTTGTGATTCCTTCTCCACAGAAAATATCATTGATCTTTCCTACTGAAATTACGTCAAATCCTTCATCTTTTAATGCATTTAAAGCAGTTCTTGAAAATGGTTTTAAAGCATAATCCCTTCGATTGCTTGTTCTTACAAATTCGCCTTTTTTCTTTCCCACATATGGTCTTGCAATGATTCTTCCGACTTTCCATTCATTTTTCATCGTAAGCTCTCTTGCGATCTCACAACAGCGATAAAGATTCTTAAGATCAAAAGTTTCTTCATTTCCACAGATCTGCATCACAGAATCGGCAGATGTATATACGATCATTGAACTATTTTTAATCTCTTCTTCACCTAATTCATCCAAAATCTGCGTTCCACTGGCACATTTATTGCCAATAACTTTCTTTCCACATCTTTCTTCTAATTCATGGATCAATTCTGGTGGAAAACCTGTGTCTGTAAAGGTAAGAAATGGTTTCTCGATCTTAAGTCCCATCATCTCCCAGTGACCTGTCATAGTGTCTTTTCCGTTACTAGTTTCTTTTAATCTGGTATAGTAGGCAATTGGATGTTTTTCTTCTTCCATTTCTTTTGTTGGATGCAAATTTAACAATCCAAGCTTTTTTAGATTTGGAATATTTAATGTTCCCACGATATCACAGATATGCCCAAAGGTGTCTACATCATGATCTCCAAATCTGGCTGCATCTGGCATTTCTCCGATTCCTAAGGAATCTAAGACAATGACAAAAATTCTTTTGTATTTCTCCATATCATATGCCCCCTTTTCATCTACTCTCGGAATCTTTTTTGTACTTGATCTTATTATTTATTATAAACCGATTTATTGCTTGCTTCTAGTCTTTTATTTCTTTAATCTTTTAACGAATTCTACCATTATATAAAAAAGAAAAAATCCCCCGGATATTCAATATCCGAGGGACCCATCATTTAATTAATCAAATTTATTTATAGTTTACGATTTTACCAAAGTCTGGTTTTAATGATGCTCCACCAACTAATCCACCGTCGATATCTGGCTGTGCAAATAATTCTGGTGCGCTGGCTGCAGATACAGATCCACCATACTGAATGCGGATTGCTTCTGCTGTAGCTTCATCATATACTTCTGCGATACATGCACGGATTGCTGCGCAAACTTCCTGAGCCTGTTCTGTAGTTGCAACTTTACCTGTTCCAATAGCCCAGATTGGCTCATAAGCGATAACTGCAGTCTTAGCCTGGTCAGCACTTACTCCCTGGAATGCAATCTTGATCTGCTGGCGAACGAAGTCAATTGTAACTCCCTGTTCTCTCTGAACAAGAGTTTCTCCACAGCAAACGATTGGTGTAATTCCATGTTCAAAAGCTTTTAATACTTTCTTGTTAACAGTCTCGTCTGTTTCAGCAAAGTATTCTCTTCTTTCAGAATGTCCAAGAATAACATATTTTACTCCAAGATCTGTTAACATATTAGGAGCGATTTCTCCTGTATAAGCTCCACTTTCTTCAAAGTACATATTCTCAGCACCGATTGCAATATTGCTTCCTGCTGCAGCTTCAATTGCTGCTGGAATATCGATTGCTGGTACACAGAATACTACATCAGAAGTTTCACTTGCTACTAATGGTTTTAATTCTTCGATTAATGCTTTTGCCTCGCTAGGAGTTTTGTTCATTTTCCAGTTTCCTGCTACGATTGTTTTACGCATAAGACTAATATCCTTCTTTCTTGACATTTTGTTTATAAAGTGTATTAAATATTAAATATTTAAGTGCAATGATTATTTGTCGTTGGCTGCTACTACACCTGGAAGGTCTTTTCCTTCTAAGAATTCAAGAGAAGCTCCACCACCTGTAGAGATGTGTGTCATCTTGTCTGCAAATCCTAACTGGTTAACAGCTGCTGCACTATCACCACCACCGATGATTGTTGTTGCATCTGTCTCTGCTAAAGCCTTAGCTACAGCGATAGTACCCTTTGCAAGAGTAGGGTTCTCAAATACACCCATAGGTCCGTTCCATACTACTGTCTTAGCTGTCTTAACTGCTTCTGCATATAATTCAGCTGTCTTAGGTCCGATATCACAGCCTTCTCTGTCAGCAGGCATATTAGTAACATCATATACTTCTACTTCTACAGGAGCATCAATAGGGTTAGGGAAATCAGCGATTGTTACAGAGTCAACAGGAAGAAGTAACTTCTTGCCAAGCTTCTCAGCCTTAGCCATCATTTCCTTACAGTAATCAATCTTAGTATCATCTACAAGAGACTTACCGATTTCATATCCCTGAGCCTTTAAGAAAGTATAAGCCATACCACCACCAATGATCAGTGTATCGCACTTCTCAAGCAGGTTGGAGATAACGTTTAACTTATCAGCTACCTTAGCACCACCAAGGATTGCAACGAAAGGTCTTACAGGATCTTCTACTGCATTGCCAAGGAAGTTGATTTCCTTCTGCATCAGATAACCAACTACATTTTCACCACCCTTAGCTGTGATGAACTTGGTTACACCAGCTACAGAAGCATGTGCTCTATGGGATGAACCAAAAGCATCACATACATATACATCTGCAAGATCAGCTAATTCTTTGCTGAACTCTTCGCCGTTCTTAGTTTCTTCTGCGCCACGGAAACGTGTATTCTGTAATAATACAACATCTCCTTCGTTCATTTCAGCAACAGCTTTGGTAGCTTCCTCTCCGGTTACATGATAATCGGATACGAATACAACCTCTTTGCCGAGTTTCTCAGACAGACGTTTTGCAACCGGTGCAAGAGATAATTCCGGTTTCGGCTCTCCCTTCGGTTTTCCAAGGTGGGAGCAGAGAATAACCTTTCCGCCGTCAGCGATCAGCTTCTTGATTGTAGGAAGAGCTGCTGTAATTCTGTTGTCGTTTGTGATTACGCCGTCCTTGAGCGGTACATTGAAGTCACAACGAACAAGTACTTTTTTACCTTTTACATTGATGTCATCAACAGATACTTTGTTGAGCTGCATAATATACATTCCTTTCGTGTAAGAAGAAATTTGTAAAAATTTAGTATTTTTACAGTCACCATTATTATATATCAAAAACCCCTTTTTATCAATAGAAAACTTTAAAAAATTCGCCTGTCGGGGTATTTTTTGCACTGTCTTTACAAATACTGATTTTAAGGAAGTTTATGAATATTATTTTTATCCTTATGTCATATTGTTGAGGTCGCTCCACTTGTGGTTGTGAAGCTCGCCCTTGTTCTGCAAAGCAGGATAATCCCATTGCCTTAAAACTTCATAAGCCGCAATTGCAACCGAGTTTGAAAGATTAAGACTTCTTGCCTCGTCAATCATAGGCAGTCTTAAAGTATCATCGGGATGTTGCATTAAAAGCTCCTCGGGTAAGCCCTTTGTTTCTTTGCCAAAAAGAAGATAGCAGTTGTCGGGATATTCAACATCGCTGTGGCGGTGAGTTCCTTTTGTTGAAAAGAAAAAGTATTTTCCGCCCTTTGTTTTTTCAAAAAAATCGTCAATGCTTTCATAATATGTGATGTCAAGCAAGTGCCAGTAGTCAAGTCCAGCTCTTTTGAGTTTTTTATCGTCAGGTTCAAAGCCCATAGGCTTGACAAGATGAAGTCTTGTTCCCGTTGCGGCACAGGTTCGTGCCACATTGCCCGTGTTCTGCGGAATTTCGGGTTCAACAAGCACAAGGTTGAGAGTTGCCAAAAGTTATCACTCCAATTTTTATTATTCCATTCTTTTTCTGTTTAAATACATTTTAAATCGTAAACAATAATAATGCAAGTTTTTTTGACAAAGCCGTGTGACAAAGATGAAAAAACACACATTTTGTCAATGAATTTGCAAGATGGGGAGGTGTGATTATGAATACAAGTCCAATGATGAATGTGATGAAAGGCGTTGCAATAGGAATGACGGCAGGCGTCTGCATGGGTATTGTCGGCAAAAATATGGTAGACAGCAACCCAAAACTCAAGAAAAAGGCAAACAAAGCCTTTAAGACAATGGAGTCAGTCCTCGACACCGCACAGTATATGTTCAGATAAAATCATATTCATCATAAACAAAACCCCGATTCAAACGAATCGGGGTGTAATTTTATACTCTCTTGTATGTGCTTTTCCTGAAAATCAATGTGTCGCCTGAAATATAATATTTGTGATAATCATTCATGGCTTCCTCTTCGCTTTGAGCAAGGTCAAATGATGATGTGCCGTCCCATTCCATTGTGAATACAAGTTTTCCATCACTCATGACCTTGTATGACACAGGGTCAGCACTTGTCGGACCATGATAATCAATATCATTGCAAGAACCGTCATCATTAAAATACATTTTTGAATTTTCGCTAACTTGCCCATCGTCGTCAGCAAATGCCCATATTCCGGTTATACTGTTGTTACTGCAACCGCTTAATGACATAACCGCAAACAACATCGTAATTATACATAACACCATTGATATTTTTCTTAATTTTATCATATTGTTACCTCTGTTTACAGACTTGCCTTAATCTGTTCAATGACCTTCATAACAGATTTTTTTGGTACAGCGGCAACAATACCGTTAAGTGCCATTTCGTTTCCGCCAACACTACCGACACCTGCTTGTACCCAACCAGATACAACGAGCGTTGTATCTGTAAATTCAATTTTTATGTATTGCATAGCAGTCAAAAGTCCTGTACCTTTTTTCCATACAGTTTCGCCGTTGTAGGAAACTTCTTTAAAACCGTTTGCCTGCAAAATATTTACAGCAGTGTTGTATGATTCATCAACACTGTTTCGCAGTGGCAGGTTAATAATTGTTCTTGCCATTATAAAAACCTCCGTCAATATTATTAAGTTTTTGGTGGCATCGTGGACATTCGTTAATACCTGCGGTAACATTAAGACCGCAGTTTGGACATTTATTGTTATTTCCTAAATTTTTAAGTGAATTAAGCTTATCCTCATTTTTCTTTTTAACAAAAGAAAATATAACCATAATAATTCCTACAAGCAGAATAATAAATGAAATTATAGCAACTGCAATAATTGTTTTTTCAAATGAAGAAAATGGAGATGTCCACGAATATCTTTTGTTTGTATTCACAGTAAATAACGAATATGCAAGTCCGCCAAAGCCGAGAGTTGTCAGAATATACCCAATAACAGTAATCACTTATTGCCTCCTTATTAAATTTTTTAGATATGAAGCTTCATTGATTCAATTATAGCATTGCGTAATACAAAATGCAAGACAAAAGTAATACGCAATTTTTGTGTAAATTGCATACAATAGTAATATATAATGTAATACAGGAGCAGTTCACGCAATGAAAAAGTTTAAAATTCCGCAAATTCCCCAAACAACAAGCAAAAGCATACGATTTCCAAACGATGTGATTGATGAAGTGGAATCTGTCCTTGTCGGTACGGATTGCACATTTTCTGCCTTTGTTGTGGAAGCGGTAAGGGTAGCTCTTGAAAATTTAAAAGAAGAATCAGCCGAAGATGAGTAAACAAAACCCCCTATTCAAGTGAATAGGGGGTTATAATTTTGCATTTTATATTTAATTAAATCAGCTTGTGTAGCCGAGGGGGTCCATTTTTTCGCCGTTGAGGCGGATTTCAAAATGGAGGTGAGGGCCTGTTGAGTTGCCTGTTGAACCGACATAACCGATGAGGTCACCCTGATTTACATACTGACCTGTTACTGCAACAAGTGAACTGCAATGACCGTAAAGTGTTGTGTAGCCACTGCCGTGGTCAATGATAACATAGTTGCCGTAGCCACTGTTGTCACCGCCCGAGAATGTTACGGTACCGCTTGCGGATGCATAAATAGGCTGTCCGTAAACACCGCCGTCTGAAATGTCAAGTCCGCCGTGAAGTCTGCCCCAGCGTGTGCCGAAGGTACTTGTCAATGTATGTGTGTAGGGGAGTGGCCATGCAAACATACCCGATGAACCTGTTGTGTAGCTTGAAGATGAATTTGAACTTGATGAAGAACTGCTGCCTGATGAGGTTGATGATGAACCTGTGCTTGATGAAGTATCCTCAGCCTTGCCTTTTACAACAACTTCGTCAACTGCCTCTTTAAGAGTTTTTGCGTCAGTCTGAACTGCATCGGTCTGAACACCGTCAACAAATGTAGTTCTTACCGTTACTTCTTCTTCACCATTAACGCCCTTTGTGGTAACTTTTTTGTATGAAGAAGACTTGTCCTCGTCATACTTTACCTTTGTGTCATAAGCCACATCTCTTGTGTAAACAATGTCTGTTGAAAGTGAGATTGAAAACTTGCCGTCTGCAAGTGCCATAACCTCGTCTGCGGTAATAAGGTCTGTACCGCTTGCGTTACCTGTTACAACCTCCACCGAATTTGCAAACTCGGTTGTTGTTTCGTCATCGTAATCTCTGCGGTAATCAACAAGAACCTGATCAAGGTCAGCATTGAGCTGATCAATTTCTTCTGTCGCACCGATGAACTTGCCGTCAATATAAAGACTTGCGCATGACGGTGAAATTGCCTTGAGGTTTGCCGATGCCGATTCGCCGTCAATTTCAGTATGAGGAACAGCCTCGTCACTTGTTGCAACAAGTGCAGGTGTCTGTACGCTGTTGTTATCTTTCATATCAAGTGCGCTTGCAACCGTTACACATGAAAGTGTGATTGCACTGAAACAGGCTACTACTGCAAGCACAGCCTTTTTTCTGAGCAACTTCTGCGAACGGATTGCCGAGGGTGCAAGGTGAGCATACTGCTTTCCGCTTTTGAACGAAAGTTCCGATACAATCTCTCCGGCACTCTTTGTTGTGCCGTTTCTTGATTCGTTGAATGCTTTGTCAATAGCTGATATCTGTGTTTTTGCTTTCTTTGACGAATTAACAGCCTTGATTGTAACAGACTTTAAAGAACCCTTCCTGTTCTCAATTGCCTGTGCGAGTTTTGCAGCTGTGTTTTTTGACATTCTTACAACTGATTTTGCACAAAATGTTGTTGCTCTCTTTACAAAGCGAACAGTTTTCTGTGCTGTTGTAAGCTCACGCCTGCAAACTTTGCGTTTCTTTGTCGGAAGACTCTCGATTTCATTGAAACCTTCCAAACCAATGAACTTTGTCTCCAAAATAATTTCTCCTATCTCATTAACCGTTACATTTTTGTAACAAACACGATACCTTTATTATACCAAATAGTTACGAAATTGCAATATGAGAATTAAAAAATGTCATAATTAATAATAAGACAGGGGATAAGGTTACAAAAAACAGGGTAAATTAAACAATAATTCCCTATATTAATTATACTGTAAGTTATCAACTGTGTAATCTTTTAACAAAGAGTAATATTTATTTAACTCTTTTAAAGCACCGTCAAGGTCGTGTTCAAGGTAGTTTCCGCACTCAATTGCAGTTGTTCCGGGGATTTCTCCCTTGTGCTCCGCACACTGCTTTATTGTGTCTTTTATAAGCTGTAATGTGTCCTCATTTGACATATCACGAACGAGAAAATAAAAACCCGTTCTGCATCCCATGGGTCCAAAGTAGATTACATTGTCGGCAAATTTGCTGTTGCGGGCATATGTTGCAAAAAGGTGTTCAATTGTGTGCATAACGGGATTCGGAAGATACGGCGGTGTGTTTGGCTTTACAAAACGCATATCGTATGTTGTAATATCTCCGTCGATTCTCGAAATGTAAACACCGGGCATAAGTGTGTTGTGGTTGATTGTAAAGCTTGCTATCTTTTTCATATATATTATCCTTTCTTAATCGTAATCGGCTATGTTTGTGAAGCAGATGTTCATATCAACATCGCCCTCAATTCCGTCAACCTTGCCCGATGAGGAATATTGCCACATAGAAAACTGATAATAGAATGTCGGAACATTTGCGTATTCGCAGTACCAGATGTCAAAATCTGCAAGCTGTGTGAGGTCATATTTAAAGTAAAGCTCCTTGCTCGGAGAATAGATAATCGGTGTGTAGCCAAGCTCCTTAACACGGTTGCAGAATGCCTTTGCACAGGCTGTTGCCTGAGCGGCGGAAACGCTGTCGGTTCTTGCGTCATCATCCTTGATGATTTCCCAGTCATATGCAACGGGGAAATCGATTGTTTCATCACCGAGAAGTGTCTTTATATAGTCAGCCTCTTCAATTGCCTCATCGTTATTGACAGCCTGAGAGAAGAAATACACGCCGACTTTAAGTCCTGCCGCCTTAGCACCCTTTATATATGAAAGGGCGGAATCGTCCGAGTACATTTTTCCGTCAGAACCGTAGCCTCTGCCGCCGATGCGAACCATAACAAAATCAACACCAGAATTTTTAACCTTGTCCCAGTCAATCTTTCCGCTGTAGGAGGAAATGTCGATTCCTTCCATTGAAGCGGCCTTGCCGTTTTCACTGTAGTATTTGAAAGTGTCGTCAGAGGTGAAGTTATCGTTGTTGAGTGTATTTTTCGGCACACCGTCAAGCTCGGTAATCCAGATTTCACCGAGAGTGCTGTCGTTTATATGTATTTTTTCGCCTGTTGTCTTGACGGTTGTGTCTGTGGCAACAGTTGCCGGGGTTGTACTGCCCGACTGCGAACTGCTTTCACCGTTGCTTGAGCAACCGCACAAAACCGAGGTGAGTGCAAGCATGGCAGCCGTTACGGCACAAATAGTTTTTTTCATTATTCTGCTCCTGACAAAAATTTTTTAACGCTGAAAAATGTCGATTATACGGACATTTTGCGTATCTGTTAGTCAGCATATCATAAAAAAGTGTTGATGTAAACAAAGAAACCGAAAATAAATATTGAAAATCTTGTGAAAATTAAGTATAATCTAAGGTACAAGTGTCCTTCATCGAACAGCGGAGGCATTTATTCGGAAATATAATGATAACAATGTTCCGCAAAAGGCGATAAAGGGCGGTGAGTGAAATTGAATGAAACAAAGGTGCATGGATACCGTCACAAAACGACGGAAGAACTCGTCAAGGCAATTGACGAATGTACCTCTCTCAGTCAGCTTTTCGCTCTCATTCAGCATGAGCATATCACCATTCAGATGCTCACAAGACCGGGTGCATCAAATCTTGCACCAAAAATTTTAAGTCCGAAAGAGATAACAGGCAACCGTGACACACCATTTGAAAGACTGCGAAAACAGGTTCGTGAATCTGTGCTTGAGGACGAAAGAAGGCTTAAACAGAGCAAGCTGATTGCCGAATGCGAACGCCTTTCAAGACTTAATAAAAATGACAAGATAAAGTAAGAGTAATTAGTGGAAGATTTTTGAAATTTTTTACTAAATACTCTTTATTTTTTTCAAAAAAACATATATAATCTAATTATCAAACACGATTGGGGATGGAATATATGACATTCAAATTCAAACACACCTTGGCTGTAATTCTCGCAGTAGTTACCGTAGCTTGTTCTGTTGTCGGAACATTAGCTGTTTCTGCCGCAGAAACAGACTCTCAGCCTGCAACAGAGGCAACTGTTGCATCTGATGTAACAGATACGAGCGTTGAACCAACTCAGGCAACCGAGCCTTCACAGCCGGTAACGGAGCCGTCCGTAACTCCTACGGTTTCTCCGACTCAGCCGGTTAAGCCGAATGTGGGCGCAATCAAGAATCTCAAAAGAACGCAATATACAACAAATTCGCTTTCGTTCAAGTGGGATAAAGTAAGCGGTGCAACAGGCTATGTAATCTACTACCGCAACAATGACGCACATAAGAATTTTTCAAGATTTACATATGTAAAGTCAAATGCCTGTACACTCAAAAAGATTAGAACAGCAACCTGGTATGATGTAAAGGTTGCCGCCTATGTTGAGCATGACGGTGTAAAGTATGAGGGTAAGAGTCAGACCTACAGAACAGCTACTCTTCCGAATGCCGTTAGCGTTTCACTCAAGGAGTCGGGTGCTGCAATTACACTTTCGTGGTCAAAGAACTCACAGGCAACAGGCTACAAAATCTACCGTATGAGCGGTGACACAAAGGGCAGGTATGTTCTTTACAAGACAATCACTTCAAATTCCACAACTTCTTTCAGAGATAAGGGAGTTAAGAACGGCAGAGCGTATTACTATCAGATTAGGGCTTACCGTGCAATCAAAAAGAACACTTACTATTCGTCACCGTCAACAATAAGATGTGTGGCAGGTCTTAATGCCGTTAATTTCAAGACAGATACAAGACTTTCAAGAGTAAATCTCACATGGGGCAAGGCAATGACCACTCCGACAGCATATGAGATTTTCTATTCAACCTCAAAGAACGGAAAATATACAAAGCTTGGTGAAACAAAGAATACTTTCTACAACACCAAAAAGCTTACAGTCGGCAAGACCTATTACTTCCGTATTCGTGCTTACAAGTATTCGGGACCGAGCAGTAACCCGAAAAAGTACAAGTGCCTCGGCACATTCCAGACAAAGAGTGTAAAGATCAGCAAGAATGCCTACGGTGTTTCAGTCGGCAATACCTATGTTGAAATCAGTATCGATCAGCAGCATATGTGGTACTACAAGAACGGTAAGCTTGTTGTTGAAACAGATGTTGTAACAGGCAACTACGGTACAAACGATACGCCAAAGGGTGCATATTCAATCATCTACAAGGCATCTCCTGCAACACTTATGCTGAATTCCCATGTAACATTCTGGCTCCCGTTCACATCTGACGGTTGCGGAATCCATGACGCATCATGGCGTTCAAGCTGGGAATACGGCGGAACAAGGTACAAGGGTCACGGCTCACACGGCTGTGTAAACACACCGTACAACGCAGCTAAGAAAATCTATAACAACATTTCCTCAGGAACCCGTGTTGTTGTTTATTGATTTTAATTCGTAGCGAAAACTTGATAAAATAATTTAAGGCTGACAGATTTTTAATAACCTGTCAGCCTGATTTTATGCTGTAGCGGTTTAATAATAAATTTTGATTTTGATATAAATTAATATAATCTTTGTACCGAAAAAGTTATTCTTTGTTGATATTAGAGAACAAGATTTTGACTTATTGACAAAATCTTGTTTTAATAATATAAT
>OHMH01000672.1_pt1 | contig 16418 bp, 14 predicted proteins | sample 1569311 | NCBI WGS metagenome assembly OHMH01 (sample SAMEA3879503, study PRJEB24766) | human gut metagenome | biome: human-associated habitat; feature: feces | place: USA | collected 1985/1987
GCTCACCGATCTCGAAGTCCGTCTTGACAACCTCGTGCTGCGTGCCGGCATCGCCCGTACCACCGCTCAGGCCCGTCAGTTCGTGGTGCACCGTCACATCCTCGTTGACGGCAACATCGTGGACCGCCCGTCCTACCGCGTCAAGCCCGGCCAGACCATTCAGGTGAAGGCCAAGAGCCAGACCATGGTTCCGTTCCAGATCGCCGCCGAAGGCGTGCACCGTGACGTGCTGCCTGCGGTCCCCGGCTACCTCGACGTGAACCTGCCGTCCCTGAAGGCCACTGTGACCCGTAAGCCGGAGGTCGAAGAGATCCCGGTGCAGGTCAACATCCAGTACGTGGTCGAATTCTACGCCCGCTGATCCGGGCCCTCTGGTCAACAAATCCAGGACATACCGCTCGAACCCCGCGCTTCTTTCGAGAAGCCGCGGGGTTCCTGCGTTGTAGGGCGATTACTGGCCGCACACCGCCTGGCGAATCATCGTCGCGTACGCATAGGCACCGGTCATATTCGGATGAATGCCGTCATCGTTGAGGTATTCGCTATGACCTTCGCTATACCCATGCCAATCGATGATGCCCACGTTCTTGTTCTTCTTGGCGGCCTCACGCAGCATCGTATTGTTGTTGTTCTCCTGCCACGGGTATGGCATACGGATGGTGATGAAGTATGTCGGCTTGCCGCCGGTCAGGTCAATGAGCTGTTGCACTTCCTGCTCATTCGAAATCACGCCGTTCGTGCCGAGGCCAAACACCACCACACTGCCACTGTGGCCGGCAGCGGTGTCCTGCTGATACACATCCACCGCCTGCGGCAGCTGACGGTTCGGCAGGCCATCGATAAAAGCGTTCGGGAATGCGGCCTGGATGGCGTCCGAAGTACCCGACGTCACTGAATCGCCGACCATCATCATATCCGCGTTGCAGCTTTCCGTTGCCGGATCATAGGCGTACTTCGAAATGTCAAGATTGTTTGGCACCTTTTCCGCAATCGGTTTGATGATGGGCGGCTGAGAATCCGAACCGTTCTTATTCGCGTCAGCGGTATTGGTTTCGCCGTTCGCGGCATTTATGGCAGAAGACTCGGGCTCGGGCTTCGCCGGTTTCTTGACCGGCTTGGCGGGTGCCGCGAGTTCGGGGCGCAGCTGAATGGCTCGCGCTTGAGCGATGCCATTCCAGTCCACCGGTGCCCACGTCAGCGCCACAACGGTCACCAATCCGATAACCGACATGACCCACGCGCCCGGGCGCAGCCGGTAGCCGGCTTTCGGCAGCGGCTTGGCGTGTTGGCTACGAGGCATCTGCACCGATTTACGGGCCGCCTCGACCAGCTGGTAGAAGGCTTCCGACGCCGCCAACACCACGACGGCCTCAAGAACCCAACCCCACCACGGCAACGCCTGCGTTCGTGTCGCCGGGTTCATGAACTGCAGCAGCGGATAATGCATGACGTACAGCGAGAACGATCGCGACCCGATATAGCGTAGGGGAGCACAACCCAGCACGTGCGACCAGATTGAGTCATTGTTCACGGCACAGGCCAAGGCGCACAACGATATGAACGCGGTAATCAGGTACCCGCCTTGGTACATGTACGACAGATACCCGTTGGCGAACCAGAATCCGGTCAGCAGTGCCGCCAAAGCCGCGGTGCCAAGAACATTGCAGACGATAGTGAGACGGGCGCCCGTCTTGTCGCCGGCCTGACGTTCGATCTGCACTGTTTGCGAAGCCGCTCCAGCTTCCGCAGCTTCCGTACCTCGCGAGGAAGGCGCAATCCAGATAGCCAACAGCGCGCCGGCGGCCAGCTCGGCGAGGCGAGTATCGGTACCGTAATACACGCGGGAGGTATTGGCCGGGTCAAACAGCAGCACCATGTCGGCGGTGGAAGCAGCCATGATGACAAGAATCGCCATGGAGCGCACCCATTTGGACTTGGTGATTTTGCCGAGCACCACCATCAGCAACGGCCAAACCAGATAGAACTGCATCGTCACGCCCAAGAACCACAGATGGGTCAGAGGAGAAGGCAATCCGGCCGCCTCGAAATACGGCACCTTGCGGAAGATGTACACCCAATTGCTGGCGAACAAGGCGCTCGGCAGCGAATCGGAAACCACTTTCTGCAACAGGCTGGGAGCGAACATCCAAGTGAGCCAAGGCACCACGGCAATGGTCGCCAGCATCACCGGCCATAAACGAGTAATGCGGCGGATCAGATATCGGCCATATCCAAAGGACCCGGTGCGGTCCACCATGTTCAGTACCGAACGTGTGGCAAGAAAACCGGTGATAACGAAAAACATCGTCACGCCAATGAATCCGCCCTGCAATAGCGACGGGCGGGTGTGGAATGCTATGACTCCAAGAATCGCCAGAGCGCGCAGTCCATCGATACCCCTGAAATGGGCAGGCACAGACGATCGAGATGGTGCAGGTTTCAAGGTTATGCTCACAGTATTCTAAGTGTACTCTCAGGAATCGTTAGGTATACTGCCCGGATTACGCATATCTCAGGTAGTGACCTATGCCGTTATGACTTATGACTTCCGGCAACCCGCACCGAAACCGCCGGAATGGTGACATAATCAGAACCATGATTCTTCATCTGCATCTGGTCCGTCACGGACAGACCTATTTCAACCGATACAACCGTCTGCAGGGATGGTCGAATTCGCCGCTGACCGAGTCGGGCGTCGCCGATGCCGTCAAGGCCGGTGAGCGACTGAAAGGATTGACGTTCGCCGCCGCCTACTGTTCGGACACCACGCGTGCCCAGCAGACGGCCGAGAAAATTCTCGACATCAACGAAGCCGCGGGTAACCCGCGCCCCGCACTCGTGACGGACATGCACTTCCGCGAGCAGTTCTACGGCTACTACGAGGGACTTGACATGGCCATGGCCTGGTACGCCGCGGGAGCGCCCCACGGCGTCAAAACCTACAACCAAATCGTCGAGAAGTTCGGGTTGGGGGCCTCGCGTGATTTTCTCAAGGAAGCCGATCCCTTCCACGACGCGGAATCCGATGAGGAATATTGGACGCGCGTCGAAGGTGCGTTCCGTCTTATCGCCGACAACCCGAATCTCAAGGACGGCGACGATGTGCTGCAGATTTCGCATGGCAACACACTGCTTAGCCTCGGTCACCGGTTCGGCGGCCCTGACCTCGATCTGAACGAACGCCCGGCCAATGGTTCGGTAACCGTGATCGACTTCGACACCGACAAGCCGTTCGGCGAAGCCGTGACCATCGTTTCGTACGGCAAGTAGCAAATAGCAAGCAATACATATCGAATAGCACGTACGGTCCACGGCGGCACGCCGCAAACGAAAGCGTCAGCAGGACAGCCTTTCGCCTATAGCCGCATACGCCCACGCGCACGGTTTTCGCCCTGCGCATGCAATGGTATGCCAAGAAATAGGGAAGGAGTGCTACCCTTAGGCGAGTAAGTGTGACCGCAAGGAGGAAACAATGGGAGTCGGAGAGATCGCTGGCCTGATCGCGGCCATCGCGTTCGCAGTATTGGCCGGTTTCATGATCTATCCGCTGATCAGGCTGGGCAAGATGTTTGATCAGATATCGCAGACGGTCCGGGAGTCCGGTGAACACGCCATCCCCGCGCTGGACGAAGGCGTGACCACCGTCAAGCAGGTCAACAAGTCGCTCGAAGACGTGAACAAGATTTCCGCCGCGGCTTCCACCACCGCCAACAACGTTGGTGCGTTGACCGATCTGTATGGCTCCTTCCTCGGTAAGCCCATCATCAAGATCGCTTCCACCTTCTACGCGCTGAAAACCACGGGTCAGTCCTTCCTTGCGAAGAACGCCGCGAAAACCACCGTCAACGACACCGCCGAGAAGGGGGAGTGATGTTCAAACGCATCTTCTGGGTCGGCGTCGGCGTGGCCATCGGAATCGTTGCCGTCACCAAGGCACAGGCCTATGTCAAGGCCAATACGCCTGATGCGGCACGCCAGTTCCTGCTTGGCCCCGATCAGGACAATGTGCCGATGAAAACACTCGAAGGGTTGGTCAACGAGTTCAATGCCACCCGTCGAGCCCGCGAGGCTGAGCTCAACCGTCAGTACATCGAGCGCGCCAACTGACACGCGCATGCCGCCTTGCCATCTAGTCACTGAATCAGCTAGAACAAACTAATCCTCATAATCCAGTCTTTTCCACCAATACCAGGCGCAACTGCGCCCATTACCCAAACAAGGAGTTCATCCGCTCATGCGCACTGCGGACATCGCAAAGCGATACCTCGATTATTTTGCCAAGCACGACCATCTCATCGTGCCCTCGGCATCCCTGATTTCCCCGAACCCCACCACGCTTTTCACCATCGCCGGCATGGTGCCGTTCATCCCGTACCTGATGGGTGAGCAGACCCCGCCGAAGCGCCGCATGGCCTCCAACCAGAAGTGCGTGCGTACGCTCGACATCGACGAGGTCGGCAAGACCACCCGCCACGGCACCTTCTTCCAGATGCTCGGCAACTTCTCCTTCGGCGACTACTTCAAGGAAGAGGCCATCCACTACGCCTGGGAGCTGCTCACCACCTCGCAGGATGAGGGCGGCTACGGCTTCGACCCCGAGAAGCTGTGGATGACCACGTTCACCGACGATGACGAAGCCCGTTCCATGTGGATCAACGAGGGCGTGGACCCCGAGCACATCCAGAAGATGGGCATGGAAGACAACTTTTGGACCACCGGTGGCCCCGGACCCGGCGGCCCCTGCTCCGAAATCTACGTGGACCGCGGCCCCGCCTTCGGGAAGGCGGCCCGATTGCCGACGAGAACCGCTACATCGAGATCTGGGACCTCGTGTTCGAGAACTACGAGGTCGACAACGTCAAGTCCAAGACCGACCTGCACATCGTGGGCGAGCTTGAGAACAAGAACATCGATACCGGTGCCGGCTTGGAACGTCTGGCCTACCTGCTGCAGGGCAAGAACAACATCTACGAGACCGATGAGGTCTTCCCGGTCATCGAGGCCGCTGAGCAGCTCTCCGGCCTGAAGTACGGCGAGAACGAGGACGCCGACGTGCGCTTCCGCGTGGTCGCTGACCACGTGCGCTCCGCCCTGATGATCATGTCCGACGGCGTGCGCCCGTCCAACGTGGGCCGTGGCTACGTGCTGCGCCGCCTGCTGCGCCGCACCGTGCGCTCCATGCGCATGCTCGGCGTGACCGATCCGGTGCTGCCCACCCTCTTCCCGACCTCCAAGGCCGCCATGGAGGCCAGCTACCCGGAGCTCAACGACACCTTCCATGAGGTGTCCGAATCCGCGTATGGCGAGGAAGACGCCTTCCGCCGCACCCTTGAGACCGGCACCACGATTCTCGACGTGGCCGTCAACAAGGCCAAGAGCGATTCCGCCGAGCCCGTCGTGGCCGGCGAGGACGCCTTCAAGCTGCACGACACCTACGGCTTCCCGATTGAGCTGACCCTCGAGATGGCCGCCGAACAGGGCGTGAAGGTGGACGAGGCCAAGTTCCGCGAACTCATGGCCGAGCAGAAGTCCCGCGCCCGCGCCGACGCCCTCAAGAAGCGTCACAACGTGGATCTTTCCGTTTACGACGACTTCAAGAAGACGCTCGTCAGCCCGATCGACTTCCTCGGCTACACCGACATGTCCGCCCGCGCCAAGGTGATCGGCATCATGCAGGAAGGCAAGGGTTCCGTGCCCGCCGTGACCGGCCCGGCCAACGTCGAGGTCATCCTCGACCGCACCCCGTTCTACGCGGAGGCCGGCGGCCAGCTCGCCGACCAGGGCGAGATCCTGTCCGACGACGGCGCCGTGCTCGAAGTCGACGATGTGCAGAAGCCCATCAAGGACCTCATCGTCCACCAGTGCCGTCTGACCGAAGGCACGCTGGTCGTCGGCGCCGAAGTCAACGCCAACATCGACCTGGCCCGCCGTGGCGCCATCGCCCGCTCGCACACCGCCACGCACATGGTGCACAAGGCGCTGCGTGAGGAGCTGGGCCCGCAGGCCACCCAGCGCGGCTCCGAAGACGCCCCGAACCGTCTGCGCTTCGACTTCCAGTGGTCCAAGGCCCCGGCCAAGTCCGTGATCTCCGCAGTCGAGGAGCGCGTCAACGACAAGCTGCGCGACAACCTCGCCGTGACCACCAAGGAAATGAAGTTCGACGACGCCATCGCCCTCGGTGCCATGCACCTGTTCGGCGAGAAGTACGGCGACATCGTACGCGTGGTCTCCATCGGCGAAGACGGCTGGAGCCGCGAGCTGTGTGGTGGTACCCACGTGGACCACGTTGGCAAGATCGGCATGGTCAACATCCTGTCCGAAGCCTCCATCGGCTCCGGCGTGCGTCGTGTCGACGCCGTCGTGGGCCAGGGTGCCTATGACTTCAACGCTCGTGAGCACGCGCTGGTCTCCCAGCTGTCCGACAAGCTCAACGCTCGTCCGGACGAGCTCGCCGAGCGTGTGAACGCCCTGCTCGCCAAGCTCAAGGAATCCGATCGTCGCTTGGCCTCCATGTACGAGTCCCAGCTGGCCGCCTCGGTTCCGGCGCTGGTTGCTGACACCAAGAACTCCGCGGCCCCGGTCAAGGTGGCCGTCAAGAACGTGGGCCACTTTGGCGCGGTCGATGCCCTGCGCAAGACCGTACTCGACGTGCGCGCCCAGCTCGGTGAAGACGCCCCCGTGGTGGTGGCCCTTGCCGGCGTGAACGAGGATGACAAGCCGATGGTCGCCGTGGCCACCAACGAGGCCGCCCGCAAGGCCGGCATCAAGGCCGGTGATCTGGTGCGTGGCGCAGCCAAGGTCCTCGGCGGCGGTGGCGGCGGCAAGCCGGACTTCGCCCAGGGTGGCGGTGTCGATGCCTCCAAGATCGACGAGGCCCTCGAAGCGCTCAAGCACGAGGCGCAGAAAGCCTGATTCCGCCAGTGGTGTGGTTAGGCGTTGATTTGGGTAATGCCCGGGTCGGACTGGCACTGTCCGACCCGGAGCTTACCTTTGCACATCCTGCTGGCAACATTCATGTTGCCGGCGACTATTTCTTTGCTATTGACGAGGTCCTGAACGTCATCGAAGACGAACATGTGGACCATGTAATCGTCGGACTGCCCCTGCAGATGGACGGTACAGAAGGCAAAAGCGCCAAAAAAGCGCGCAGGTGGGCGGCCAATCTGGAGAAGAGGCTGCAAGCAGAGAGTGAAGACAGTGATTCTACGGAGTATCAGATTCCGCAGGTATCATTGATAGATGAGAGATTGACAACAGTCAGTGCGCATCGTCAGCTGTTCGAGGCCCATAAAGCTTCGAACAAGCACAGGCCGGTGGTTGACCAGCAGTCGGCAGTGGTGATTTTGCAGACGGCACTCGACCGTACCCGGGAGCAGTGAGGTATCGGTTATGACCGATGATTTTAACGAGTTCTTTGATGACAACACGCATTGGGTCGAACAGGGGTCAGAACCAATGCGCGGGGCCGAGCCGCCAGAACCGCCGAAATCCCGCAGGGAGATGCGCAAGCGACGTGCACAGCGCAGGCGCAAGCGTATCAGTGGCATTATCATCGCTATCGCCATCGTCGCCCTGCTTATCGGCGGCGGCTATTTCGGCGTAACCAAGCTCATCGCATGGCGTGACAGTCGGAGCAACCAGTCGACGGCCATCGCGGACTATCCGGGACCGGGCTATGGCGAGGTCGAATTCACCGTGAGCGAGGGCCAAGGCGCGGCGGAGATCGCCGATAATCTGCTCAAGGCCGAAGTCATCAAGTCTACTGCCGCGTTCACCAGCGTGGTCAACGCCAATAGCACGACACTCTATCCGGGAACGTTCACATTGAAGAAGCATATGGCCGCATCCAAAGTGATCGACGTTCTCTCCGACACCAACCAGGCGGCGGGCTTCCTCGAGGTTCGTCCCGGTGAACGTGCCACCGATGTGTTCGCCAACGCCGCGAAGCTTTCCGGCATTGCCCAAAGCGAATTCGACACGATTATCAAGAACGAGGGTAAGGATATTCTGCCCAATGAAGCGGGCGGTAGCTTTGAGGGATGGCTGGAGCCGGGAACCTACAACGTCAAGAGCATGAAGAGCGCTTCGGAAATCCTCAAGGCCATGGTCGATAAGCGTATCGCCAAGTTGGATGAATTGGGCGTGCCGGCCGGCGGTGACCGCGAACGGGTGATGATCATCGCCTCTATCGCCGAGGCCGAGGTCAACAAAGCCGATTACTACGGCAAAGTGACGCGAGTCATCGAGAACCGTTTGGAGCAGGGCATGTCGTTGGGCATGGATTCCACCGTGGCCTATGGCAATAACGTCAAGCCCGCGCAGGTGACCACCGAGATGACCCAAGACGAGTCCAACCCGTACAACACGTACAAGATCTCCGGTCTGCCGCCTACGCCGATCAGCAATCCCGGCGATAACGCCATTCAAGCGGCACTGCACCCCGAAAGCGGCAATTGGCTGTACTTCTGCACGGTCAATCTGGACACCGGCGAAACCAAGTTCGCCGCAACCGCCGATGAACATGACCAGAACGTGGCCGAACTACGCAAGTGGCAAGCCGAAAACCAGTAGTCATCCCGTTAGCTTCCTTCGCTTGGGGAAGCTGATCGGACGTTAGTCTCTTCATTGGCTCCCTCGCCGAGGGGAGCACTGCAGGGAATGTAACGCTCAACTTAAGCCCGGGGCTCCCGCGAAGCGGATGGAAGAAATCTAGGACAACACCCCAACAGCCACCGCCACAATCGCGCCCGCCAATATCACCGGCACATACGGCACCTTGCCCGCATGTGTCGGTGATGTGCGTTGTGGATCGAATCGCGTCCACAAGGCAATCCATGTGATGCCGGCAACGCCCATCGCCAGCCACCAGACCACCACAGGCAACAGGCCAAACAGTCCGACAGACAATCCCATAGGTATCAGGGCGGTCACATCGCCGAATCCCAATGACCGCGGCACCAGCAATGCCAACGCGAACTGGATCAGGCAACATAGCACGGTGAACAACAGCGCCTGCAACAGCACGAACAGGTCGTTCATCACCACTCCATACGCGAAATCGGCGGCCAGCTGAAGCAACGTGCCCGCAGCCACCCACGCGATCGGCACCCGCCGGTGACGAACATCCTCAATGGACAGTGCAAGCCCACATAGCAGACCGGGTAGCGTGAACAGGTATGGCATGGCTTAACATTAACCCCTAGTTAGACGTACACATAGGCGTACACACATGAAACGAGGGAAGTTATGCTGCGTTGGCAGACGGCAGGGGAGTCGCACGGAGAAGCATTGGTGGCCATGATTGAAGGGTTGCCGGCCGGCGTGCGTATTAGCACGGACGATATCGTTTCCGCACTGGCACGCCGTCGACTTGGATATGGTCGCGGTGCCCGCATGAAGTTCGAGCAAGACAAGGTCCGTCTGCTGACCGGTGTACGCCACGGCCTGACCCTCGGCTCGCCGGTGGCCATCGAAATCGCCAACACCGAATGGCCGAAGTGGACCGAGGTCATGAGCGCCGATGCACTCGACCATGACCTGCCGCGCGAAGGCCGCAATGCGCCGCTGAGCCGCCCGCGCCCGGGCCACGCCGATCTGACCGGCATGCGCAAGTATGGTTTTGACGACGCCCGCCCGGTACTGGAGCGCTCCAGCGCCCGTGAGACCGCCTCCCGTGTGGCTTTGGGCGAGGTGGCCAAGCAGTTCTTGGATCAGGCGTTCGGCATCCGCACCGTAGCCCACGTGGTGGCGCTTGGTGGCGTGCAGACCAACCCCGACCTGCCTCTGCCCACCCCCGACGATCTGGAAGCGCTTGATGCCTCGCCTGTCCGTACGCTGGACAAAGAGGCCGAAGCCCGCATCATCGAACGCATCAACGAGGCCAAGAAGGCCTCCGATACGTTGGGCGGCGTGATTGAAGTGCTGGCTTACGGTGTGCCTGCCGGCATCGGCACGTATGTGGAGTCCGACCGCCGACTGGACGCGGCTCTGGCCTCCGCGATCATGGGCATTCAGGCGTTCAAGGGTGTGGAGATCGGCGACGGCTTCCTGGAAGCCTCCCGCCCCGGTTCGCAGGCGCATGATGAGATCGTGGTCAACGCCGACGGCCGCATCGACCGTCTGTCCAACCGCGCAGGCGGCATTGAAGGCGGTATGTCCAATGGCCAGGTGATTCGCGTACGCGGTGCCATGAAGCCGATTCCGTCCATCCCCAAGGCCCTGCGTACGGTCGACGTGCTGACCGGCGAATCCGCACAAGCCATCAACCAGCGTTCCGACAGCACCGCCGTGCCTGCGGCATCCGTGGTGGCCGAGGCCATGGTGCGTCTGACTTTGGCGAAGTACGCGCTGGATAAGTTCGGTGGAGACAGTGTTGCCGAAACACGGCGCAACCTTGAGTCGTATCTCGCCTCGTGGCCGGAGCACATGCGCTGAACGAAGGGCGTATGGTTTCGTGACGACTGCCGCGGAACCATCAGCAACTGTACTCACCAATCGTCGAGAGGATTCGTAGATTATGACCGCACGCCCCCGCGCCGTCATCATCGGCATGATGGGAGCCGGCAAAACACGTGTCGGTAAGGAAGTGGCGCATATGTTGCGTCTGCCGTTCGCCGATGCCGATGTGGAGATCGAACGTGAAGTGGGCATGAAGATTCCCTCCTACTTCGAGGAATACGGTGAGCCGGCATTCCGCGAGGTCGAGGCCGATCTCATCGCCGATATGCTTGAGGATTTCGACGGTATCTTTTCGCTGGGCGGTGGCGCTCCCATGACGCCATCCACCCAGCATGCCCTCGCCTCCTACATCGACCATGGCGGTCGTGTGGTCTACCTTGATGCCGATCCGGCGGAAGCCATGGAACGCGCGAACCGTGGGGGAGGCCGGCCCATGCTCAATGGCAACGCCAACTCCCGTTGGAAAAAACTGTTCAAGCAGCGTGACCCAGTATTCCGCGAGGTCGCCAACGTTCATGTCCATACCCGGGGGCTTACGCCTCAGGGCGCAGCGAAGAAAGTGATTGATATGGTATCTGAGCGAGCAGTGCATGTTACCGGAGCGGCAATTGAGCCGTATGATGTGGTCATTGGCGAAGGTGCCATGAACCATCTGGTCGACGTGCTGGGACCCAAACCCGCCAAAATCGCGCTTATCCACACTCAGCCGGTGCAGCGACACTCCGATCGTGCCCGCGCCCTGTTGCGTCAGGGCGGCTATGAGGTTTCCGACATCGTGATTCCGGATGCCGAACCCGGCAAGACCATTACCGTGGCCAACGGCATTTGGGAACGCCTTGGCAACGAAGGTTTCACCCGATCCGATGCCGTGGTGGGGCTTGGCGGCGGTGCCGCAACCGATTTGGCCGGTTTCGTGGCTGCCACGTGGATGCGCGGCGTGCGCTATGTAAACTGCCCGACCTCGCTGCTGGCCATGGTCGATGCCTCCACCGGTGGCAAAACCGGCATCAACACCCCGCAGGGCAAGAACCTCGTCGGCTCGTTCTACACGCCTGCCGGTGTGCTGGCCGACACCAAGACGCTGGCTACGCTGCCCAATGACATCTTCATCGAGGGTCTCGGCGAAGTCGCCAAATCCGGTTTCATCCGCGACCCCGAAATCCTGCATATCCTCGAAGACCACGCAGCTGAACTGCGCGCTTTCGACGGCTCTACATTCCTCGGCTCGCCGCTCGAAGACGTGGTTGCCGAGCTCATTGAGCGCACGGTAAAGGTCAAGGCCTACCACGTCTCCTCCGATTTGAAGGAGAAGGGTCTGCGTGAATTCCTCAACTACGGGCACACGATGGGCCATGCCATCGAAAAGCTCGAGCATTTCCGCTGGAGGCATGGCAATGCGGTGGCCGTCGGTATGGTGTATGCCGCCGAGCTGGCCCATCTGATCGGTTACATCGATCAGGATCTGGTTGACTATCACCGCTCGTTGCTTGCTTCGATGGGTCTGCCGACGTCGTGGAATGGCGGCTCGTTCGACGACGTGCTCGCATTGATGCATCGCGACAAGAAGGCCCGCGGCAATGAGCTGCGCTTCGTGGTCCTCGACGAGATTGGTCACGTCGTACACCTCGACAACCCGCCCGCCGAAGCCGTGGAAGAAGCATTCCGTCGTATCCAGCAGTAATTGAACGGCCGTAGGCCGTGCCGTTCGCCATCCCCTCAGGAAAAAGTACTTGGCTCCCCTCTAACGGAGATACCCCGGAGTCGGATTTACCTTCTACCTCCCTCTGATGAGGGAGGTGCCCCGAAGGGGCGGAGGGAGAGAAGCACAAACAAAAGGAGTCCCAATGACCAAAGTCATCGTTGTCAATGGCCCTAACCTCGGACGTCTCGGCGTCCGCCAGCCCGACGTCTACGGTCGTCAAGACCTCGACACCCTGCGCAAGCTCTGCACCGAATGGGGCAAGGACCTCGGCCTCGAAGTCGAGGTGCGCCAGACCGACGACGAAGCCGAAATGGTGCACTGGATGCACCAAGCCGCCGACGAGAAAACCCCGGTGGTCATGAACCCCGCCGCCTTCACGCACTATTCGTATGCTCTCGCCGACGCCGCGCACATGGTCATTGACGAGAACCTGCCGCTTATGGAAGTCCATATTTCCAACCCGTCCGCCCGCGACGAGTTCCGCAAGCGTTCCGTAATCAGCCCTGTGGCCACCGGCACCATCACCGGCATGGGTTTCTACGGCTACAAGCTCGCGCTCGATGCTGTGGCGCACTTGCTGAGCGAATAGAACCAAGCCCTCCAGCCAATCCCGGGTAGCAGTCGACGTTGCGCCCGGGATTCCTGTTACCTGAGGAAACCATAAGCGTCCAAGTAAAGGAAGCCATGACTCTCACCGCCACGGAACGTGATCTCGTCGATGCCGCGTCACGCTGGTTTGACGCCCACCGCGCACAGTTCGTCGATGAGCTGTGTGAGCTGCTGCGCTACCCGTCGGTTTCCGACGAATCGGACCCGAATCCTCGTCCGGGCGCGCCTTATGGACCCGAAGTACGCCGTGTATTCGACCATATGCTGGCCAAGGCAGGACGAGACGGGCTGCCTACGCGCGACTACACCGGCCACGTCATGGAAGTCGTTTATCCACAGGAGAACGTGGAGACCGACCGTGACATCGCCTTCGTCGACCACCTCGACGTAGTCCCCGCCGACGACGGTTGGACGCACGATGCCTTCGATCCGCAGGCTATTGGCGATATTGTTATCGGTCGCGGCTCATTGGACAATAAAGGCGTCGCGCTGACCAGCTATTTCCTACTCCGTTTCTTCAAGGAACACGACCACCGTTTCCGCCACCGCGTACGTATACTGTTCGGCGGCTCCGAAGAGATCGCGCTCAACGACATCAAATGGTTCGTCGCCAACATCGGCGCGCCGTACCAGGCCATCGTCACCGATGGTCCCTTCCCGGTGAACAATATCCAAAAAGGACTGCTCGATGTGGATGTCGAACTGCCGGTCGGGCCGCAATTGCGCGGTTGGCATGCCGGCACCGCCACTAACACGGTTCCCGGGGCCGCCGCAATCACCCTCACCGGCGTCGACGAATCTACCGTGCGACAAGCATTCTGCCAGAGCGGCAACATCGCTCCAGATATCGCCGAGCGATTGCATATCAACGCAACAGCGCAAGGCGTCACGATTGAGGCCACCGGTGTCGCCGGTCATGCCTGCCAGCCGTCCGGTACCGTAAACGCTATAGCGGTGCTCACTACGGCGCTTGCCCGGTCCGGTCTGCTCGAAGGCCGTGACCTCACTGCAGCACAGGCGATTGCCCAATGGACAAAAGACTCATATGGCACCGGCTTGGGTATCGATTGCGAGAATGCGGAAAGCGGACCGACTACCGCCAATGGTGGTCTGATTATACCGGCGAATGAGTTCGCTGAAGCAGACAAGGTATTAGGCGCGGTATCAGGTGAGACTTCTGAAGATGCCATCGTATTGCACTTCGACATCCGTTATGCGGTAGGCCAGGCACACGAACAAATCATCGAGCGTATTCAAGCACAAGCCGAAGCGGCGGGCGGCCGCATTGTCGACATCCTTAACGATGACCCATACTACGTGCAGGCTGACGACCCGCGTGTCCAGTTGCTCACCGCAACCTACAACGACGTGCTCGGTTGCGAGGCTCGACCCGTGGCTGTCGGCGACGGCACCCACGCCCGCTTTATCCCGCGCGCACTCAACTTCGGTCCCGAATTCCATGCCGACCATGTGCCGGCGGTCGACGGCATCGACCTGGAGACCCCGCCATTCATCGCACCAGGTGCCGGCAACGCGCACGGCGCCGATGAATGGGCCTCGCTGAAAAACCTGAAAACAGCGTTTGTCCTATATGCGTTAGGCCTAGTGCGTCTCGACCAATACCTGCAATAGCTGGCGGATAAGACGTTTGACGTGATTATGACCTTGCGCATGCTTTTTGACGAGCCTACTATTCGTATTGTTCAAGTACGCCATGTCGGGGCCGACGCGTCTGGTGAACACGCCGGGTCATACACGGATGATAGAGTGAAATTCCATGGTTAGAAGAACACATGGTAATTCTCAAGAACACGTCACCAAGCATATTTTCGTCACTGGCGGCGTTGTCTCCTCTCTCGGCAAGGGCCTGACCGCATCTTCGCTCGGTCGTTTGCTGCGCAGCCGCGGTATCCATGTTCTGCAGCAAAAGCTCGATCCGTACATCAACGTCGACCCGGGCACCATGAACCCGTTCCAGCATGGTGAGGTCTACGTGACCGAAGACGGTGCCGAAACCGATCTCGACATCGGCCACTACGAGCGTTTCCTCGACGTCTTCCTGAGCCAGAAGGCCAACGTCACCACCGGTCAGATCTATCAGGAAGTGCTGCGCAAGGAGCGCGCCGGCGAATACCTCGGCCAGTGCGTGCAGGTCATCCCGCACATCACCAACGAAATCAAGTCTCGTATGCGCGCCCAGGCTTCCGATGACGTGGACGTGATCATCACCGAAATCGGTGGTACCGTCGGCGACATCGAGTCCCAGCCCTTCCTTGAGGCCGCCCGCGAAGTGCGCCGCGATCTCGGCCCGGACAACTGCATGTTCGTGCACGTTTCCCTGGTGCCGTACATTTCCGCCGCCCACGAGCTCAAGACCAAGCCCACCCAGCACTCCGTGATGATGCTGCGCCAGCTCGGCATTTCCCCGGACGCCCTTGTGCTGCGCTCCGACCGCCCGCTCAATCAGTCCATCAAGGACAAGATCTCCCTGATGTGCGATGTCGATGCCGAAGGCGTGGTCAACTGCGTGGATGCGCCGAGCATCTACGATGTGCCGAAGATCCTGTTCGAGGAGGGCCTCGACGCCTATGTGGTGCGTGAGCTCGGCCTGCCGTTCCATGACGTCGATTGGGACGAATGGGCCGACCTGCTGGAGCGTGTGCACCACCCCAAGCACGAGGTCAACATCGCCATCGTCGGCAAGTACATCGATCTGCCGGACGCCTACCTGTCTGTCACCGAGGCCATCAAGGCCGGCGGCTTTGCCAACTGGGCCAAGGTCAACGTCAAGTGGGTTGCGGCCGATCGTTGCGAAACCACCGAAGGTGCGGCCGCCGCTCTCGACAACGTCGACGGCATCGTGATCCCCGGCGGCTTCGGCATCCGCGGCATCGACGGCAAGATCGGCGCTCTGAAGTTCGCCCGTGAAACCAAGCTGCCTGCCCTCGGCCTGTGCCTGGGCCTGCAGTCCATGGTCATCGAATACTCCCGCCACGTGCTGGGCATTGAAGACGCGAACTCTTCCGAGTTCGAGCCCGATTGCGCCAACCCGGTGATCGCCACCATGGAAGAGCAGAAGGACATCGTGGCCGGCAAGGGCGACATGGGCCACACCATGCGTCTTGGCTCCTACCCGGCTGAGCTGGAGGAAGGCTCGCTGGTCGCCGAACTGTACGGCACCACGCATGTCACCGAGCGTCACCGCCACCGTTACGAAGTCAACGTGGCCTACAAGGATCGTCTGCGCGAAGGCGGCCTGCGCATCTCCGGCCAGAGCCCGGACGGCGAGCTCACCGAGTTCGTGGAACTGCCGCAGGACGTGCACCCGTTCTATGTGGCCACCCAGGCTCACCCGGAGTTCAAGTCTCGCCCGACCAAGCCGCACCCGCTGTTCGCCGGCCTGGTCAAGGCCGCGCTCGACCATCAGGCGGCGCGCTGACGCACTTTCGTGCCGTGCATAATATCGTGGCATGATGTGCTGGCTGCCGTCATCGGCGTAGTGCAAGACATACGGTAAAGACGTGGTGGCGAAATATCTAATGATGTTTCGCCACCACGTCTTTTTTGTTGTATGAGCAGCATGCAGCATGATGTATTGGAAGGCGACGGTAAAAAATTACCGTTTCTATGGTGTGTTGGTAGTATGCAG
>OHMH01000674.1_pt1 | contig 16404 bp, 15 predicted proteins | sample 1569311 | NCBI WGS metagenome assembly OHMH01 (sample SAMEA3879503, study PRJEB24766) | human gut metagenome | biome: human-associated habitat; feature: feces | place: USA | collected 1985/1987
TTACGTGCAAGCACGACGATTCATTGATTTCCATACATTGGATCCTGAATAGTTAAATTAGTTTTATAAGAAAGCACTTTGGAAGGGAAAAATTGGGATAAAGATGTTTAAAATACAGAGATAGATGCTCGGTAATTATAGAAATTCGAGGAGTTGGAGAATATGAAACAAAGAAGTGAAAAGGCGTCGAGAAGTATGCTATTGCTTGTGATTTTCCTTTCGATAGGGATGTATGCGGTAATTCAGATACTTTCGAATATAGAAATCTGGTCGCCGATGGATTTGTCAATGATGCAGACGGTAGCTGGCTGCATTGCATTGACTACAAATTTTTTTGCACTTTTGATTTCGATATTTGAAGTGCAAAAAGCACAAGATAAAAAGACGCAGTCTTCGTTTCGGGCGATAGAAATGATTGCGATTATTGTTTTTGTTTGTATTTTTGTGCAAAATTTTATGTTGAATGAGAATAATGGATATACAAATAAAGTTATCGGCGACATATATGGCGGCATATATATTGTAATTTGCGTCGGGCTTTTCATTGTTTGTCTTGTCAAAAAAGGAAAAAAGAAAATTCGCAAGCCCAAAAAAGAGAGAATGTCGGATTATCAAATTTCACTGATGATGTCATGGGCATGCATTCCTGCAGGGATGGAGTTTACATTGATTGGAAGTTTTTTTCCGACATCTGTTTTTTTGGTGTTTGCCTGGTGCGTGGTTGTGTGGCAGATAGTAGCATGCGCTCTTGCAATAAAATTTTGGATGCAAAATCCGGATGAGCACAAAAAGGGAGCAATAAGCCTGATTGTCGCTTTTTTGTTTTTGCTTCTTGTGGCATACCTTGCACTTGCCATTACGGGCTTGGCGACATGGGATACGTCGCATTTTGGATGATGCCAAAAGGCAACGAAAAAAGGGAAACCCAGCAAAATCCGTTGCTTTTACCGCCAGCAAGAAGCAAAAAAGGCAACGAAAAACAGAGAAAACCTCGAAATCCGTTGCCTTTAAAGCAAGTATGGTTGCCAAAAGGCAACGAAAAAAGGGAAACCCAGCAAAATCCGTTGCCTTTACCGCCGGCAAGAAGTGAAAAAGGCAACGAAAATCGAGGGAATCCCCGAAATCCGTTGCCTTTCTCGGCTTGTGAAGCGGGAAAAGGCAACGAAAAAAGGGAAACCCAGCAAAATCCGTTGCCTTTACCACCGGCAAGAAGCGAAAAAGGCAATGAAAAACAGAGAAATCCTCGAAATCCGTTGCCCCACTCATGCTTTCCCCAAAAAGGCAAGAAGCGAAAAAGGCAGCAACCCCAAAAAGGCTCCAAACAAAAAGCCCCCAAACAACAGGGCAGCCGCACCAAGGTGCGGCTGCCTTATTCTATATTCTCTCAGCAATTACTGCTGACCATATTTTTTCAAAATCTTCTGAATTCTCTCGGATGGATCCAACAAGTTTGCGATGGAGGAATCGTGGTTCAAAGTGTTGATGAGAAGAGCGATGTACTTGCTCATGTCAACATTGATGTAGTATTCTTTGGAAAGAAGTTCTTCCGGCTGGTAGACAAGGTTTGTTGTCATTACGCGGTAGATGAGACCACTTTCAAAGGCTTTGTCAAATTTCTCCAATCCGTTTGTGAAAAGACCAAATGTGGCAGCGACAAAGATACGGTTTGCTTTGCGGCGCTTCAATTCGGTAGCGACATCGATCATACTCTCTCCGGAAGAAATCATATCGTCGATGATAACTACGTCTTTTCCTTCCACGTCAGCGCCGAGAAATTCGTGAGCGACGATCGGATTGCGGCCTTCGACGATCTTTGTGTAATCGCGGCGTTTGTAGAACATACCCATGTCGACTCCGGCAACACCGGCAAAGTAGATAGCACGACCGGTAGCACCCTCATCCGGGCTGATGATCATCAGATTCTTTGGATTCATCTGGATATCCGGAACATTTTTCAGCATTGCCTTGATAAACTGGTAGGTTGGCTGAATGGTTTCGAATGTATTCAAAGGAATCGCGTTCTGGACACGAGGATCGTGGGCGTCAAAAGTAATGATGCTTTCTACGCCCATATTGGTCAATTCCTGAAGTGCCAGTGCACAGTCAAGAGATTCTCTGGTGCTGCGTTTATGCTGGCGCCCTTCGTATAAAAATGGCATAATGACAGTGATTCGTCTTGCTTTTCCGCTGACTGCAGCGATGATACGCTTCAAATCCTGATAATGATCGTCTGGGGACATGTGATTGACTTGTCCACAAACCTTGTAAGTAAGGCTGTGATTACATACATCCAATAAAATGTACAAATCTTTACCGCGAACGGATTCGTTTAAGAGACCTTTGGATTCACCGGAACCAAATCGAGGGCAAACGGCGTCGATCAGATAAGAATCTTTCTTATAACTTGTGAAATGAATGGATTCTTCATCATTGCGGCTTTCATTTCGCCAGGATGATACATAGTTGTCCACTTTTTCTCCGATGGCACGGCTGCTTTCCAGGGCGATGATACCCAAATCTCCATAAGGGATAATGTCTGCAAAATTGTCTTGACTCATTACTGTCTCCTCCAAAAATAATTGTGATTGGTTTGTATATATCTTGAGCCGGCAGATTAGTTCTGTCTGGCTTCAATAACTTTTTTGAGGCGAATATCTTCGCCGGTAACTTTAAGAAGCGTATAGCCGCTTGTAAGGCGTGAGAAGATGCGCTCGCTGTATTGTTCCCTGAGATCATCAAAAGACAGATTGGTTGAGATGATCGTCGATTTCTTATGAACAAGCCGGCTGTCAATCACCTGGTATAACTGTGAGGTGGTAAAACTGTTCGTCAACTCTGTTCCCAGATCGTCTAAAATCAGAAGATCGCAGTTCATAATATAAGAAACCGTAGTGCTTTTTTCCAATGAACTTAACTCGCGGTCAAACTTGTTCTTCTCTAAAATATCAAAAAGACCGATAGAAGTCAAGTATACAACCGTATAAGATTGCGATAAAAGTTCTTTTGCGATGCAGTGAGTGAGGAACGTTTTTCCGACTCCGGTGTTGCCGTAGAGCAGGAGATTTTGCTCGCAATCCCCGAAATTATCGCAAAAAGCATGTGCTGTCATAAGAATACGGCGGATGTTATCGCGCGGGGTAAGCCCCGTACTTTCTTCAATATAATCATCCGGATAATAAGTAATATCAAAATGAGAAAAATTTTCAATATCCAAAACTTCTTTTAAATTTGACTGCTCGTAAAGATATTCCACGATTCGTTTTTGAAAACAGTGGCACTTTTTGTCCCCTACATAGCCGGTGTCGTGGCAGTCCGGGCAGGTATAGATCGGATCCAGATAATCTTCCGGATACCCATGCTGAAGCAGCAGTTCCTTTTTTTGTTTGGAAATCTGTTCGGTTTTTTTAGTAAGGTCCGCCATACTTTCGTGAGAACCCTCTAACGCGGCGCGTGCTGCAAGCACAGACATATCCCGCATTTCCTCTTCCAATCGGCGGTATGCCGGGATCCTTTCGCGGATCTCTTTCTGGCGCATCAGATGAATGCGGTTGTTTTTTAATTGCGTTTTATCGTAATCGGAATATAAAAAACTGAACTGCTCATTTAATAACTGCATAATTTCCTCTTTTCTTTACGGCTGCAAAAGCTGCTTCTCTAAATTATCATAATCAGACTGGCTGTAAGCCCTTTGCGGAAAATTCTGAAACTGGTTCTTTCGTCCGGTATCCTTTTTCTTTCCCTCAGCCTGTTTCTTTCGGTGGAAGGATTTGTCACATTCTTTGATGTCGTCAAGCGTCTTTACACCCTTTTTATGCCAGTCTGCAAGGATGCTTGCGGTATAATTCAAGTTCGTGTCGCCGGACTGCAGTACGGTGCGGTTACAGGCTTCTGCGAGGATGTCATCGGTAAAATGAAATTCTGCAAAACGGTCAATGATCGCACGTTCTGCCGGTGCAAGAGGCCGTTTGATGCCGAGTGCCGTGGCGACAACCTTGTAAGTGCCGTGAAACTGGTGGGTTTCCTCCATCGCCTCTTCCGGAGTGCGGATTCCCTTTTTCGCCCAGTCCAAAGCAATCGCTTCAATGTATCGTGAACTGCGCTTGTCCCTTGCCAGTGCAGTTTCATATAAAGTAAGGATCAATTCGCGGGAAAAGCCAAGATCCGACATCAGATACAGGATCAGCTGCATGTGGGCATCGGACATCGTCGTTCCCAAAAGGGATTCCACGGAATTGAGGCAGGAGTTGATCTCAAGATCCTTCTTCAGCGCTTCTGCCATAAGCGGTGTGTAATTCTGCCGTGGAGGAAGTTCGCGGGTCACTGCTGGAGTGGATGCAGAGCGGGCCGGTGAAGGCTCGGATGCAGCCGGTTCGGCAGCAGGCACAATTCCTGCGGGTTCAGACGGCGTATTTTCGGACGCAGTCTGTTCTGTCGATGCGGAAAACTCCGATAATGCGGCGCCGGAAACGTGTGGCATAGAAACCGGACCGAGAAATGGTTCCGAAACCGAAGGGGAGGACTCCAATGGGAGAAGGCACAGATGTGTGATCTCGCCATCCTTTTCCTCAATCTCCAAAAGTCCCTGTTTTTTCCAGTAGCGCAGTGCGCGAAGAATGTCTGCCTCTGTATTGGAAAGCATATCTGCCATCATTTCAATCGTCAAAACCGGGGTGACCGTTCCCATCTGTCGCAGAAGATACAGATACACCTTTACAAAACTTCCGTTCGCCTCCGGCATATAGGTATCGATAAACGCATTGGGTATGTATGTATATTGTTGTGAAAATTGCGTTGTCAATGAAAAACTCATATTGGTCTTCGGCCCCCTTCTTTGATGTGCGTGCCCCATGTCCAAAAACACATTTTTAAGATGGGACACTTTGAATTATAAGATAAAAATTCAAATCTGTAAATAGGCAAAAGAATGTACCATTTTAGTAGAAAAGAGCCTGTGGACAATGTGGATAATGTGGATAACTCTGTGAAGAACTTTTTCGAATTTCCTAAAAAAAAATGTTCATGCACCAAATTTCGGTGGTTCAGGAAAAATAACTGGTAAAAAAAGTTGTTCACAAAAATACAAAGTCAAAAAAATATCCACAGCCATTGTTTTCTACAGAATGTTGATAAGGCTGTGGATAATGTGGATAAGTTAGCACTTGACAAGGTCTTCCCCAACTTCTACAATGTTTCCGGCTCCCATAGTTATTAACAAGTCGTCGTGCATTAAATTTTTTTTCAAAAAGTTTTTGATACTCTCAAAATCTCCCAGATACGTAACATCGGTTCCGAGTTTTTCCAGCCTGTCGGCGATGTCTTTGGAAGAGATGTCCCCGGGATCTTTTTCGCGTGCCGCATAGATGTCTGCGAGTACGACATGATCTGCCATGGAAAGGGCGTCGGCGAAATCATCCAAAAAGTTTTTCGTACGCGAATACGTATGTGGCTGGAATGCGACATAAAGCGAACGGTGCGGATAATTTTTCGCAGAAGCCAGTGTAGCACGGATCTCCGTCGGATGATGGGCGTAATCATCAATCACGGTCGCTCCCCGGAACGTTCCTTTATACTCGAAACGGCGCTCGGTTCCTTTGTATTTGGCAAGGCCGGCTTGAATCGTCTCTGCCGGAATCTCAAAGAGAGAAGCCAGTGCGAGGGAAGCCAGTGTATTGGAGATATTGTGTTTTCCGACAATGTTCAATTTGTAATGCGCTCCCGGCACCCCGGATTTTACCACCGTAAATTCCCCGCAGCCAAGTTCATCATAAGAAATGTCTGCCGCAGTAAAGTCAGCAGAAGCATCGTCGACGGAATACGTCAGCACGCGGCAGGCAAGGCCGTCCGTGATTTCTTTGTAATTGTCAATGTCCGCATTAATGATCAATGTTCCGTTTGCCGGAAGAAGTTCCGCAAAACGGCGGAAACTGTGTCTTACGTCGGCAAGATCGCGGAAGAAGTCAAGGTGTTCTGCTTCTATATTTAAGATAATTCCGATCGTAGGGAAAAACTTCAAAAAGCTGTTCGTGTATTCGCAGGCTTCAGTGATGAACGTATCGGATTTTCCGACACGGATATTTCCACCGATCGCCGGAAGGATGCCGCCGACCGAGATCGTCGGATCCAGACCTGCTTCCATAAGGATGTGTGACGTGATGGAAGTAGTCGACGTTTTTCCATGAGTTCCGGATACCGCGATGGCTGTCGAATAATTTTTCATGACCTGGCCGACCATGGAAGCACGCTCCATCATCGGAAGACCGAGTTCTTTTGCGCGGACAAATTCCGGATTGTCTTCGGAAATCGCTGCCGTGTAAACGACAAAGTCGATGTTCGGAGTTATATTTTTGGCTGCTTGTTCATATATTACTTCTATCCCAAGAGTTTCCAGGTGCTTTGTGATTTTGGATGCGGTCCGGTCGGAACCGGTGATCGTAAATCCCATCGTGTGTAAAAGCTCCGCGAACCCGCTCATGCTGATACCGCCGATGCCGATAAAATGAGCTTTTCCCGGGTGACTAAAATCGATTTTATACATATTGATAACCATCCTTTTTTAAGTATATAATATGTAACTATATCAGAATCAATGTGTGGGCGGGGTGTCCTGAATAGTTACTATAATATATTTATTGTAAAACGAAGAGGTGAAAAAAACAAGAAGAAAACGGCAGGATTGGCAAATTGTGCATTTTCCACAAAAAAAATAAATTTTACAAAAAATATTTGTGAAAAGTATTCACATTTTACTTTGTATATGTTATAATGTGTTTATGTTTCACGAGACCTGTTAAAATATCACGATTTGACAGGCATAATTACAACAGGGGGTGATCTGATGATCAAGAAAGAAATGATAGCTATGTTGCTGGCAGGAGGACAGGGCTCACGACTTGGAGTGCTTACGGCAAATGTAGCAAAACCTGCTGTTGCTTTTGGGGGAAAGTATCGTATCATTGATTTTCCGTTGAGTAACTGTATTAACTCCGGAGTAGATACTGTTGGGGTGCTTACACAATATCAGCCGCTGAAGCTGAATACGCATATCGGAATTGGTATTCCGTGGGACCTTGACAGAAATGTCGGAGGAATATCGATTTTACCACCGTATGAAAAAAGTACAAGTAGTGAATGGTATACAGGTACAGCCAATGCGATTTTCCAGAACTTAAAGTATATGGAGCAGTACAATCCGGACTATGTTCTGATCCTTGGCGGAGACCACATTTATAAAATGGATTATCAAGTGATGTTGGATTTTCACAAATCAAACAATGCAGATGTGACACTGGCGACGATTCCGGTTCCGATGGAAGAGGCAAGTCGTTTTGGGGTTTGTGTTACAGATGACAATAAACAGATTGTGGAATTTCAGGAAAAACCGGAACAACCAAAAAGCAACCTGGCATCCATGGGAATTTATATTTTCTCCTGGCCGGTGCTGCGCGAGGCACTGATCACACTGCGTGATCAACCGGGATGTGACTTTGGTAAACATATCATACCATATTGCCATGAAAGAGGTGACCGTATCTTTGCATACGAGTTTAATGGCTATTGGAAAGATGTAGGAACATTGGGGTCGTATTGGGAGTCCAATATGGAATTGATCGATCTGATTCCGGTATTTAATCTGTATGAAGAATTTTGGAAAATTTATACAAAAAACGAGTGGCTTCGTCCACAGTACATTGCGAATTCCGCTGTAATTGACAAGGCAATCATGGGGGACGGTTGTGAAGTGTATGGAGAAGTACACAATTCCGTCATTGGTTCCAATGTCGTGATTGAAGAGGGAGCGGTCGTTCGTGATTCTATTGTTATGAATTCGACACATATCGGTAAAAATACGGTATTGAACAAAACGATTGTCGCAGAAAATACAACCATCGGCGCAAATTGTGTATTGGGCGAAGGCGAAGATGATGTTGTGAACCAGGTGAAGCCGGATGTCTATGCATTTAATCTGGTGACGGTTGGAGATGATACCGTGATTCCGGACGGTGTGACAATTGGTAAGAATACTGCCATATCAGGGGTGACAACGAGTGAGGACTATCCAAACAATACGCTGGAAGCCGGCGGAACTTTGATAAAGGCAGGTGACATCATATGAGAGCAATCGGAATTATTTTAGCAGGTGGTGAAAGCCCACGGATGCGGGATCTGACCAAGAAGAGAGCAACATCCGCGATGCCAATTGCAGGGGGTTATCGCAGTATTGATTTTGCACTGAGCAGTATGGCAAATTCCCACATCAGTAAAGTGGCGGTTTTTACACAATATAATTCAAAATCATTGAACCAGCATTTGAATTCTTCAAAATGGTGGGATTTTGGACGAAAACAAGGGGGATTGTTTGTATTTACTCCGATGCAGACCCAGGATAACAGTTACTGGTATCGTGGGACGGCGGATGCGATCGCACAGAACATTGACTTTTTGAAAGCAAGTCATGAACCATATGTTGTAATCGCTTCCGGAGACTGTGTTTATAAACTTGATTTTAATAAAGTTTTGGAGTATCATGTTCAGAAAAATGCAGACATCACAATTGTGACAAAGGATCTCGGGGAGAGGGATGACCCAAGTCGTTTTGGTGTTGTCTCTGTGGATGAATCGGGACTTGTGACGGAATTTGAAGAAAAACCGATCGTGACGTCAAAGACAACGGTATCCACAGGCATTTACGTAGTTCGCAGAAGGCAATTGATTGAGATGATCGAGCGTGCGGGAAGTGAAGGATGCTTTGATCTGGTAAAAGACATTTTTGTGCGTTACCGTGGCTTGAAGAAGATTTATGCATATCCAATGAATTCTTATTGGAGTAATATTACGACGGTGGAATCTTATTTTGAAACCAATATGGATTTCCTGAATCGTGATATCCGCGATTATTTCTTCGCACAGTATCCGACAATTGCTTCGAAGATAGAAGATCTGCCGCCGGCAAAATACAATGCAGGATCCAAAGTGAGAAACAGTTTGATTTCGAGTGGATGTATTCTTAACGGCGAAGTATCGGACTCTATCTTATTTAAAGAAGTATATGTAGGAAACAATACGGTGATTCGCAACTCAATCATACTGAATGATGTTTATATCGGTGATAATACGTATATTGAGAACTGTATCGTGGAGAGCCATGATACAATTCGCGCAAATTCCAATTACGTAGGTGATCCGGAAAACATTAAGATCGTGCTTGAGACGAATGCACGTTATGTATTGTAATCAGCAATGTAACTATTCAGGATCTAATGTATGGAAATCAATGAATCGTTACTATGCAGCAAACGAAAAGCAGAAGAGAGGATATGGGTATGCAGGTAACAGACGTTCGGATTCGGGTTATTGACAGAGACTCGAAGATGAAGGCGATAGCATCTGTGACATTTGACGATTGTTTCGTCGTTCATGATATCAAAGTGATTGAAGGGGAAAAAGGATATTTCATCGCGATGCCAAGTAAGAGAACACCTGACGAACAGTTTCGCGATGTCGCTCATCCAATCAACCCAGATGCGAGAAGAACTGGAAGATGCGATTCTTGCACGTTTTCGTGAAGCATTGCAGGAAGAAGCAGAAAATTGAATTTAGGCGTGTAAGCGATGTGATACGCAATCAAATAAGACTGGTCATGGCTGCGGCGGCAGCTGTGACTGGTTTTTTTGTGACGCAGGCTTTTTTACAAAACCCTTGCCGATAAGCTGTGAAATTGGTATAATAAAAAGATAATGGATAACTGGAGGCGCTTATGAAACTGATTGTAGGATTAGGAAACCCGGGGAGAGAGTATGCAGGAACAAGACATAATATCGGATTTGGAGTCATAGCAAGACTTTCTGATGAATATCATATTTCACTAAACAGCAAAGAGCATAAAGCCGTGTGTGGCAAGGGATTTATCGAGGGCGAAAAAGTGATCTTGGCGCAGCCGCAGACTTTTATGAATCTGAGTGGAGAAAGTGTGCGGAGTATCGCGGATTATTATAAGATTGAACCGGAAGATATTATTGTGGCGTACGACGATATTGACCTGGAAGTGGGACAGATCCGTGTGCGCAGAAAAGGAAGCGCAGGCGGGCACAATGGCATCAAAAATATTATTTCGCATCTTGGAACGAATGAATTTCCACGCGTCAAAGTGGGTGTAGGGGCGAAGCCACAGGGAGGCGACCTTGTCAATCATGTATTGGGACATTTTTCCAAGGAAGATGAAAAGAAGATGGATGAAGGGCTGGATGAAGCTGTCGCAGCTGTGGAAACGATTGTGACGCAGGATGTGGATGTGGCGATGAACCGCTTTAATGCGAAAAAGAAGTAGGAAATTTTTGGAAAGGAAAGAGAGATTTGGAAACGTTATTTGCCCCTCTTGGGGAACTGGAAGAATATGACCAGCTCATACGCGGGATAAAACAGGGTGAATTTCCGGTTCAGCTGATCGGATGTATGGATACCCAGGAGAGCCATATGATCTATGGGACAGGGCGCGATAAGAGAATCCGGCTTGTTATCACACACAATGAAGTGCGGGCCAAGGAACTTGTCGAAGATCTGAAACTTTACGACCACGATGTCATGTATTATCCGGCGAAGGATTTCATCTTTTACAGTGCGGATGTGCACGGACAGGCGATTGTCAAAGAACGGCTGAAAGTTATCAAACGGTTGTTGGAAAAGGAACCGCTTACCGTCGTAACGACGCTGGATGGAGGCATGGACTATTGTCTGCCGTTTGAACGATATCAGGAAAACCGGATTCATGTGGCCGAAGAAGAAATTCTCGATCTGGAGGAGTTTAAGAAAAATCTTGTTGCCATCGGCTATGAAAATACGGGACAAGTGCAAAAAGAAGGCGAGTTTTCGGTGCGCGGAGGTATTGTCGACGTATTTCCGCTGACCGAAGAATGCCCATATCGTATCGAACTGTGGGGCGACGAAGTCGACGGAATCCGACGCATTGACGTAGAGAGCCAGCGTTCGGTCGAGAATGTTTCCGAGATCGAGATTTATCCGGCGACGGAAATTTTTCTGGAAGAAGACCGCATTTTAGAAGGAATGCACCGCATGGAAGAGGAGATGCAGACTTGCGTGCGCCGGTTTGAAGAAGAGGGAAAGAAGGAAGAAGCTTCGCGGCTCCGCCAGAGTGTGGCAAATTTCCGCGAGACCTATGAAGTTTATCACGGACTCGTAAATCTGGAAAGTTATGTCAGCTATTTTACAAAAAATGTAAGTTCATTTTTTGATTATTTTAAGGGAGAAGATGTCTGCGTTTATCTTGACGAGCCGGCACGCTGTATCGAAAAAGGCGAAGCGGTGGAGTATGAATTCCGCGAGAGTATGGTAAGCCGTCTCGAAAAGGGATATATTCTGCCGGGACAGATGGAAGTTCTGTTTTCGCTGCCGGTGCTTTTGAAAAAATTGTCTGAACTGCCGCTGCTCCTTATGACGGCGCTGGATATGAAAGTTAAGGAATTTAATGTCAGACACAAATACAATTTCCAGATTCAGGCAGCCCCATCGTATAATAACAATTTTTCGCTGCTTGCGAAGGATATCCTGCGGCTGAAGAAAAACGGGTACCGCGTGCTGGTGCTTTCTGCCTCGGGAACGCGTGCAGAGCGGCTTTGCCAGGATTTGCAGGATTACGAGATCCCGGCGTTTTACAGCAGAGATCTGTCGCATGAACTGCTTCCTGGGGAAGTGATGATCGGCAAAGGTACATTGCGGAAGGGATTTGAGTACCCAAATCTGCGCTTTGTCGTAATGACGGAGGGCGACATTTTCGGCGGGGTAAAGAAGAAACGGAAAAAACGTGTCAAACGTTACGAAGGGGCGGCAATCCACAGCTTCAATGACTTAAAGATCGGGGATTATGTCGTTCATGAAAACCACGGACTCGGTATTTATGAAGGAATTGAGAAGATCGAGGTCGATCACATAACGAAGGATTATCTGAAAGTGGCTTATGCCGGCGGGAGCAATCTGTATATTCCGGCGACTTCTCTGGAAGTGCTGCAAAAGTACGCGGGAAGTGATGCGGCGAAAGTGCCGAAGTTAAACAAACTCAATTCGCCGGAGTGGAAGAAGACGAAAACGCGTGTCAAAGGGGCCGTCAAGGAGATCGCGCAGGAACTGGTCGATCTGTATGCAAAACGACAGGCGAAGCAGGGACACGCATTTGAAAAAGATACGGTTTGGCAGCGCGAATTTGAAGAGGTCTTTCCTTATGAGGAGACGGAGGATCAGCTGCACGCGATCGAAGATACGAAAAAAGACATGGAAAGTATCAAGGCAATGGACCGCTTGATCTGCGGGGATGTCGGATATGGAAAGACGGAAATCGCGATCCGTGCGGCATTCAAAGCCGTTATGGATGGTAAGCAGGTGGCTGTTCTTGTGCCGACGACGATTCTTGCGGGCCAGCATTACAATACGTTTGTCCAGAGAATGCGTGATTACAGCGTCGAAGTGGGGATGCTTTCCCGTCTGAGAACGCCGAAAGAAAACCGGGAGACGGTGGAAAAACTGCGAAAAGGCGCAATTGACATTGTCATCGGAACCCATCGGCTTTTGGCAAAAGATGTCGTTTACAAAGACCTTGGACTTCTGATCGTCGATGAGGAACAGCGTTTCGGCGTGACACATAAAGAAAAATTGAAACAGTTGAAAAATGACATTGATGTATTGACGCTTACGGCGACGCCGATTCCGCGGACACTTCACATGAGTCTTGTCGGAATCCGCGATATGAGTGTGCTGGAAGAGCCGCCGGTCGATCGTATGCCGATTCAGACATTTGTTATGGAGAAAAATGACGAGATCGTGCGCGAGGCGATTCTTCGTGAACTTGGACGCGGCGGACAGGTTTACTATGTGTACAACCGCGTCGCCAATATGGACATTATCGCCGGAGAGGTGCAGAAACTTGTGCCGGAGGCCATTGTCGCCTATGCTCACGGTCAGATGAATGAGCGTGAACTGGAACGGACCATGTTTGCGTTTGTCAACGGCGAGATTGATGTCCTTGTCTCGACGACGATCGTAGAAACAGGGTTAGACATCCCTAACGTCAATACGATCATTATCGATGAAGCCGATAAACTCGGGCTTTCACAGCTTTATCAGCTGCGTGGACGTGTCGGTCGTTCCAATCGGACGGCGTACGCATTTTTGATGTATAAGCGCGACAAGATGTTAAAAGAAGTAGCAGAAAAACGACTTGCCGCAATAAAAGAGTTTACAGAACTTGGTTCAGGGTTTAAAATATCTATGAGGGACCTTGAGATCCGTGGCGCAGGAAACCTTTTGGGAGCCAGACAGCACGGACATATGGAGGCGGTCGGATACGATCTGTATTGCAAGATGCTCAATGAAGCCGTCAAACGCCTCAAAGGGGAAAAGGTCGAAAATGACGAGTTTGAGACAAATATTGATCTGAAAATGGATGCGTTTATCCCGGCAGATTATATTCCGAATGAATTCCAGAAACTGGATGTGTACAAGCGCATCGCGGAAATCGAGACGGAGCCGGAGAGAGACGATATGGTAGACGAGCTGATTGACCGTTTTGGCGAGCCGCCACAGAGTGTGTGCAATCTTTTGGAAATCGCGCTTTTGAAAGCAAAGGCACACGATGCGTATATTACGGCGATCGTGGAAAAGGCGAACCAGATACGGATCACGATGTTTCCGCAGGCCAAAGTGGCGACGGACAAAATTCCCGACCTGCTTGCGGCATACCAAGGCAAACTGCGTTTTGTACCGGAGACAACGCCGTATTTTGTATATCAGCAGAAAGAGGAGCCATTGCTTCGGCAATTGTCAGAACTTGTAAATGAGATGCAGAAGATCAAGGAGGAAGAAAATGAATAGATTTGGAAAGAAGATTCTTTGCGGATGTCTTGCCGTGAGCCTGATGCTTACAAGTGTCGGATGTTCTGAAAAAACGGAAAATGCAGAAGAGCAGACGATAAGTGTAGAAAAAGCGGCGAGGGTAAACAATGGAGATCTCCAGGGAGATTCCATCGCTGTCGCTGTCGGCAAACAGGGCGTAACTTACGATGAATACCTGGTTTACAACTGGTTTTTGAAAAATCAGTATGACTCTATGCTTGGCACGGATGTCTGGAATATTTCGGTCGATGATCATACGATCGGACAGACTGCGATCGAGGATATCGTGCGTCTTATCATTCAGATCAAAGTAATGAACAAGGCGGCCGAAGGACAGGGCGTGACGCTTGGTGTCGATGAAAAAGAAGACATTGATTATAAGGCGGACCAGTACATCGCGACGATTCCGGAGGATGTCCAGAAAGCAAATGGGATTACGACCGAGACGATGCACCGCATTTTTGAAGAAAATCTCGTGGCAAGAAAAATGTACGATGTTGTGACCGGTTCGACACAGGTTTCGATTGACGCGGCGACGACGCAGGCGGCAAAAGTGCTTTTGTGCTATCTGCCGGCGACGGATGCAAACCGCGAAGAAGTTCGTGCGCAGGCAGCAGGATATGCACAGGAACTGGCAACGTATCAGGGAAATTTCTATTCGTTTGTGAAGGAAAAGACCGGAAGTGCGCCGGAAGAAGTGATTTTGGGAAGTCTTGACAGCCGTACCAATCTGGCAGCCAATGTTCTCGCTTTGAAAAAGGATGCGACAAGCGGTGTCATCGAAGAATCGGATGGCTTTTACATCGCTTACTGCCTGAAGGCGAATACGAAAAATCTGAATCAGGCATATGTAGAGCAGGAAGTGGAAAAACAGCAAAAAGATGCGTTCCGCACGGCTTATGAAAAATGGGCGGAAGGCTACGAAGTGCGTGTGAGCAAGTCATTGCTTGCCAAATAAAAGGAGAGAAAGTATGAGAGCAAGTGGAATATTACTTCCGATATCAAGTATCCCGTCTCCACACGGAATCGGGTGCTTTGACCGAAATGCATATCGTTTTGTCGATACCTTGGTAAGCTGTGGACAGAAATACTGGCAGATTCTTCCAATGGGACCAACGGGATACGGCGACTCTCCGTACCAGTCATTTTCGACATTTGCCGGAAATCCGTATTATATTTCGCTCGACGCGTTGGCGGAAGAGGGGCTTTTGACGGCGGAAGAGATCGCAGCAGCAGACCTTGAGGACGAGGGAAATTATGTAAATTATGAAAAACAGTACAATCAGCGTTTTCCGCTTCTGCGCAAAGCTTTTGACCGCAGTAACATCGCAGAAAATGAAGAATTTCAGGCATTTGTTTCGGAACAGCAGGAATGGCTGCCGGATTACTGCCTGTTTATGGCAATCAAGGACACCCGCAAAGGGGCCGGTTTTCTGACCTGGGAGGAAGAATTGAAACGCCGCGACGAGGCAGCGATTGCGCGTTGCCGGGAAACGTATAAAAACGAGATCAGTTTTTATATGTTTCTTCAATATGAATTTGACAAACAATGGAAACAGTTGAAAAAGTACGCCAATGATAAGGGCGTTCAGATTATCGGGGATATTCCGATCTACGTAGCGCTTGACAGTGCAGATACGTGGGCGCACCCGGAATTGTTTCAGTTTACGGAAGACCTTGAACCGATTGCGGTAGCGGGCTGTCCGCCGGATGCTTTTTCGGAGACGGGTCAGCTTTGGGGGAATCCGCTATACCGCTGGGAATACCATGAATCGACGGAGTTTTATTGGTGGATCTCGCGCATCCGCCATTGTTTTAAATGGTATGACATGGTGCGAATCGACCATTTCCGCGGCTTTGATGAATATTACGCTATTCCATACGGCGAAGAAACAGCAGTAAACGGTGCCTGGGAGAAAGGCCCGGGAATTCTTCTTTTTGACAAGATCAATGAAGTGCTCGGCGAGCAGCAGATCATTGCCGAAGATCTCGGTTTTCTGACGGACAGCGTCCGGGATCTCCTGGCTGCGACCGGCTACCCGGGAATGAAGGTGCTTCAGTTTGCATTTGATTCGCGCGAGGAAAGTGATTACATGCCGCACAATTACAATTCGAACTGCGTGGTTTATACAGGAACGCATGATAACCAGACGACATTTGACTGGTGGAAAGAATTGTCAAAAGAGGACCGCGATGTGGCACTTCGCTATCTGAATCTGCCTTATGCTGGCAGGTTTGTCAGCCGCAAAAAGCTGACATGGCAGCTGATCACGCTGGCGCAGCGAAGTGTGGCGAAACTTTGTGTCATTCCGGCGCAGGATTACCTCTGTCTGCCGGGCACGGCGCGTATCAACACGCCATCGACCCTTGGCTACAACTGGCAGTGGCGCATGAAGAAAGATGCTTTTGATAAGGAACTTTGCGAGAAGATCCGCCGGATGACGAAATTGTATGGAAGATAGGGAAGGAAACGGAGTTGGGTTTGAAATTGAGTTTGGTTTGACGGGG
>OHMH01000690.1_pt1 | contig 16236 bp, 11 predicted proteins | sample 1569311 | NCBI WGS metagenome assembly OHMH01 (sample SAMEA3879503, study PRJEB24766) | human gut metagenome | biome: human-associated habitat; feature: feces | place: USA | collected 1985/1987
ATAACTGTCTGAACTGACGCTTTCTCTCTTTTCTACCAGCGTATGAAGAAGCTAATGCTCTCATAACAGACTGCTTAGCTACTCTATACTGCTTGCTTCTAGCTCCTCTGTAGCCCTTTGCAAGCTTTAATACTCTATTATGTTTCTTCTTTGCGTTTAAACCGCCTTTAATTCTTGCCATCTCTTATATCCTCCTAACTAATACTTATAAATATGGTAAAATCTTCTTCATATTCTTAACATTGGTTGCATCAGTCATAGCAGGCTTTCTAAGATTTCTCTTTCTCTTAGTTGTCTTCTTTGTTAAGATATGGCTCTTATAAGCTTTTGCTCTCTTTAATTTACCTGTTCCTGTTACTTTAAAACGTTTTGCAGCTGCTCTGCTTGTTTTCATTTTCGGCATCGCTAATTTCCTCCTAAACTTCATATAATACCTATATTTTAACTGGAAACGGAATGAAACCGCTTATCTTTTCTCAGCTAAAAACATTGTCATACTTCTTCCTTCCACTTTTGGCTCTTTCTCAACAACAGCCACATCACTTAAATTCTCACCGAACTCTGTAAGAATGTGCTTGCTACTCTGCATATGAGCCATCTCACGACCGCGGAAACGAAGCGTAACTTTCACTTTGTCTCCCTTGGACAAGAATTTACGAGCCTGATTGGATTTGGTATTCAAATCGTTAGTATCAATGTTTGGTGAAAGACGAATTTCTTTCACATCGATGGTTTTTTGTTTTTTCTTTGCTTCCTTTTCACGTCTAGCCTGCTCATAACGGTATTTTCCGTAATTGATAATCTTGCATACCGGTGGTTTGGCACCCGGGGCAATTTTAACCAGATCAAGTTCTGCATTTTTTGCCATCAAATAAGCCTCTTTGGCTGACATAATTCCAAGCTGTTCTCCGTCCTGGCCGATCACGCGGACTTCTTTGTCACGGATCTGCTCATTAATCATTAATTCGCTGATGATTCGCACCTCCAAATGAAATAAAAAAAGATAACTGTTTTTAAAGCCAGCTATCCACAGAAATTCTTCATTCAAATGTATGAAAAAATTGGTTTGACCATTGCGCGCGCAATTGCGGCAAGGTGAGAGTGGATAACTCTGCTTTTTGTACCTTTGCTATCATATCATGGATTTTGGTGGGTGTCAAGGGGTTTTTCCATTACTTTTAGAAAAATAAGTCGCAATTGCATAACTGTCTGCGTGGGGGGGAAGTCGCTCAAAAAGAATTACGGTAAAAAGTTTTTTACAGAACGCGGTTTTACCGTAAAATTTGTAAATAATAGGAAACAGTTGTAAAAAAGCGGAAATTATTACGGTATTATTCTGCGTGAAACAAGGCAAAATACCGTAAAAAAACAAAAATTGTAAAAAAGTGGCAAAAAAGAGGAAGGAATTACGGTACAACCAGAAGAAAAACCTAGGATTTGACCGTAATGCCAGAAAGGCAGTGCTCCCTTGACAAAGCAACGCCCCCTTGACAAGGCAGTGCCCCCTTGACAAGGCAGTGCCCCCCTTGACAAAGCAGTGCCCCCTCGACAAAGCAGCGTCCCTCGGCTTCACCTCGGCGGCAGGACGCAGTTGGCATTAGAAGGGGCTGCCACACTAATCACTTAGTGCGACAACCCCTCACTGCGAAGCAGTGTGATTTATAAATATCGAGTTTTATGCAATAAGACTGTTCTATCATTGGCAGACCATAAGTTTCCATCACTTGACAACGATTTTCTCAATTATTACACTTCCTGCGAACTATAAACTCGTTTTATGGCTTTCACTTTACTGCTGAGTCCTTTTTTCCGCAGCAGTTTGCGGTATGCCTTAATCTTCGATTTCGGCACTTTCACGGTCGTTTTCTTTGTGATGCCCTTAAATGCGTTCTTCGCAACATTCTTTGTCTTCAGCTTACGCGACTTAATGACAAGCAATTTCAGCTTCTTACATTTGGAAAACGCCTTTTTCCCAATTTTTGTAACATTCTTTCCGATTATGATCTTAGTAACTTTACTATTTCCCTTAAATGCTTTACCGGAAACAGATGTCACTTGGTAGGTCACTCCATTCACTTTTACAAATGCCGGAACTTTTACTTTTCCTTTGGCATTTTTTGCAGGTGCCTCATACTGCACTTCCGGATTTTCCGAATCCGCATTCGTTATTTTGAACGTCGATCCCTGACTGTCTTTAATAAATGTTCCTTCTTCGTTCCCTTCCTCTACCGGTGCTTCCGTCGGTTTCTGTGTCGGTTGTGCGGTCGGCTGCTGTGTTGGCGCAGGCGTTGCACTCTGTGTCGGAGTTGTCGGCGTCGGACTTGGCGCTGCCGGAGTTGTCGGTGTCGGGCTTGGCGCTGCCGGGGTTGTCGGCGTTGGACTTGGCGCTGCCGGGGTCGTCGGCGTCGGACTTGGCACTGCCGGGGTTGTCGGTGTCGGACTTGGCACTGCCGGGGTTGTCGGCGTCGGGCTTGGACTCGGTTTCGCCACCTTTGTCCATTTTGCATAAAGTGTCATATTCCCAACATGTCCCTTCGGTATCTCGGTTATCCTTGATGTAAATGCCGCATCCTTATACCAGCCATCAAAGGTATAACCCGCTTTTACCGGATCCTGCAATGCCGTCGCTGTCGGAAGCGGATAATAGGATGCCGGGTTTGCTGCCGCATTTGTTCCACCATCTAACTCATAGGTTATCTGATACTGATTCAATCTAATATACAAATGTACAGTCATGATACAATTGTATCCGCAGTCATAAGTATAAGTAACTTCTTCTGCCATCGGATCAAATACCAAAACATTGTCCGCCAATGTTGCGCCGGTTATATTTGATATACTATTTACGTCCCAGCCGGAAATCTGTCCCATATCGATCTCAACGGTATCGTACATCATAATACTGGCTTCCAAATTTCTATCCGAATACTTGTCTGTCACTTTTAATACCTTGATCGGATTAATGGAAAAATCCAAGGTAGACAAGTTTGTATTTTGTCTGATATCCAGACCATCAATCTCATTATCATTACAGTTCAACGTGCTAAGACTCTGATTTTTAATCACATCAAGACTTTTCAATTTATTACTCGAACATTGCAGCATATACAGCTTTGTATTGGCACTGACATCCAGACTTGTCAATCCATTATTTTCGCAGACCAAATTAACCAATTCCGGATTCTTACTCACATCAAGGCTCTTGAGGGATGTATTATGTGAAGTATATAAAGATTGCAATGCCGTATTGGCACTGACATCCAGACTTGTCAATTTATTATATACACAACGCAAATATTCAAGTTTTGTATTAGTTCTTAAGTCCAGTGTAGTCAACTTGTTACTTCCACAATCTAAACTCGTTATGTTCAGATTCTTGCTGACATCCAGAGTCGTTAAACTATTATTTGCGCAATGCAAGTTCTCCAGCTGCGTATTTTGACTTAGATCCAGCTCTGTGATCCCATTTTGACTACATGATACGTCGGTTAATTCCGAACTATCACCTATATCCAGACTTGTCAATCTGTTCTGATAGCAGCTTAGTGTTTTTAATGCAGTATCTCCACTTATATTTAAACTCGTCAGGTTATTGTTATAGCACGCCAGCGTAGTCAGATTTGTCATATTGCTGAGATCCAAAGCTGTCACTTGTGTATTATACACATGCAAACCTTCTAATTTCGTATTCTGACTTACATCTAAACTCGTCAGCGGATTGTTTCCACATGCCAGCTCCACCAATTCTGTATTCTTACTCAAATCAATACTTGAGATTTGATTTTCATAAATCCATAATTTCTGCAGGTTTGTATTCTCTGTCACATCCAGACCCGGCAATTGATTATACCTGCACTGTAACTTGATTAATTCCGTATTCTGACTTACATCTAAACTTTGCAAGTTATTCTTATCACAATTCAATTCCTGCAGCTTTTTATTTTTCGTCACATCTAAACCGGCCAGACTGTTACTTTCGCATTCTAATACCGTTAAATTTGGAAAATACTCAATCCCTGCAAGAGAGGTGATTTTGGTTTGACTGCTGAAAGGATCAACATTTACAACGATTTCCTTTACTGCGTTTCTCTCACTTTCTGACAATCTTCCATCGCCGCTTTTATCAAATCTACCAACATATTTCAAAAATGTGGCATCCGGAAATGTCTTATTATCGATCGGCACATCCGTTTCCGCCGCCTTTACAGGCGAAGCCGTATAGCAGCACACCGCCATGCCAAATAACAATATTCCAAATCCCAGTTTACGCAATCCAAATTTACTCATATATTTTCCTCCATTTCCATAACTTTGCATGCCTACTTACTTATTGTATTATACCACCAATGCTGCTTCTTGACAATCCCGCTTATTTTCGAAAAGTTTGACACCTTAAAGCAAAGAATTATAAACATTATATATAACGAAATATGCGCCGCCGGGCGCACCATTTTAAAAGCCGCCACACCGGGTAACACCCGTGCGGCGGCTTTTGTTTTACAATAGTACCATAATCCTCTAAACTATATTTTGTTTATCGTTTCAAAATAACTGCTTTGATAATAAATCCTGCCTCATCGGCACCATCACCAAAGATTTTGAACCGATATAATTCTTTCTCTTTATTCAGCTCAATCACTTTTGAATGTTCTAACGGATTAAATGGTGCATCTGTTCCTGCCCACTGTATTTCAACATCCTTATCCTGAGCGTCTTTGTATCGTGAAGCGCATCCAAATTTATCTTCCGCACCAAGACGATCGTATTTGATCTCAATCGACGAAAATTTTGTATCTGTCAATTCTTCCGGCATATTGAACCACACGCCCGGATACTGTCCGTTGTAAGTAAGGGATGCCTGTCCGTTATACATATCTACTTCTGCACTTGCTCCCCCTTCTGCCTCAACATTTTCTTCTGTGATTGGAATAGCGTATTCCGTTTTGTCTGCATTCCATCCTGTCACAAGGTTTGGATTCATTGTTGGAATTGGAGCAACAGTTGGTCTTGCTGAAAGGTCTGGGAGCTCCGGTGTGTCTTTTTCAGAGAATGCCCAAGATGCTACGTTATAACCAGTACCACGGAATACAAAGTATACGTCATGTACACCTGTTACTTCTTTTTCAATATCTGCTGTACTGAATGCATAAAGTTTCTTGGTATCAAGAAGGCCAATGCGCGCAATGCGGTTTGCAGGTACGGTTGGATCATCAAGATAAACTTCAATCTGTCCTTCGTCATTTGCTGCTGCAATTTCTGCACTAATGCTCTTAAGTCCGTTTGCGCCAAAGTCTACTCCACTGATCTTTGTCCAGTCACCGGTATTAATCTGATCCAATACCATCGGTGAACCATTGTAAGACTGCATTACTGTGCGGTCATCACGCAGTGATTTCACACCGGCACTCTTAGAAGCTGTTGTTGCATTAACATATCTTACACTTCCATCCTGATTGGTGTATGGATTGAAGTTTTCAAGCTGTTTTGCGCCTTGGTAAGAAGGCTTAATATCGATAGTCTCTTTATCCATGTCAATATCAATCTCGTTGACATGAAGGTTACGATACTGCTTGCTGTCACGATACAACGTATTGCTCAACGCTGTTGAGTGATAGAAGATGTAGTTGTGTCCCTTAAAATTCTGCATATGATGATGGTTGTTATATGTCTCACCATACAGTTTACTTGGGTTATCAAGAATTGTTCCAAGGAAATTATGAGCAACTCCCTTGTCATCTGTATATTTGGTCTGCCCTACTTTATCCGGGAAGAACGCGATGTTCATCGGATCGGAAGAAATATATGCTGCAATCTGTACTGCACCTACATATGGTGTATCTTTCTTTACATCCCAGTTTGTACAATAAGAATAGATATATTTGCCGTCAATCTGGTTGATCTCCCCGTCTTCAAAGAAGCAGAATGTGTCCAGAATCTGTGGCACACCATCCGATGATACTTTTCCGGTACCCTTTTCGAATTTCAATTTACATACACGTCCGGTCTGAACGTATTTTTCTTCATCATTTCCACCGCCAAAGTATACATAAGCGTTGCCTTTGTCATCCGCAAGAACTGCCGGGTCAAAGCACCATTTTACGCCGCTGCATCCCTCAGACTGGGAAGTAAATAATTTCTTTCCAAGATCATCATACCATGGTCCAACCGGTGAGTCTCCACGTACATACCCAACGCCACCACCATCGGTATAAAATACGTAATATTCATCCTCGCCGTCACCGTCACCATCAATCTTCAATGCAGATGGTGCCCATGCCTTTGTTGTCCATTTATTTGTCACTTTGTTCTTCGCAAGTGCAGAATCCGGAAGATTCGTAAGGTTTCCATTATCCATAAGACCTTCATCAGTCCAGTTTACCATATCGGATGTGGAAAGAATGCTCAAGGAATGATTACTGTAAGAGTTTGCTGCCAATTTTCCATCTGCATAATCAAATCCTTCATTGGTTCCATATACATATAATTTTCCATCAACATCTGAGTTATCCAGTGCCGTTGGATCAGCGATGAAATCAAAGTTTGTCAGCATACTGTCAATATCATGTACTGTTCCGTCTGCTGTTGTATACTGCAATGGCGCTGTCAATTTGATCGCCGGCGTATCCCAATTATTGGAAGCGGTCTGCTGTTCAAATACATTGTCACCAAAATTGTCATATACTTTGGCACCTGCCTCTTCCAAGGACATCTGCGCACCATTTTTGTAAGCAACAACTTTCTCTTCTTTGGTATCATAACCAAGGGTATAGTCATTGAAGTAACTGTATGCTTCTTTACTGTCCACTTTTGGAGCAACTTTTATCAATGATGGTGCTGTTGTAGGCACCGTTGTTGGCATTTCTGTTGATGCTGCTGCAGACTGCGTTGGCGTTGCAGATGTTGCTGGTGTTGCAGGTTGTGTTGGCGCTGATGTTCCCGGAGCCACTGAAGCTGTCGTTTTCGCTGCGTCTTTTTCCACTTTAACTTTGCATTTTAAAATTTTCTTCACCTTCCCTTTTTTATACGTCGCTTTCAGCGTTGTTGTTCCTTTTTTTACGCCTTTCACTACCGCATATTTTTTGCTCTTTTTGGTAAGTTTGATAACTTTCTTATTGGAGATCTTCCAAGTTACCTTTGCTTTTTTTGCCGCATTTTTCAATGTGACTTTTGCCTTTTTGCCAACTTTAACTGTAATATTGGTTTTGTTAAATTTGACTTTTTTTTGCCGCATCTGATACAGGAGACATCCCCGTAGGAATTGCCATTGAGGCTACCATCAGAACTGCAAGCACTTTCTTCTTTGATTGATTCATGGTGTCCTCCTTCTGCTTTTTCAGCGATCTAAAATTATTTTAATTTTACATCATTTCTTCCAAAAATGCATTGTGTTATTTTGTCAATAAATTGATATATCTGGCGCAAAATGATCGTGCTGCACTATTTATTGATTGACAGTTCTTCACTTTATTTGCTATACTTTTCTGCAAAGGAGAGATTTTATGTTTTCAACGATTCAAAGCCACGCCGGCAGAAGACATTCTGCCAACGACATTTTGTTCTTTGTAGGATGGCTTCTGCTTATCCCTTTTACCATTCTTGCACTTTTTTACAATATCGGATGGATCCATCCGACCCACTGGCTGCCTCCCTGCCTGTTTCATTTTGTCACCGGTCTTCCCTGTCCGGGCTGCGGCGGGACGCGTGCCTTTGTCTCCCTTTTAAAAGGCGACCTGATTCATTCGTTCTTGTATCATCCGGTCGTCCCGTTCTGCTTTCTTCTCTATGTCATTTTTATGGTGACGCAGACGATGGAACGGATTCTCCGCAGGAAAACAAATTTGCGGTTTCACGCTCTTTCTTTCCGGTTAGAATATGTTTATTTGGCGGTAATCCTCATTTTGGTGCAATGGATCGTCAAAATAATAGCGGCCCTCCTATGAGAGCCGCCATTTTTGTTATCAATAGGTTGTATACGATGAAATGTCGACGCGGAAAAACTGCTGCATCCACTGCATTACTTCGCTTTCATTGTTTGGATCAATGTTATTGATGGATTGCAGATTTTCCATTGTAACGTGAGACCAATCAATCATCATCGCAAAAGAAATGATCATAAATGCGTTCAGAAGAAGCCCTAAAATATTCACCACAAGGCCAATAATCCCGAGCGTTCTTCCGGTTCCACTTCCCTTTACTACGCTAATGATGGAAAAAATTCCACCGATGATACAAAAAATCAGTCCTGCTCCCATGCACATACAACAGAGAATGGAAAGGATTCCAAGGACAAGTCCTGCGATTCCAAAGCCTTTCTTCTGGCTCTGTACAACGGTGCTCTGTTCATTTTCTTCCATAATTTTCCTCCTTCTATTTTAAAACCACATCCACAGTCTGCGCAATGCAAACATCATTGAACCACTGCCGTCCTCCGGAAATGCTGATGGTTCCGGGCTTGCTGATGGCACCCCGATCGCAGATGGGGATACCGGTGTCGTCTGAAGGCTGTCTGCCGGACCACTCGTGAGCATGATGTAAAGCACCGCCGAAACGATTCCAAGTGACATTCCGACTGCCCCTACAATAATTCCTGCGATTGCCAGATCCCGCTGGCCGCCTTCCGACTCACGATATGCGATAATTCCCAGTACCACGCCAATCATTCCAACAATGATGGCAAGGTACCAGGCAAAACAGCACAACACAGAAAGACAGGAAAGGATCAGCGATACGACCGCTTTTCCATTTATCTTTTTTGTCTCCATAGATTCCTCCCTTTCCGATTATTTTTCTTCGCTTACTTCGATCTTGCGGATCTCTTTGGTACGGATCTCTTCCGTGATATCCGCGATAAAGTCATCCAGTGCCACCTGTCCTTCGTCACCTTTATAGCGGCTTCGAAGCGACACTTTGTTTTCCTCCTGCTCTTTCTGGCCTACGATGAGCATGTATGGAATGCGCTGCAGACGTGCTTCTCGGATTTTAAATCCGATTTTCTCGGATCGATTATCCACTGTAGCATCTACGCCATTGGCTGTCAATTTTTCACAGACATTTTCCGCATAATCCGCATATTTCTCAGAAATAGGAAGCACACGAACCTGCTCCGGGCAAAGCCATGTCGGGAACATACCGGCGTATTTTTCGATCAGCCATGCCAATGTTCTCTCGTAGCATCCGATCGAAGTTCTGTGAATGATGTAAGGACGAACTTTGTCGCCTTTCTCATCAATATAATACATGTCAAACTGATCAGCAAGAAGAGCATCCCACTGAATTGTGATCATGGTATCTTCTTTTCCATATACATTTTTGGCGTTAATGTCTACTTTTGGTCCATAGAACGCAGCCTCTCCGACATCTTCGGTAAATGGAATGTTCAATTCGTTCAGAATATTTCGGATATCTTCCTCTGTCTCATTCCAAACTTCCGGCTCGCCGATATATTTTTCCGGATTTTCCGGATCCCATTTGGACAAATGGTAGGTTACATCTTCTTCCAGACCGAGTGTCTGCAGACAATACTGCGCCAATGCGATACAATCTTTAAATTCTTTTACCATCTGATCCGGGCGGACGATCAAATGTCCCTCGGAAATCGTAAACTGGCGTACACGTGTCAAACCATGCATTTCACCCGAATCCTCGTTACGGAACAAGGTTGAAGTCTCACCATAGCGGCAAGGAAGATCGCGGTAAGATTTCTGGCTTGCTTTATACACATAATACTGGAACGGACAAGTCATCGGACGAAGCGCAAATACCTCTTTGTCTTTGTCCTCGTCCCCAAGGACGAACATTCCTTCTTTGTAATGATCCCAATGTCCGGAAATCTTGTACAGATCGGATTTTGCCATAAGCGGTGTCTTCGTTCTCATATAGCCGCGTTTGGTCTCCTCGTCCTCGATCCAGCGCTGCATTCTCTGAATCATTTTCACACCGTTTGGCATAATGAGCGGAAGCCCCTGTCCAATGACATCTACCGTGGTAAATAATTCCATCTCACGTCCGAGTTTATTGTGGTCGCGCTTTTTGATGTCAGCCAAATGTTCCAAATGCGCATCCAAATCTGCTTTTTTTGTAAATGCAGTTCCGTAAATACGGGTCAGCATTTTATTTTTCTCATTTCCTCTCCAGTAAGCTCCGGAGGAGGAGATCAATTTCATCGCTTTGAGCGGCTTGGTACTCATCAAATGAGGACCGGCACAAAGGTCGACATATTCGCCCTGCTCATAGAACGAAATCTCGGCGTCTTCCGGAAGATCCTCGATCAATTCCACTTTGTAAGGCTCTTCGCGTTTTTTCATAAATTCAATTGCTTCATTGCGGGGAAGAGTAAATCGTTTCAGCTCTGCTCCCTCTTTTACGATCTTTTTCATCTCTTTTTCGATCTTGTCAAGCGCCTCGCGGTCAAGAGATTCCATATCAAAATCATAATAGAAACCGTCCTCGATCGCCGGTCCGATCGCACATTTCGCATGCGGATACAGACGTTTGACCGCCTGTGCCAGCACATGGGATGCGGTGTGGCGGTAAGCTGCCTTTCCGGCATCACTGTCAAAGGTCAAAATGTTTAATTCATGTTCTCCATCTACTACTGTTCTCAGATCTACTACTTCTCCATCGAGTTCTGCCACGCAGGCTACGCGGGCAAGTCCTTCGCTAATGTCTTTTGCAATGTCAATAATTGCCATTGGTTCTGCATATTCTTTACAGGAACCATCTTTCAATGTGATTTTCATTCTCTACGATCTCCTTTCTATGACAGTCGTGTCTCGTTCTCCCTCGACACGCACTCTTCGCTCCTTCCGGAGCTCATCGTCGTGACAGTCGTCACATAGAATCCGAAAAGTTGCCAGCATTTTGTGCAAGCACAATGCTGCAACTTTTCGGATTCTGCGTGTCTCGTTGTTTATACGCAATTAAGCCCGCCCCTCTAAACACTTAGGTTTAAAGGGACGGGCTGAAATATTCATCCGCGGTTCCACCCTTTTTGGTACATAAGACTGCACTTCCGGCAGTCGGATATACCCGGCTTCATTTGACGATAACGGAGTCACCGGACCGAATTGGGGCCACTCAGAGTTAGTTTTCAAATGCTTCCCATCATGGTACTTCCAGCCCGGGGCAGATGCCTGTTTGCACACTCCCCTCCGGTACCACTCTCTGGCATGTTATCACATTTTACTCGTCTCTTCTATGTGTTATTGATTATTATAGTCATTTGCTTTTGGAATGTCAACAGGTTTTATGAACGGATTTTAACTTTTTTATTGAGACCTCTCTGATAAAAAAGCTTTCTGTATGCCTGCTTTTTCTTTTTCGGCACAATGATCCGCACATTTTTACGCACTCCGCGGAACGCTTTTTTCGCCACGGTTTTCTTCGTCAGTTTCTTTGTTTTGACAATAATCTTCCGAAGTGTCTTGCATCCTGCAAAGGCATCCTTCTTTATGGTTTTTACATTTTTCCCCAGTATGATTGTTTTGATCTTTTTGCCGGTTCCAAATGCCTTCTTCTCAATTGAGGTAACTTTATATGTCGTGCCGTTCACTTCGACAGTATCCGGCACGATCACCGTCCCTTTTGTAACTGCTGCCTTTTGATAGGCAACTTCCGGATTCTTACTGTCTGCTTTCGCAACGACATAACCAGCTCCGCTTTCATCCTGGAGTTTTTCTCCTTTTTGTGCCGGTTTGTGCGGCTGTCCTGTCTCTCCCGGTTGAGCGTTCTTCCCCGGTACCGCCGATTTGTCGGACGGCTTTGCGTTTGCGTCCACATTCGGTGCTTGCGATGGTATTGCACTCACGTCCGGCTTTGCCGTCGGTGCATTGCTCGCGGACGGACTCCCTCCCGGTTTCGGAATGGCTGACGGCGATGCGCTCACGCCCGGGCTGACAGTCGGTATGCTGCTTGCCGCCGGACTACCTGTCGGTGTCGGGCTTGGTGTCGGCGGAAGTTCGGCGGTCGCCGCAAATTCATACCGCACCCGGGAATTTCCATCCGCATCCCGGATTACCGGTACTTTTTGCCCATTTATCGTCACATACAGCTGCGTATTTTTATGGAAAACAGCGGCAGCCTGCTTTGGGCCCACCGTAAACTGAACGGCATAGACCGTTTCCGGATCCGCTTTTTCCTGCGGTGAGACGGCACTCCACCGGCCTTCCCCGGTAGCAGCCTTTTTCTCCCAGCTTACATTTTCTGCCGCAACAAACGTCGATTGCTGTGCGATACTGTCCTGTAATTTTTTTCCAGCCTCCGGCGTCTCCACCGCTGCACTTAAGTAAAGATTTTGCGGCAGGATTTCTTCCGATCCGCCCTCCGAATCTACTTTTCCCGCATACGACCAGTCTGTGATCCGGGAAAGATTGGTCCGGTTTTTCCTCTCTTCTCCGCCCATGGACGGATCGGTGGCAAGCGTAATATTTCCATACGCATCTACGGATAACACACGCCATTTCATCGGGGTTTCTTTCTCCGTCTCATTCTCTGTCACCCAGATCGTATCCCACGTCGTCACCTGTTTTCCCTCGTCCTCTGTCTCCGAAGGATCCGCCAGTCCGTAATTGGAAAACGTGCAATAGACCGTAAAGGTACCATCGTCGTTTGCTTCGACCTGTGCATACTTTCCCTGATTCAGAACACACGGTGCTTCCCTGTTTTCTTTCTCGGCTGCCACCTGCGTCCGCAGACGATAAACTCCTTCTGCTTCTGCCAATTCTTCGACTTCCACGTCCATCCAGTTTCCATTTTCCTTTTTTTGCCAATTCTCTGCTGTCACCGCCCAGTCTGCCTCATGGAATTCCCTTGTTTCCGCCAAAAATCCTCTTCCATGCTCCGGACTGTCAACGGAAAGCTGCACCGGCTCTTTCGTATTGCCGTCGGCATCCACCGTTCCCGCGTAGGTCCATTGGGTAAAGTCATCTAAATTTATGTACAATGCCGGGCGAACCCCGTAAAAGGTGTTATTTTGAACCCCATCACCGGTAACTGTTCCATCCGGTTTTACAAAAACTCTAGCTGCTGTTTCCGCCGATGACACCCAAGAATGCGTACGCAGCCACCACTGATTTTCCACCGTTTGCTGTTTTCCCGCTGCATAGGCAGTACTTTCTGCCACTCTGTTTTTGCTTTCTTTATCCTTAGTCCAAAATCCATAGCCGGCATTGACAGAGTCTTGTGTCGATAAAAGGAAAACAGAATCCCGGGTTTTTAAAATATCACTATCCACAATCGTCTCTATTTCTCTATACCGGATCATTGCCCGCTCTTGTTCGGTAAATGCGGTTTGCAAAAATCCCGGATCTTCCTCCAACCCGCCGGTAGAATTGAGCCATTTCCGCATATCACTCTGTCCCCAGGCAATGTCACCTGCTTCGTTATCATTAAAATTTCTGTAGTCCAGAATCTTATCTGCCATAAGTAAGGCATTTCCGGCAGAGTCCACGGACAGTACACGCCATTTGACCGGCTCTTTTTCATCTGTTTCATCGGCCTTGCCATCCCCATTGGTATCATTCTGGTAATATTTTCCAAAATATACGCAGTCCCAAGTAGAAGTTCCGCTTCCATCCGCTTCCGGATTAGTCGGATTTTTCACTCCATAATTGTAAACCGGACAGACGAATGTCCGGCTGCCATCATCCTTTTTCGTCAGTCGCACCTGTTCTCCATTGAACCGGGCATAATCACAGCCGACAAATGAACTTCCCTCTTTTGCTTTCAGGGTAACACAGGCGCGGTACACCTGCTGTAATTGTGCTCTCTCATCTTTCGCGACATCGACCCATTTTCCCTCTTCCTTTTTCTGCCAGGAAATCGTGCTCCTGTCAGGATCAATATTTTCAGATCCCCGTACGGTACCGGAAAACAGGCTGCCCGCCGTCGGATTTTCGACGGTCACTTCGAGTTCTTCGGATGCTGTCGTACCCGCATAACTCCAGTGTGCTCTGTCAGAAAGCTTTAACCGCAGGGCAGGACGGATCCATAGAGAGTTCTCTGTACCAATAACAATTGTTCTATTCGTTCCTTGTGAATCAATCGAACAAACCCAAGAAGCATGTTCTTCTTTAATCGGCGTACGCAGCCACCAAATGTTATTAAACACCGATAAATCCGTACCTTCTGCTTTTCTTGTATTGCTCTCACAATCGATCAACGGATGAAAACCGTACTCCGGATTGCTTACCTCCTCTAACGACAGGAGATAAATATTGTCCGTTACGGTCGCAGCACTCTCTGTTTCCAATTCCGTCTCTGCGATCGCCTCCTGCTCCGCTTCGGTAAAAGCGGCATTCAAAAAGGTAGAATTCAGCCAGGTACGAAGGGTACATTCTTCCCAGTCGATTTTCCCATTTTTATCAAAAGGCTGCATATCCAGCAATTTGTCTGCCAAAAGAAGCGCCGTCCCGTCTTCCTCTACCGACAGCACCCGCCATTTGATCGGCTGTTTTTCATCTTCATCGGTTACTTTACCATCACCATTGGTATCCTTTTGTATGTAATTTCCAAAGTACACACAGTCCCAGGTCGTGATACCGGTTCCATCCGCCATGGTATTGACCGGATCTTTCACTTCATAATCCTCTGCCGCCTGTATCACTCCACCGTTTCCGCCCCCCAGTACAAGAGCAGCCACAAGCATCAGTGCCAGTAATTTTTTCCCTTTTTTTGCCATATTCATTCTCCTTTTCCTTTCGGTTTCCTGTAAAATGCAATCATTTTAACATAAATACAGGTACTTCTCAATACTCTTAACACGAAAGAACCAAATATGACACGAACGGGCAAAATGACGTGTTTTTACAGGGTGTGATAATACGGCTATTGTTTTTCTCCTTTTTGTAGGACAGCTAATCCGACCAATAATAAGATTGGAAATACGATCGCCGCCAAGATTCCCATTTTTAGATTATTGTCAAACAAACTTGACACCATGCCGGTTACTGTCGGCCCGCCGGAGCAGCCGACATCGCCTGCCAGGGCCAGAAAGGCAAACAACGCCGTTCCTCCCCGCCGGATCGCAGCAGAGGCTTTACTGAATGTCCCCGGCCAGAGGATTCCCACAGAAAAACCGCAGACCGCACAGCCCAATAAATTGACCGCGGCATTTGGCACAAAGACGATGCAAAGGTACGAAAAGACACACATCACGCAGCTTCCTGCCATAAATCGGTTGAGATCCCATTTTTCTCCGTATTTTCCATATAACAGGCGCGAAGTTCCCATTAACACGGCAAAAGACATCGGGCCGGCGAGATCGCCGATCGTCTTTGTCACACCCAGTCCTTTTTCCGCAAAAAGCGATGCCCACTGGCTGACCGCCTGCTCGGACGCGCCCGCGCAAAGCATCATTATCATAAGGATCCAGAATATTTTCTGCCGGAATAATTCTTTCACCGGCATTCCCGCCTCGTTTTCTTCATGAAGCGAATAGATCGGCGCGCCCGCAAACAGAACTAAATTTGCAAGTGGAAGCAGCGCCCATAGAATTGTAAGGATTTTCCAATTATTTATGCCGGCTGACGCAAAAAACGCCGTCGAAAGCAGGACAACGCCGACGTGTCCCCAGCAGTAAAAGGAGTGCAGGAGACTCATCGCTTTTTCTTTATTGTCGGTCGGACAGGCTTCGACGATCGGGCTGATAAGCACTTCAATCAATCCTCCGCCGACGGCATAGATCATGACGGCGATCAGGATTCCAACAAACGGATCGGACAGCATTTCCGGCAGTATCGTAAGCAGCACAAAGCCGGCTGCTGCACAGATATGCGCCAGAATGACTGACGCGCGGTATCCGATCTTGTCCACGAACCCGGCTGACAAAAGGTCGATCACCAGCTGGATCAGGAAATTCAGTGTGATCAGCAGCGTAATTTTCGCCATCGGGATATCGTAGGTCTGCTGAAATGTCACAAATAGTAATGGTACGAAATTATTGACAACCGCCTGCACCATATAGGCGATAAAACAGGCGGTCATGGTTCTTTGGTAGTTTTGGGACTGCATGGCAGGTTTTCCTCTCTCTTTTCTCAGATTATTATCTTCTCTAAAATTACCCTATTTTTCGTTGTTTGTCAACTTTTATTACGTGTTTTTGAGGTGTTTAGGTACGCGGTTTTGGGGCGGTTTGGTGCGCGGTTTTGGGGCGGTTGGGTGCGCGGTTTTGGGACGGTTTGGTGCGCGGTTTTGGGGCGGTTTGGTGCGCGGTTTTGGGGCGGTTGGGTGCGCGGTTTT
>OHMH01000700.1_pt1 | contig 16123 bp, 16 predicted proteins | sample 1569311 | NCBI WGS metagenome assembly OHMH01 (sample SAMEA3879503, study PRJEB24766) | human gut metagenome | biome: human-associated habitat; feature: feces | place: USA | collected 1985/1987
TTTGGTATCATCACCTCTGGTATGCCAGTTCTTATTGTTCGGTCTGATTTCCAACATCATTATGCTCCTCTTTTTAATGAAACATCTTATTTAGCAATATTTCCCGGTTAGTAAAAATAAGTCAGAAAAATGAAGAAGCCGCCTATGATACAATTTGAGTGTCTGAATCAAAAAGAAAGGAATATCACCGACGGCTTTCCACACACATCTTACCACAGATAAACAAGTTTCCACACTTTCATAGACCGTTTTCCCCAATAGGTCTCAATTCGTCTATAATTGACGGCTCCTGCGATATTATTTCCTGCCTTGCCCAGCAACACTTTTAATACGCCATAAACACCGCCATTCATTTTTTCTACTTTGTCATCCAATGGCATACAAATACAGTCTATTTTTTCCTACTTCCATCATACCCGCAGAGATTCTGCTTAAAAAAAGATGCCTGCCGTGAATATTCCACACTGACAGGCATCTTTTCCCTTTTCACTCCTATTTATTCACCTAGAACCGTAACGACCGCTTTCCGGCAAAGTTCCACCGCTTTGTCCAAATCCGTTTTTTCTATATTCAGCGGCGGATTGAAATAAATAATGTCTCCCATCGGTCGAAGAACCAGTCCCATATCCATGGCTCTCCGGAAGATGTGCCAGCCGATGCGCTTTTTCGGATCAAATGGTTTTTTCGTTTCTTTGTTTTCCACCAGTTCGATGGCATTGATCAATCCGATATGGCGGATTTCTCCCACATGTCTGTGATTTCCCAGGGCTTTCATGAGCCTGTCATGGAGATAGATTCCATTTTCATTGACTTTCTCGAGAATATGATCCCGTTTCATGATTTTCAGTACGGTCAACGCAATGGCGCAGCCCATGGGATTGCCTGCGTAGGTATGGCTGTGGACGAAAGCCTTATGGGTGCCGTAATCATCATAAAAAGCATCGTACACTTTGTCCGTAGTAATGGCAAGAGACATGGGCATGTACCCCGCTGTCAGACCTTTTGATGTGCAAAGGATATCCGGAGAAATACCGGCATGTTCTATGGCAAAAAGTTTCCCCGTCCTGCCAAAACCGGCGGCAATTTCATCATCAATCATAAGCACGCCGTACTCATCGCAGAGCTTACGAAGCTTTTTTAAATATTCGGCAGGATAGATACGCATGCCTGCCGCCCCCTGAAGGATCGGCTCCACAATGACTGCCGCCGTTTCTTCTCCGTGCTGTTTAAATGCTTTTTCCGCACTTTCAAAGCATTCCACGCCGCAATGATTCCGCGTTTTCCCATAAGGGCAGCGGTAGCAGTCCAGACCGTCAAAATGAATATTGTCCATAAGCATGGGGTGAAAGATCTTCGCATAAAAATCCATTGATCCGACGGACAGCGCGCCGATCGTTTCCCCATGGTACGATTCAGGAAGGCACATGAACCGCGTCCGTTCAGGATGGCCGGTCTGGTAGTGGTACTGGAAAACCATCTTGAGCGCCGCCTCTACGCAGGATGAACCGTTGTCATGAAAGGTAAAGCGGGAGAGTCCTTCCGGCAGTACCTTTTCCAGTTCCTGCGCCAGTTTAACAGCAGGCTTATGGGAAAAGTTTGTAAAAATCACATGCTCCAGTTCATCGACCTGCTTTTTCAGGGCTTCATTGATTTCTTCATTGCAATGCCCAAGGAGATTGCACCACCACGATGAAATAATATCCAGATATTCCTTCCCGTCCGTCCCGTACAGGTAAGATCCTTTCGCATGGTCTATAACGACCGACGGAAATACTTCATTGTCCTTCATCTGCATGGCAGGATGCCATATATATTTTTTATCTTCCGCTTCCCAATAATTCTGTTTCATTTAAGTTCCCAACTTCCCTAATTTTAAATACTCCCTTATTCATACAGCGATATAATCGTTTCCGGATCAATATCCAATGCCGTATCTCCTTTTTTCACCCTTGCCAGGACTTTCATACCGGTGATTTCTTCAATCATTTCCACATTGTCTTCTTCCATCACACCGCCTTTCCAATGATTCAGGATAATCCCTTTGACAGAAATATTCCTATGGCAGATATATTCGCAGGTAGTCACCACTCGGTTGATTGTCCCCAGTCCCGCGTCGGCGATGACAAGGACGGGCAGGCAGAGCCATCGGATAATATCTTCCAGATAATACACCGCTTTTTCATCATGGCGGATAGGGCACATGATTCCTCCGCTGCCTTCCATAGTCACATAGGGATACGCCGCTGTCACACGTTCCCAGGCACTCGTGATGACATCCTTCTCCACGGGATTCCCCTCAATTCTTGCTGCCAGATGGGGCGATACGGCATTCTGATATAAGTACGAAAGGAGCATATCCTCAGGCTCACAGATCTGCGCGAAACGATTTACAAATCCCGCATCGCTTTCCTCCACCGTCCTCGCCCCGCTGATGGCAGCCTTGTAGTAGCCCACATCATACCCTGCACTTCTCAAAGTTTTTACCAGGAGTGCCGTCACATAGGTCTTGCCGACATCCGTATCTGTTCCTGTGATAAAAAGTCCCCTGCCCATCCTATTCCTTCTTTCCTTACCAAATAAAAATGGAAATGGCTCTCTGCACCGCCGATTTCCCCATTTCCTTACCACGCATGTCCCGCACGGTATAACTTTTTCGCCAGCACTGCCGCCAGAACGCAGAGGCAAATATCGCCCGGCACGGCCAGAAGGAAACAATAAAGCACCACAGGCCAGATACCGATAGGCGTATTCAGGTAATAATTACTTATGATGTATACATAAACCATTCCAAAAAGGTAGACCACAAGAAGTCCTGCCAGGTTCGCAAATAAAATGCGGACAAATGACAGTTTTTCCATATGCTCCGACAATTTCCCCGTAAGCCAGGCTCCCGCGATGAACCCCAAAAGATAACCGAAAGTAGGCTGGAAAATATATCCCGGCCCTCCACCCTGCGTAAAAACGGGAACCCCCGACAGACCGAGAACCACATAGACCGCCACGGAGGCCGCTCCTTTCCTGCTCCCTAAAATGAGCCCTGAAAGGGTCGTGAATAAAAGCTGCAGTGTGAACGGGCAAAGCGGTACAGGCACACGGATAAACGCACCAATCGCCGTAAGCGCCGTAAATAAAGAAAACAATACCAGTTCTTTTACCTTTCCCTGATTTCCTGCGGATATCTCTTCTCTTTCCACATCATCGCCTCCATTGTTTACCTTTTTATACATTTAAATTTACATTACATAAATAATATAACAACTCAGTGTTTAATTCAAGGTTCACAATGCACCGTTTTATTTATGGTTTCTCTGTACCGGATACATCTTCCCTTATGCGAAGCAGCCGGATAAGTTTCATATTTTCTATTTCCACCCTTTCATTTTCCCGACATGCTTTTCATAGATTTCTATCGATATTTCCATTCTTTTCCCATGCATGATATAATGCACAAATGATATTATTTGGTAAACTTGGAGGTTCTTTATGACACAGATAAAATGGAAAGCCGCTTTCCTCGCATTCCTGCTTGCATCATCTCTGCACAGTATATATACAGTACAGGCGGAAAAAGGCGTCACCACCGCCACACATATCCGGCGCCACGAGTCCAGCACGACAATTTCTACAGAAACAGTGAAAACGGAAAGCAAGTCTTCTACAACCACAAAGGGTGTTTCCATCATACCCCCTTCCATCGGAATCCTCGTCTTTCCGGATGAAGAAGATGAACCGCTTATCGGTCTTTCCCGACCCAAAGCGCTTGCCTCCTATACAGAAGCCAAAGCGAAGCGGGATGAAAGTTTCTACCGCCACGGTATCCTTGCCATGATAAGGGACGGAAAAAAATGGGGGCTTATCGGCACAGACGGGACGGTTCTTTTACCACCCACCTATAAATTCCTGATTCCGGAAAAGGACGGGCTTTTCAAAGCCGGCGATAAGAAAAAAGATTTACGGCTGATTGATAAAAAAGGAAATCCCGCCACAGCAGTAAAAACGATTCCCTCAAACCCTTTCAGTTACTCTGAAAAAGGTTTGTACGGATTTAAGAAGCCTGACGGCAGTGTGCTTATCGCTCCCCGTTACAAAACGGTACTTGCCGGATTCAGCGAAGGAATCGCTTTTGTAAAAACCATGCAGGGGGAAAAAATCGCCATTGACGAGAATGGAAGGGCTCTTTTTAAAATCCCCTATGACGGTATCTGCCCCTATAAGTACGGTGTTGCGGAATACAGACGGCGTGTGAATACTTTCAGCGGCAAGTCGTTCCTCGGCATCCTGGCGGCCGATGCTATCAACCCGCAAAAGGTGGAAGACTTTGATAATTATCATACGGCTTACAATGGCATCAAAAGAGGATATATTGATCAAGAAGGGCATATCGTCATAGACAGCCGGAATGATGAAGTCTATCCCATGACCCCTTACGGAACGATTGTCAAGAAAGACGGGCTCACAGCCTTTCTTTCTCCCGAAGGACGCACACTGATTCCCCCTTCCCGTTACACCGTGGGTTCTATTGATATTGAAGACGCCTGCCTCGTGCTCAAGAGCGGCTATTCCGGAAAATGCGGCCTTTTTGACCTGTCAGACGGAAAGCAGGTTATCGATTTCCGTTACGACGATATAACACTTCTCGGATTTAACAGGGCATTGGGGAAAGACGGCAGCCGCCGTTACCTGCTCGATACCTCCACGGGGGATGTCATAGCTTCTCTCCCGCCCAATATCGGAGCCGCCCATTTTAATGAGACACCTGTCACCTGGATTTTCAGAGCTAAAAGCTACTACGGCATTATTGATGAAGAAGGAAATATCCTGTACGAAGATGCAAAAGATCCGCTTACGGGTGTTACAAAATTCCGGCACGGTTTCAGCGGCGGACAGAAGGACAACAAAAAGTGGGGCATCCTTAAGAGCGACGGCACCTGGCTTGTACATCCCACCTACGATTACATAAAACTGCTGTAAACAGTAAAATGACGATTCCCTCAATTCGGATCGTCATTTTTTATGTTCCTCTATTCATACCGGATTCATGTAATAAATGTTGTCTGCGGGTGAACTGCCCTATCTTGCGGCAATACGCTTCCATCTTCCATAAGCGTTGCCATAAAAGCGTGTGAAAGTTTTACGTTCCCTTTGCCCCGTCCCTCTCACCACACGATGCAGCATATGCCGATAAAAGAAACGACGATTCCCAGTGCCTGCCGGCGGGACAGCTTTTCCCCATACAGAACCGCCCCCGTTAAAATTAGGCAAAGCGTAATGAGGGCATTCGTCACAATAAAGGAAGCATTCATCGTCCAGCCCGCCTTATAAATGAAAATCGTCCCTATTTCAATAAACGCAATGGAAAGGCCTAGGGCAAGGGCAGCAGGACGGAAGCTCATGATTTCCTTCCATTTCTCTCCCTTTTTTCCTGTAAACGCATAAATCAGAAAAGATGTAAGCGACGCCACAAGGTATGTTACTACAAGCGCCGCCAGCGGATCCGCGCCGCCCGCCACCTCTTTTGCCGACACCTGGTATCCGACGCCCGCCATGACCACAAGACCGACAGGCCACCAAAATGAAAAATTCATGCGCCCCTCACAATCATATACATCCCTGATGATGTGATTATCAGCCCTGCTATGGCGGTAAACGAAACCGCTTCACCGTAAAATACCGCCCCCACAACAAGGAGAGCCGCCACAATCATTGCCGTATAAAGGATGAATCCCACATTCATCGCCCAGCCCGCTTTATACATGTACACACAGCCCACTTCAAGCCCTGTCACTGCAAAGCCTATTCCTGCCGCTGCCAGCCGGACATGGGACATATCGGCAAGCAGATCCATTCCGCCCATCCCATAGTAGAGACCGGTGCAAACCGCGGCGCTTACAAGATAAGTCACCCCCAGCGCAGCCAGAGGATCCGCCCGGGAAGATATTTTCTTCGCACACACTTGATAAATCACATCCGCCAGCACCACACAGGCTACGGGCCACCACATCTGAAATAAATTGTCCATGCTCTTCCTTTCAAAAAACGTTTTGCACTATTTTTTCGGCCGGTGCCGCACCTGCGGGATATTTCAACTTGTACACCTTCCCGCCCGACGGCAGAAAAAAGAATCCTGTATTTGTAGGATTAAAATCATCAGGAAACGGGTTCTTCCTGCCAACCTTTGCACACATCCACCCATCCTTTCGCGCCCGCGTATTTCTCCAGCTCTTCAGGTGTAAGCTTCACTGCGCTGTGGTCTGTCCCCGCCGCGGGATAAATCACATCAAACCGTTTTAATGATATATCAAGATAGACATCTGCCGTGGGCGGAAGACAAAACGGGCAGACACCGCCAGGCCGATGGCCGATATACTTTTCGCATTCCTCTCCGGGAATCATTTTCGGTTTCTTATGGAAAAGCATCTTATACTTATGATTATCAATCCGTGCGTCCCCTGCCGCCACGATAACCACAGGCACTTTTTCCACAAGAAAAGAAAGCGTCTTTGCAATGCGCGCCTCCTCTGTACCGAGAGCGAGCGCCGCAAGCGCCACTGTCGCGCTGGACTCCTTCAAGTCCATGCAGCGGTCTGCCATGCCGAACTGTTCAAAATAAGCCTGTACCGTTTCAAAAGACATCATAACCTCCTCTTTTCACTATACCATATATCATGAAACATCGGCCCATGACAGGAAATATATTTGTTTCACCGATGCCTTTTGCTGTATAGTATAAATATATCATTCATGTGTAAATCAAAGGAGGCTCTTATGAAAACCATACACACCAAACACGCACCCGACGCTATCGGCCCCTATTCACAGGCAAAGCAGGCGGGCGGATTTATATTTCTTTCCGGACAAATCGGTATCGACCCGGCCGCAGGAAAAATCATCGTCTCCGACATTGCCGGACAAACGGAACAGGTCTGCAAAAATATAAAAGCCATTTTAAAAAAAGCAGAAACTTCTATGGACAATGTGGTAAAAACGACCTGCTTCCTCACAGACATGAAAGACTTTGCCGCCTTTAACGAAGTCTATGCAAAACACTTCCCGGGCAAACCGGCAAGAAGCTGCTTCGCCGTCAAGGATCTTCCCGCAGGCGCACTCTGCGAAATTGAAGTCATTGCCGTTAAATAAGGCCTGTGCCATGGACTTCCATACACTTTGCACCGGCTGCCGCACATATCGCCGTTTCAAGCAGAAACAAATTCCTGAAGAAATACTTGATGAACTTCTGGAAAATGCCCGTATCGCAAACAGCGCCATGAATGGGCAGCCGCTCCGCTATGTCCTTGTAAAAACCTCTGAAGCGGTGCGGAAAATCCAGCCATGCTTCCACTTTGCCGCTGCCCTTCCCAAAGAGCTGGGACAGCCGAAAGAAGGCGAACAGCCTGCCGCTTTTATCATTCTATGCACAGAAGGGCCGGAAACCCCGTGGACAGGCATAGATATCGGTATCGCCGTAAGGACAATGAATCTCAATGCTTATATCCACGGCGTAGGTTCCTGTATCATAGGAAACGTGGAATTTGAAAAAGTAAAAGAAATACTTTCTATCCCTGAAACATGGATACCCAGGCTGGCTCTCGCTCTCGGCTATCCCTCCCATAAGAGTACCATCGTGGAACTTCCCGAAGACGGCTCCGTAAAATACTACCTTGATGAAGAGCGCCAATATTACGTACCGAAAAGAAAACGGAAAGACATTTCCATAATCAGGTAAAACAAAAAGAGAGAGTACCCGCTTCCCGGATATTCTCTCTTTTCATAAAACGATTACTATATTTCAGCAGAGCTCCTCTTTCCTGTCCAGAATCTCTCTTCCCGGTGCACAGGCAGGACAGTCGCACCACTTGCCGCCTTTCGCCTTCACTTCCCGGGCATGTGCCGCATAAGCCGCCGCCTGCTTCGCGCCAAATGTTTTTTCCCCTACATCCGATTCAAAAAACGCAAGGACATCATCGATAGAAAGCACATCCGCTTCCAATTCCGCTACCAGTTTCCGTCCGGCTTCCTTTTCCCGATCACTGCCAAGAGCGGCGATATACTCTTCCGCGATTTTCTTTAATCCCGCATAGCAGCTGGGAGCCGCAATCAACGCTTTTACTTTTTCAACAATGGCTTCATTCATTATAAGATCCTCCTTTTCTCTCAAACTATTAATTAAATAATTACATGATACCCTGAAAAACGATTCTGATCCTCTACTGACAGAATGGTCTAAACGATAAACGGAAAAACCCTCCGGCCTTTCTCCGCCCGGCAGCCGGTAATCATTTCCCTACGCCAGATGCTTGCTTCCCCCATTTATCACTTCCAGTATACCAGAAAATGAAAATCAGAAAAGAGACATAGAGAAATCAAATACAGCACAAGAGAACCCAAATATACCCTTCTAATCTTATTAACTATATTCTTCCGTCATATTTGCAAAAAACCTAAATCAGCATCCCGAAAGAAATAAGACATTCTGCTTCGTATGCACAGAAATACTACCTTTTAACCATTTTCTAAAATCACATTGTTCCAAGCTATCAACCAAAAAAGAACTAATGACTGGCGTATAACCTCGGGACTCCAATTGCCCATGGAGGCCGCCACCCTAATTAGTTCTAAAAACAATATACCAAACAAAAACGAACTTGTCCAATTGAAGAAGAAATCTTGATTTTACCACTATCTGGAATTACATCACTCTCAAACATAGCTTTTCGATAATCGGGACTTATCGGAGTTTTACCACTATCTGGAATTACATCACTCTCAAACACAAAAACAAAAGAAGAGGCAGAAGCAAGCGTTTTACCACTATCTGGAATTACATCACTCTCAAACGTTATCAAGCAATGTGATTAGCTTGTCGATGTTTTACCACTATCTGGAATTACATCACTCTCAAACAGAATTCCCATCCTTTGTGCCTTCCGTCTTTGTTTTACCACTATCTGGAATTACATCACTCTCAAACCATTTAGGGATATTGGCGTCAAGACTATCTGTTTTACCACTATCTGGAATTACATCACTCTCAAACTAAGTTCGGATGCTGCTGCTTGATTAAAATGTTTTACCACTATCTGGAATTACATCACTCTCAAACATTAGACCTAAAACACTATGCGCATGGCAAGTTTTACCACTATCTGGAATTACATCACTCTCAAACAGGATAACACGATTAGAAGTACCATGGAAGGTTTTACCACTATCTGGAATTACATCACTCTCAAACATGACCACGTAAAACATACACTCCACGGGAGTTTTACCACTATCTGGAATTACATCACTCTCAAACATCTGAAGGAGTTATACACTGTGCCTCTATGTTTTACCACTATCTGGAATTACATCACTCTCAAACTTTTTTTATATATTCTTTATTTTCCGGTTTAGTTTTACCACTATCTGGAATTACATCACTCTCAAACGACGAGCTATCATAGTCATTAATATCGCAAGTTTTACCACTATCTGGAATTACATCACTCTCAAACCAGAAGAATAGTGTCATAGAAGTATTTAACGTTTTACCACTATCTGGAATTACATCACTCTCAAACCTCAAATTTCAATCTCAATTTGCGTATCTATTAAAGTCCTCTACGAGTAAAACTGCTATCACTTGGCAGTGCAATTCGGATATGGTAAAAATTTACTCAAAAATTTGACATAAATCTTCATCAATAATAAATAAATTTTCTAATTCTATTTTATCATAACATTTCCCTTCTAAAAGAATAAACTGTAATTTTTCTTCTAACGCGTTGTTATAAAACGACTCTTTTATCTCTTTCGGTAAGAAATCCCGAAATCCATGGAAGAAAAAGCAAGTTTCACCAAACAGGATGTTCCAGTTTTTCATAAAAGACAACATTTGTTCTGGAAGATTCATCCCTTCCATATCAATGCGAAGATGAATCGCTTTCATCATCTCCATAAGATCGACGTCCATATCATAAGTAAGAGGAAGCGGTACCTGTTGTGATAAATGCTCTGCATATGTAAGAATATTTCCCATGGCTGTCCTTGTTTCCCGGTAAAAACTTTCAGTCATCGCTTCTTCTCTTAGTGCAGCAAATAATTTGGTCAAGATTTTCCTATTATTAAAATCCATATCCAAAGGACTAAGAAGCAATACTGATTTCTTTCTAAGATCTAAATGTGTCTCCTCTTCAAAAAGAACAAAACCTCCTGCGTCTCCTTGTATCTGCCTGTACAACTCCATCAGCCTGTCATAATGATAAAGAGGATTTTCCATAGAAATGACAGGGATATCCTGTTCCTCCATACATACGGTTTTCTCCCACTCCGGATAGGAAAGTTTCATAAAATCACCAATCTATCATGACTATCAATAACTTCTTTTTTCTTCTCTCCCAAAATAAGTTCCATCCCCGCATATTGCCTTTCTGTAACCGTCAGTACTTGTATCAGGCCCTCTTCCGGTTTCATACATTTGATGTGCTTGACCGCTATACCTGCTGCTACAGGATTTAAAACAATTTTTGTGTATACAGACTCCTGCATCATGATAAATCCGTCAGAAATCAATGCTCTCCGAAATTGTATATACGCCTTTCTTTGCTGCGCCGTTTCTACCGGCAGATCAAACAGCACCATCACTCGCATAAACCTATTCCTCATATATCTCTGAATAAAAAGACAATAAAGACAAGTCTTGTTCCTCTAAAGCACGAAAAACGCTCCGGCAGTATATTCCTATCGCATGTGTTACGGTGGTCTTCTTTTCTTTGATTAAAACTTGTCGGTTCAATACATCTATAAGTTGATGCTTCTCTTCAGTAGTCAACTTCTGTGGTGCCATCCGCAGTACAATCATATCCACCATAGGTCGAAAAGGCTCCATCAAATCACTCCCCAAATTAAACGGATTGAATATATTATCATGAAACAATCCAATTTGTGTCATATAGCCTGAAGCGGCGATTTCCCGATTACAAGCGGAGAGAATAACGGCATACCCATAATTAAGCGCCCCATTCTCTACGGTTTCATCTCTTCTTGAAAAATCCTTTCCCCATAATGCATTAAAATAGACTTTTGCCGCATGACCTTCTCTATTCGTTATATCACCTGGCTCTACTTCTTTCATATATCGCTCTAACAACCTGGCTTCTTTACTACACTCAAAAGCAATCAGCACCTGTTTTTGCTTATCGATTTTCTCTTTAACGATCTGCGCCCATATTTCTTTTTTCAGGCAAGAATCCCACTTCAGCTGGGAACGGATCTGCCGGCTGGAATCATGGCTCCCTCGATAAGGAAGTATCTCTCCTGCCGGATTTCTCCTTTCATCGCAGAAAATAATTTTGATTTTTCGGTGAAGACATTCGTTGATCCACGCGGCAGTCAGCGAAACAGCCGTAGTTTCAATCATGACCGTCTCTACTTCTTCCATAAATATCCGGTGAACTTCTTCTCCCCTTATAACCATATATCCCAAGCTATATTCTATTTTTGCCCGTTTAGATAGTACAACCGTCCGCCAACTCATTTCTTTTCATAAGGTGCCAATAAAATCTTTTTCTCAAAAAAACCTGTCACAGATTGTAAGACAAGAAATACTTTTTTATTTCCATCAAATCGCTTCCCCATGTAGATCCTTCCAGATGCCTTCTTCCCACCAATTAATTGTAGATCAGAAAGCACAGGGTTACATTGGAAAAGATGGAGTATTTCACCTATACATTTACACTTATCTTCCATTGATAATTCTATAAACGTGCCTTTCCCTTTTATCATAAGACCTACGGATGCCTCAAACTTGTTTCTATAAATGGATGTCTGTATCTTAGAAATAAATGTTTCAAAGATATTTATTAGATTCTCTTCAGTGATTTTATCATGTACAGTAATCTTCAACTCTTTTTGCACTTGTTTCCGCTGATTGAATTTAAGGACATTTTTTATTATCTGGGCGGATTCTGCATTCAAACATAATTGTTCAGCATTTCTCATAACAAACTGATTTCCAGTCTTAGCGGAAATATGTTCTCGAAACCCATCTACTTCAAATAAGGACTGCTTATATATCTTAGGAATACATATCACCGGATTCTTATAGTCTTTTCTGTCTCGATGCCAAAGTTCTCTACAAAAATTTATTTTATCTTCAATACTTTCTAACCTTCCAGACAAGTGCAAAGGTACTGTTTCCAACAAATAAATTGTCTTTCCGTTTTTCTCCGCTTTAACAAGCATAAAATATGACGCAGTTGCATTATTATACCCGCCATACTTTTGAATATCAGACAATGCCCCACGTGCCCTTAGTGAAACCTGTCCCTTCCCTTTCTTTAGGATATTCTGATCAAACAATCCCCCTTTCTCCTCAAAAGGCATCCGTGTATATAAAATGTTATTCTTATCCATCCATTTTCGGACAACTGCCATCGTACCGCTATCGCCCGGTTCCCATGCCATAGTTGATCCTCTTTGTATGGGAAATTGATAAAAAGTCCTTTCATTCAAACTATACACCGCATTTTTCTCCGACAGAAAATGTATCGGATTAGATGTAAATTTCGTATAAAATGCATTCCCTACAACAATATTCAAATAAGCATCCTTGGCGTGATGATAATCGTTCATATCTCTGACTTTTACAAACTCCGCATACTGGCGAAATCGGGATACATTCCTTGCCTTAGTGTAAATGATTTTGGTTTCCGGAAAAGCTTTTTTCAGAATCTCGGCAATCGCTTTCGTACTCTGCCGTGTTTCTACAAGCTGGCGCCCAATAAACCCCGCTTTTTCATCATCAGTAAGTAACGTTTTTCTTGTCAGGCGACGATACTTCTCCTTGGAAATAAACCCCTTATCTAAAAGTACTTTCCAAAAAACAGCTCTCCCCCCTTGTATTTCAATAGATAAAGGATAATGGTCTCCCTTTTTCGCATTTTCCGTCCTTTCTACAAGAACGCGATTGTCTAAACTGTCATCTCCTGTAGCAGATCGGGGATAAATATGGTCTATGTCATAATCAGCTCCAGCCATAAGGCTACCAAGACAAATAGGCTTTCCGGTATACATAGAACGCCCCATCTGCGTATAGTACAGGTATAATTTATCACTTCTCAGCTGCCCATCGCTTAATTCTTTTATCTCTTCACCTAATTTTTTTATGTCTGCACTCCAATTTCTTATTTCATCTTTACATTTCTTATAAAGATCCAATAGCCGATCTTTTCTTGAAACAGTTTTCCACTTTTTCTCATCTTCCGCCCGTGCCATTTCTATAAAAATCCTCGAAGGCGCTTTCCCCATAATATGTATAATTTCTTTTATAACTCGAAGTGTCTGCCAAAGTGGCCGCTTTACCGCCGGAGAGATACGCATATCCTGTATATTTTTGTAAGAAATGGCCTTATCACACACCGATACCGATGTTGTATTAACCTCACTTAAAGCGGCAGAATAACCAAATTTTCCGCTTAATAATTCCATTAAATTATGATCTGTCTTTTTCAAAGCAGTGATAATATTCATTACTTCTCCGGTTTCCTGATCCACTAAAACTGTGGAATCACGTTCTGCCTTTGGCAAAATTTGTGTCAAAAATTCTTTTGACAAACGTCCCCATCCCTGATATGGCAGCCTAACCAGTTCTTTAACCTGACAGTCTTCCAGATATCCAAACCGCGCCTTAAGTCGGCGACGCAGCATTTTTTTATCCGCGCCAAATAAAGTAATGTCCTTTATAATTTTTTCACTATCAGATACGGTAAAATTATCCCCCAATATTTTCCTCATATCTATCCATGGCGCAAGACTCGCTTTAAAATCCCGTTCTATACCGGATATCTGCGCCGCCTCTTCTTTAGAAATATGTTCTTCTCTAATCAGATAAGAACACATTTTTTTTGCGGTAATTTTTTTATCCTTAAGAAAAAGTCTTTCCCAAACACGAGCTTTCATGCCAGGTGGTAGCTTTTCTTGAGCGCTACCGATTCTTACATTATTCAGCTCATTGAGTACCATAAATTCTGTATAGAGAAGTGAGTTTTTAGGAAGTACATCCTTTTTAACAAAATATGTGCATTTATTGGTCATGCGGCGGATAAACTCTTCTGCACTGGCCTCTATATCAATTTTCCTTTCAAAATTCCACGGATAAATGTGTCCATTTCCATCTTTTCTGACTGCCCAGGCAAAAGGAGAATGTCCATTTAACGGTCCCACATAATAAGGAATACGAAATGTAAATAGCTTCCTGATTTTATCGGACACTGTACCATACTCATCTTCTTTTTTTAAAAATGGCAGATATCTTTCCGCATTCGATAAGATTTTATTCAATTCCACTAAATGGAGCTGGTAGGGAATAACACCATTCTGTTTGCTTACCGCTTTGGGCAAAAGCTCATTCCTTTCAATTTTATCCAATATGTATTTCTTATCTTCACTATCAGGAAAATTTTTTATTATTTTTTTTATTTCCCCTGCAAAATCCCCTTGTGTACACGCTTTCTCGATTGGAACTTTTTTCCCATGTATTTTACATAATCCCACATAGGCGCTATAACTATTTTTACCGGCCATACGAAACATCTTGGTATACACATTTGAATCTCGTTTAAGAAGACGTTTCAAAACAGTAAGATCTTTTCTGTGTTCATTAAAAATAGCCACTTTAGCATCTGATATATACTTATAATTTCCCATCAGTTCTGCAAGAATGGCCCAATTATGCAAAGTTTCACAAGCTGCCACTACATCAAAACGATCGTCTAATATAGTTTGCACATCATTTTTATATTCCTCATACTGCGCATCCTCAAAACTGATTTTACCTCGCTCCGTATTCTTTAGCGTCTCATCACAAAAAATAACAGCCAGATGTGCTGTCCCGCCCACGATCAACCTGAAAATTTCCTTTATACTTTTATCTCCTCCTGCATCATATAACTTCCCTAATTGTTCCAATTTCTCTAATTTATTTAGTTTTCTGTTTTTCAATATTTCCTTACAGGCATCATTGTTTTCCACAGGTAAGGATCTATCCAAAAACTGTCCAAGTACATTCCCCAAATCAGCCATTGCTTCTTCAAATCCGACGGCTCCATCCTCTCTAATTTCAAAATTTTCCAGCAGGAAATGACCTCGATGTTTTAAAATATGATGAATGGCAAGATACACCAGCCGCACATCAAATTCACAACTGTCGTCCATCAGCTTTTGCCGTAAATGATAAATAGTAGGAAATTTTTTGTGATAACTTTTATCCGTAAAATCGACATCATTAAAAAGAGAATTTATTTGTCTTTCCGTCTTATCTTCTTCCCAAAGACGGCTGTCGTTCAGCCTTTGGTAAAATCCCGGATCCTTTTCACAAACAGCCTCGGAAAAAAGTTCCTGTAAAAAATCAATACGCTGGTTTCTCCGTTCTATCCGTCTTCTGCCTGTACGAAATACACGCCTCTCCTTTGCTGTTTTAGCCAACTCAAAAAGGCGGACGCCCCACAAAGCTTTTCCCGCCTTCTTCACTACATGATAATCAGGTGTCGTAACCGCCCATCCCAAAGACCCCTCTCCCATATCCAATCCCAGATAATATTCATTAATTTCCTTCATGATTGACATCCACCTCATTTTTAGTTATCCTGTACATGTCAGGATAATTTACCACTATCTGACAACATCACAAGTTCAAATAAAAATTTATTCAAATCGTCACATTTGTGACCCCACAGTGTGTGGATAAAGGACTCCTTCGGGAGTTTTTTATTTTCTTGGAACACCTTGGTAACACCAAATAAGTATTTTTTATTTTACCAACCAAATATAAAATTAATCAGTTCACCAAACCTGCATTTATTCTTCCCCAAGTTCCTGTTCCACTACGGAAACAATGTCATCAATCACCCGTTCCAGACGGTCTTTATCACTGCCTTCTCCCATGACGCGGATGAGAGGTTCCGTGCCTGACGCACGGACGAGGATACGCCCGTCATTTCCCAGTTCGTCTTTTGCCGCCGCGATAGCTGCCCGGATCTGTTCATTTTCTTCCCATCCGTTCTTGCTGTACACTCTTACATTTTTCAGCAGCTGGGGATAGGTGGTCATGAGATGATTTAATTCAGAAAGGGGGCCGTCATGG
>OHMH01000706.1_pt1 | contig 16052 bp, 16 predicted proteins | sample 1569311 | NCBI WGS metagenome assembly OHMH01 (sample SAMEA3879503, study PRJEB24766) | human gut metagenome | biome: human-associated habitat; feature: feces | place: USA | collected 1985/1987
CAGATTTATGAACTAAAGATAGCAAGCTAAGGAACTTACTTGCGAAACTTGAATAAATTATAAAAAAAGAAGAACAGACTGTGTTCTTTTACTAATCTTTCTTTATTCCTTGTTCAGTCTATCTGCTATGGCTCAACGGGTTTTGTCTGGGAGTATCAGAAGCATTCAGGATAAATCTCCCTTAATAGGTGTAACTATACAAATAGAGCATACTTCAATCGGGACAACTACAGATGAACAGGGAAATTATGTATTAAAGAATATTCCTATAGGTAAGTCAACTATAGTATTTTCGTGCGTTGGTTTGAAAAGAACAACCAAGACTGTATTCTTTTCAGAATCAGAGAGCAAAACTTTAGATGTCCTTATGGAAGATGCAAATATGCAACTGGACGGTGTGGAGGTTGTAGGCATCGGCGAAAGGTATGAGATACGAGAAGTTAAGCAACAGGGTGTTCCTGTTACGGTAATAGATGGCAAAACGTTGGCAGGGCGGGGTACCTCTATAAGTGAGGTGCTCAACCATCAAACCGGCGTAAAACTCAGACAAACCGGCGGAGTTGGAAGTCAGACTAAAATAAATGTTCGCGGCTTGGAAGGCAATAGAGTTCAAATATATATGGATGGTTATCCATTAAATACACCAGATGGAAACTTTTCCATAAATGATATTCCACTTCAGTTCATAGACCGCATAGAAATATACAAAGGTATTGTCCCACCGGAGTTTGGGGGAGATGGATTGGGAAGTGCTGTCAATGTAGTGACAATTGATACCGATAAAAATTTTTACGATTTGGCATATAAAATGCAAAGTTACGGAACGCATGAGGGCAGTGCGACTGTTCGCCATTTTTTCAATAAAATAAACACGGCCATGACTCTATATGCAGGAGGAACTTTAGCGGCAAATGATTATACCATAGAATCACCCTATGTAGAAGGATTAAAAATAAAACGAGACCATGATCATTTGAAAATGATAGACTACGCTGTAAGTTTCAATTTTATGAATGGCTATTTCGATGAAGCTGAATTAGAAATTTTAGGATATGCTAATAGAAAAGAGATGCAAGGTATCGAAACCAACATCCGTCATACCTTCAACAAAGCTTTCACTACTGGTGGAACTTTACATTTAGAAAGAAAATCTTTCCTTACTAAAAAAATGGATATGAAATTTAATGGAGGCTATCTGTACACTAATTCATGCCTGAACGATACATCTTCATATGTATATGACTTCTATGGCAACAAACGTCTCAATAGCTACAAAGGAGAAAAGGGAAGTGTACCAAACCTTTCAGATGACCATACTCATGACATTCGTTTCAATCTGAATTTAAAATACCATTTGATTCCTAATAAAATGTCAGTCAATTTGAACAATGATTTTCGATATGTTACTCAGGAGGCTAATGATCCGGAAGCGGAAAAATTCTTAAAAAAAAGACTTTGTGGACTCCAATCAGATGTGACAGGTCTTATTTCTTCTCTGTCTTTCGAGAACAGGTGGTTCAATGACAAACTTACTTCCGTTATTACCGGGCGATATTATCATTTTAGAGTGAACGGTGAGACGGTAGATTTGACATATGGGTCGGAAAGTGAACCGGTCAAGACCGACCGCACAGGAGACAATTTGGGCTATAGCATTGCCTTGAAATATGATTTACCCCGACATTGGTATCTGAAAGCAGCATTGGAACATAATTATCGTTTGCCGCGATATGAGGAAATCCTTGGGGATCGTATCACAACCCAGGTCAATACGGCATTGGACCCTGAAATGGCGAACAATTATAATTTAGGGGTAATATATGACCACTACTACAATAATGAATCACGGTTGCAATTTGAAGCAAATGTTTACACAACAAAAGTAAAGAACATGATGTATATGCTTGCGCAAGCGGGATATTATAAATATCAGAATTTAGGCGAAGCTTTGCTATATGGTGCAGATGCCGAAGTAAAATGGGATATAAACCGGAATTGGTTCGTGTCGCTGAATGGTACTTGGCAAAAATCGCTTGACTATTCCAAATATCTGTTTGGTACAAATACACCAAGCCAAACCTATAAAATGCAGTTACCACATATACCTATTCTATATTTCAATTGGATGGTAGATTACCGAAAGGACAACCTCTTTGGTGGTCGGAATCAATATACCCGTATTTATTATGAAGGAGGATATACCGACAAGTATTATTATGGTTACGAACTGAGTAAAAATCAAAACTATAAAATACCTGGGACATGTATTCATACCCTCGGCCTTGAATATGGTATATGCAGACGGAAGATAATATTCGGAGCGGAATGTCACAATATTCTCAATACCGATGAGATGACCAACTTTAATTATCCGTTGGCAGGTCGACTTTTCTCGCTTAAAATCCGTTTTACATCACTTGAATGGTAAATAATTAATATAATAAAATGAAAATGAAAAATTTAATTCTATTAGCAGTAAGTCTGTTAGGAGGCTTTGCATTGACCTCCTGTGACAGCAGTAATGACGATCCGCTACCACCCATGACAGAGGGGAAGGCTAACATGATTCTCGCAATCGACATGGCTCCTCAAGCTTCTATGGGATACATCGTCCCTGTTCAGAATACTTCCAATGGAAATGTCAGCTTTACCAACGCCCATGAGGTGAAGAGCACCCCTTATCTTGCCACATATAAGGATTGGGTGTTCAGTATCGGTGGTGCGGCTGATGCGAATGTATATAAATTCATCCGCAATGATGACGGTACATTAACCAAGGCTGGACAAATCCAAGTGGACCGTATGGCGCCTATGGCTGGAAACATGTTAGTGGTTAATGATACAAAAGCCTATGCGACGGCACCGATTGAAAACAAAATCGTAATCTTCAACCCGACCACTATGGAAAGGACAGGTGAAATAGACCTTGCAGACTCGCGATGGGGCGCAGAGGGCAGCAATACCCCTAACCCTATAGGTCTGTTCTTGCGTGACAACATTCTATATGTAGGACTAGGACAGTTTGACAACATGCCTATTTGCAAAAAAGGTGCACATGTTCTGTTAGTGGATGCCACAACCGATAAACCTATAAAGAAAATCGTTGATTATCGGTTGTCTGCCGCTACCGTTATCGGTGTAGGTGCAATGTTTGTTGATGAAAAGAACGATTTATATATTCCCTGCTGGGGATCTTATGGCTACGTACCCGATCAATACTGTGGACTGCTACGTATAAAGAACGGCGAGACTGATTTTGACAAGGATTATTGCTTCAATCTTACAGACAGAACGTGGACAGGTGTAGAAGGAGGAAAATTACAATATGTACTTTCCTATCACTATGCAGGAAACGGAGAGTTGTATTTCTTTGGTTATTGTCCCGCATTCATTGGGGCGTCAGGGCCAGACTATATCAACGACAAAACAAATTATGCTTTCAAAGCAAATCTGTATAACTGTACAGGAGAAGTTCTTGATTTTCCCCGAACCAATGGTTACAGTTGTGCGATTAATCATAAAGACAGCAAAGTATTTTTTGGATTAGTAACGGAAAACAACGGTGCTGGACTGTTCGTGTATGACAGGAATACAAAAACATGTAGTCAGTCACCTGTGATAAAGACTCAGGGGACAATCATGGATATGGTGATTTATTGAAAAATATAAAAAACGCCCTTTAAACGATAGAACAAAATCCTCTGCTAAATATTTTGGTAGGGGATTTTGCTTTTTGCGTTTATTTTAACCTTAATTCCGCAACTCTTTAGTTTAACATTATTTATAACATTCTGAGCAACAATAAGTTGCCCAGGATTTTGCCATGTCAGAAATTTCACCTATCTTAGTGCTGCAAAACCAAAGACGGTAAAAAAGTCAACAAGACATGGAAAAAATACAAATAAAATCCGAGAAACTCACTCCTTTTGGAGGAATATTTTTAATCATGGAGCAATTTGACTCCACATTGTCTTCTGTAATCGACTCAACCCTCGGTCTAAGGTGTAGATTGTTCGGTTATCAGTACAGCGAAATCATCCGTTCTCTCATGAGTATCTACTTCTTCTGTGGTGGCTCATGTGTTGAGGATGTCACTACTCATTTGATGAACCATCTCTCGCTTCATCCGACACTTCGCACTTGTAGTTCTGACACTATCCTCAGAGCTAATTCAGTAATGAGAGGACGTTTCGACGCAAGAAGGACGCTGAAGAACTTAGTTGCGGATTTGAGGTATTTTTACAACCGCAATGAACTTTATGCCCCAGCCCCGATACAACCCGAGGACTCAGCGCGATGTCTGGTACTACCGCATCAAGGAGTCTTTCCACGACCTAACAGGCCGCATTCGTAGCCGTAGCATGCTGAACGTGGGGTTCATTGATGAGCCATCCCGCAGCCATATCGTGAAGTACTACGACACGAAGGAGATTGGCGAGTTTCCCAAGCGTCTTGTCCCGTTGTCACGCCGTCCGAGTCTTACCGACCTGGACAGTGCCATCTATTTCAGCGAATCAGAAACTTTTGAGCATATAAGCCATCAACAAATAACAAAGTATTAAAAAAACAACATGAGACCGAGAAAGAAATTAGATTTTAAAACACCATATGAATGCTTTTACGAATAAATTAAGTAAATTGCAGAAAGTTTTATGTGGCATATAAGAAATCGGATGCAATGCATACGATTTCTGCTTCTACCAATTCCGTATGCAATACACCCGAAATTCAAAAGTTCTCTCTTTCGTGGAATCACTACCAAATATTGATGCGAATAGATGATTTGGCGGAAAGAAACTTCTATGAGATTGAAGCACAAAAACAAAATTGGGACTACCGATGGCTAAGAAGACAAGTGGCAAGCAGTCTATACGAGCGTATTGCCTTAAGCCGTGATAAGAGTGAGGTCTTCAGATTAGCATTGGAAGGTCAAACTGTAGAAAAAACTTCGGATATCATCAAGAGTCCTATTTCTTTAGAATTTGTTGGACTGAAACCTGATGAAAGTTATAGTGAGTCAAAACTGGAGAATGCCATCATCAGCAAGATACAGAAATTTCTCCTTGAAATGGGGAAAGGCTTCTTGTTCGAAGCCCGACAAAAACGCTTCACTTTCGATGAAGACAACTACTATGTAGATTTGGTGCTCTACAACCGCTTGTTACAGTGTTATGTTCTTATCGACTTAAAAATCGACAAACTCACTCACCAAGACCTCGGACAGATGCAGATGTATGTCAACTACTTTGACCGATATGTAAAGCAGGACTTCGAGAAACCTACCATCGGTATCTTGCTCTGCAAGGAGAAAAACGATGCGTTGGTAGAACTCACTCTTCCTAAAGACGCAAACGTCTATGCAGCGGCTTACCAGCTCTATCTGCCCGACAAAGCCTTGCTGCAAGCCAAGGTGAAGGAATGGATTGAGGAGTTTGAGGAGAATGAGGAGATAAAGAAATTAGAGAAAGGTTAAACAAAACTCAGAATGAATACAAAAGCGTTACGCCAAAAGATACTCGACCTTGCGATACATGGAAAACTTGTACCGCAAGACCCTAATGATGAACCTGCATCGGTGCTGCTTGAACGCATCCGTGCAGAGATAGTACGAAGGCTGTCAACGCAGAAGGCTGTCACCACGGAGGCAACAAATGCCCTTGGCGAGAAGGTACAAATGAGACTTTGCAGCGAACCGAACAAGTCTGCCGATGAGATTTACGAGCGGCTGAAGTACAAGAAAATGCCATTCAGGAAAATCAAAATCCCAAAAAGTTTGTAGTACACAGCGGCGCAAATGAGAATCGTAAAACGTTGGATAGCAAGAAAAACCTTTAGTGAGGGATCAAACTTGGGGTAAATATACACAACAAAACTCTCGATAACAGGTGAGGAAGTATTGAAGACATACCGTACTCGTTTCCAGATAGAATTCTGCTAACGCGACAGCAAGCAGTTTACGGGACTTATGGATTGTCAGGCAAGATTCGTCAACGTAAAAGCTCTTCGAGATCTACCAGGCCAAAGCAAAACTCATTTGTCAAACCCTAAAACGAACAAGAAAAAATCATGGATGAAAAGAAAGCCAGGTGTGGCGATAACACCGCCATAACCATCAAAAAAAATGAGTTATGGCTGAGTTATCACCTACAAATCAGCCATAACTACGAAAAAAAAGGAGTTATGGCGGCGCTATCCTTGCATAATTCAGATCTTTTTGGTATCTTTGCACCTGTAAGATGGAGATATAAACCGAATAAAATCAGAAAGTTATGGGTGTAAACGGGATTATAGGGCGTGAGTACGAGCAAAAACTCATCCAGGAGCGCTGTGAAAGTAGCAAGGCCGAGCTGATAGCGATCTATGGTCGCAGGCGTGTGGGAAAGACTTTCTTGGTCCGAAAAATGTTCAATGACCAGTTTGCCTTTTCGTTTATAGGTATGTACGAAGTGGAGCGCGCAGTGCAGCTGGAGCAGTTTCGGATGGCATTGGAGCAGTATTCCAAGCAAGCCGTACCCAGACTGAAAACCTGGTTTGAGGCATTTGCTGCTTTGCGGGAATATCTGTCGGGAATATCTCAGCAAGACCCGATTGTTCTGTTCTTTGACGAGTTGCCGTGGATGGATACACCAAAAAGCAATTTCATCGCAGCTTTCAGTTTCTTTTGGAATTCATGGGCTTCTATGATTCCCAATCTCAAACTGATCGTGTGTGGTTCTTCCACCACGTGGATGCTATCAAAGTTTATAGGCGACAAGGGAGGGTTGTACGGTCGCGTGACTCGTCAGATCTACCTCTCTCCATTCTCCTTGGGCGAGACTGAGCAGTTCTTAAACGAACTGAAAGGGCTCAAGCTTACCCGCCAGCAGGTGTTGGATGTGTATATGATACTGGGTGGCATTCCTTACTATCTTGACATGCTGGAGCGAGGTGTGCCCTTGGACGCGTGTATCGATAGGTTGCTTTTCTCGCAGGATGCGCCATTGCGTGGAGAATTCGGTTTCCTCTTTCGATCTCTCTTCCACGACTCCAAGCATTATCGCAAGATAGTAGAGGTACTCTCGCAAAAAATGAAGGGGATGACACGCAAGGAATTGATGGATGAGCTGAAACTGAAAAGTGGCGGACAGTTGTCAGAAATCCTGGAGAATCTGCAGAAATGTGATTTTATAAGGAAATACGCTACTATAGGAAAAAGTGAACGGGACGCACTTTATCAGTTGACCGATTTATACTCACTGTTTTACACCCGTTTTGTGGCTAACAACAGTGGGCAGGACAAAAGCTATTGGAGCAACATGCGCAATTCGGGAAGCCGAACAGCCTGGAGTGGTTATGCTTTTGAGCAGGTTTGCTTCCACCATATCCCACAGATCAAGAAGGCATTGGGGATTTCAGGCGTGTTGGCAAATGTCTATTCCTGGTCTTGCAGACCGTTTGCGGATGCTACCGGTGCGGAGTGGCGAGGAGGTCAGATAGACATGCTGATAGATCGTGCTGACGGAGCGATCAATATTTGTGAGATGAAATACGCCAAGGACGAATTTGTCATAGATGCCAACTATGAGCAGCGGCTGCGAGAAAGAATGTCGTCATTTGCCGTGGCGACCAAGACGAAGAAGGCCTTGCTACATACTTTTATCACGACGTATGGGGTGAAGCGGAACACGCATAGCGGATGGGTGAATAGTGAGGTGAAAATGAATGATCTTTTTGGATAGCTTTGACCCAGAATACGCTGCCATCTGCGGCATTACGAAGGAAGCCTGAAAAACATTACACAAAAGACGGGCAACAAATTATTCGTTTTAAAAAAATATTTGTACTTTTGCAGCGGATTCACACCCCACGGACATAAAGAATGGAAGGCGGGTCTTGATAGATGCCAAATATAAAAAAACAAAGAAATGGATAGTTTGTTTCTTCTACAGTTTACCTGCTTTCTCTTCGTGTCGATCAATGCCATCATCTTGGGGATCACACGATTACAGATCAAGTGGATAAACCGCCGATACGAAAAGTCGCGATGGCTGATATTCGCAGCCATGGTGGGACTGGCCCTGCAGTTTCTGGCACAAATGGGGGGGGGGAATTTCGGGCGAAAGGCGACGATGAGGGAGCCATATTCAACATGCTGGTCTATCCTCCCTGCTTCACGCTCATCGCCATGGGCATCTACAATATCGAGGCCATGCACGCCAATCTCCGAAAGATGAACGTCGTTTGTGCCACTATTTATGCCGCCATACTCGCTATCTTCGGTGTAGGCTATAGCCAGAGCGGAAGTTTCCATATTGGCAACTGGCTCTATGTGATGGTCTTCCTGTTTGGCGTCAATTTGGCCTACTGTCACGTGATGATAATAGTGGAAATCAGAAAGCGCAGGAAGATGCTGGAGGAAATGGCGGGCAACGATATTCTGCCCTACGTGAAATTCGCACGCGCCAGCGTGATCATCCTTCTCCTGCTCATTATAGCCATGCCTGTCGCCGTGCTTTCCACCGATTTTCTATATGTCATCGGACCCATGGAACTGCTTGCCATGCTTTTCTTCATAATCAGTTTTGTGTCGCTGGGATATAACTACAACCCTGCCGAGGAACTTTTGGATAAGGATGTGGAAGAAAACTATGCCGTCATGGAAAACGGGCAAATGGAAACCACGCAAATAGAAACCACGCAAATAGAAACCACAGAGACGGAAAGCACGCAGACGGAGATCGAGCAGACGGAAAGCGCGCAAACAGAAAATGGTGGAGAGGCTGCACCCTGCGCTGAAGAGCAGAATGTGGAACAGGACAAGAAGGAAGAAACTTTACAACAACAGTTTGCTGCAGCACGACAGAAGATCATCCGCGAGAAGCTGGACGCCTGGTGCGCCAGCAGGGGCTACAAAGATACATAGGTCAACATGATCTCGCTGGCTCGCTCGCTAAGCATCACCAAAACGGAGTTGTCACGATACCTCTCCTCCTGCTACAACACCACCTTCCGTATCTGGCTGGCCGAGGTGCGCTTTGAGGCGGCCAAGCGGATGATATTGGAGCATCCCGACTACAGCAACGACGTGATCTCTGCGGAATGTGGCTTCTCGTCGCGCTCCTATCTCTACCGGATGTTCAAGGAGAAGGAAGGCTGCTCGCCTACGGCCTGGAAAGAAAAAAATAGTTAAAAAAATACGTTCAAGGTGTCTCCTTCCCCCCGAAAGAGACACCTTTTTTGATAGGAAATGGACACCTATGTAGGGGAAGTGGACGCTTTGATTGATGGGAAAACACTAATTTTGTGTCGCACAATATAAGATCCAATGGATTGTCAAGTCAAATTAATTAAAGCATATTCATAATGTTACATTTCACACATCAATCAAAGGAACTGCAAACAGGCACAGTCCTAAAGGCGACGAGAGTAAAAACTATTGCTCTGTTGTTCATGTTGCTACTCTTGCTACCAACTCTATTGCTGGCAAAAGGTGGCGTCAACAAGTCTTCCTTATCCTATAAGGCTGCTTCCACAGAACCAATAGCTCGCGCAGAATACAATAAAACCACAAAAGTTCTTACATTTTTATATAATATTCCTTCAGCAACGGAAGATGAAAATCTAACGGTGGTGAAGTTTTACAATAAGTTAGACAACCCAAAATGGTTCAATGGTGAGGTTTCTTCATTTTATAATTGGACAGAAGAAATAAAGAGTGCCACTTCGGTAATCATAGAAGAGAGTTTCAAAAACTATGCGGTACCAACATGCGAAAAAATGTTTTATGAATTCGATAATCTGAAATCCATTACAGGCCTGGAATATCTGAACACTACCAATGTAAAGAGTATGCGTCAGATGTTCTGCTACTGCAAGGCGCTGACATCTCTCGATATAACTCATTTAAAAACGAATACCGTAACGGACATGGCTTATATGTTCAATACCTGCGGAGTAAGTTCACTTGACTTGTCGAACTTCAATACTGAAAACGTAACGGACATGGCTTATATGTTCAAGAATTGCAACCAGCTTACTTGGATCGATTTATCAAGCTTCAATACAGCCAAAGTAGAAAAAATGTATGGCATGTTCCAAGGTACGGCACAGTTGGAACATATCTATGCGAAAGAATTATTCACAACGGAACAAGTAACCAATTCAAATAATATGTTTAATGGTTGTCTGAAACTTCCAAACTTTGATTCTAATGTCGTGGACAAAACACATGCTAACAGATTCAAAGATGGTTACTTCGAGGAACTGGTGGCCAAATCGGGTGAGGAGAGGATAGGAGCTGTAATAGATAATGGACTTACAGCAAATCATCTCAACCTTAACGACGACAAAGATTTATATCTATTCAATAACTTCGTAGCTAAAAAGGCCGCATACAGTCGCACGATGAAGGAAGGTACAAAATGGGCTACGCTTTGTCTACCGTTTGATGTCTCACTCGATGGTCAGAACTTCCGCGCCTTCCATCTGCTTTCGACTACAGAAGATGGCGTAGAACTCAAGGAAATGGAGAAAGTAATCCAGGCTGGTACGCCTGCTGTCATCATGATGAAAGAGGCGGAGACCAAGCTCCAGTTCTCTATAGACAATTCGTCAATAATAAGTAATATTTCACCCGCGACTACTGAGGACGACAACTACAAGTTTGTGGGTATCTATCAACAAAAGGAGTTCAACAAGGATACGGATGGCAACTGCTTCATCGTGAAGGGCAACATGCTGATGAATCCTGCTAAACTGCTGGAGAACGAAAAGACCACAAAAGTGGCCTGCAAGCCTTTCCGTGCTTACTTTGTTTAGTGCTCTGAAAGTGCATATAAAAAGTGTTTGAGAGAAGAATGAGGAAAGTTTACTGGTTATCAGTTACTTTCCTCATTTTGGTTAAAAGTGGCGAGGACAGACGAAGACGGGAATACGACAAGATGAGACAGAGGAACGTTACCTATCCGTAACCTATACCCCCAATGGTGAATGTTGAGGTTCGGAAGAATGAGGAAGGTTACGAATAGAATTTTAAGACTCTGATTTATAGTGAGTTACTAATGAGCAACGTAAGTTTTTTGGTTACGAACCAAATTTGCCGTGTTCTGCCATGAAATGCGTAGCAAGAAAAGACTCTTCATGTATTAATTTTGAACGCAAAAAAGAATGACGTTATGAAGAGTACATTTTCAATTATCTTCTACCTCAAAAGACAGGTAGTAAAGAAAGATGGTACTGTTCCAGTTATGGGACGTATCACAGTGGACGGAACACAGGCGCAGTTCAGTTGCAAGACAACTGCCAATCCAGATTTGTGGGACACCAAGGGCGGACGCATGATAGGTAAGAGTATGCAGGCTTTGGAAGTGAACCGCAAATTGGACAAGATGCGTGTGAGTATCAGTAAGCATTATCAGGAGATTATGGACAGGGACAACTTCGTCACTGCCGACAAGGTGAAGAACGCCTTTCTTGGCTTGGAGTATCGTTGCCATACACTGATGAAAGTCTATTCTCAAAGCCGTGATGAAATGGAAAAGCAATATAAGGCTGGCATGAAATCTTTGAGTACATACACGAAGTATAGAATCGGGTGTGCCTATGTGGGCGAGTTCTTGCAGACGCATTACCATGTGAAGGATATTGCTCTGAAAGAGTTATCGCTGCCTTTTATCACAGACTACGAGACTTTTCTCAGAACCGACAAGCACTTGAAGATAAACTCTGCGATGGTGTTTGTCCGCAATCTCCGTGCAATGGTATTCCGTGCCATAGATAATGAATGGCTCGTAAAAGACCCATTCAGACGATATGAGTACAAGGAAGAAGAGACCACAAGAGAGTTTCTGAGCAAAGAAGAGATTCACCTGTTGATGGAAACACCTATCACAAGAAAGAAGATGAGTATGGTGCGTGACTTGTTCCTGTTCTGCTGTTTTACAGGTCTCGCTTTCATTGATCTGTACAACTTGAAGGAAGAGAACATCAAGGAATTTTTCGATGAAGGTGAATGGATCGTTATCCATCGACAGAAGACAGGAACGGAAGCCAACATCAAGTTGCTTGACTATCCCAAGCAGATTATGGAAAAATACCGTGGATTGTGTGAAGACGGCAGGGTGTTTCCTGTACCCAACTACCAAAGTTGTATGGATTCGCTCAAAAGACTGGGCAAGAAATGCGGCATCACCAAGCCGCTGTCCTGGCACATGAGGAGTCACAGTAAATTCTTTTATTTATTGAATATCAGCGAGTTGAGTATTTTAAAGAATGTGACTGCTAACGATTTAGAAACGAGCTATATTCTTTTTCTTTCACAACTTTGCAACATACAAAGAACGCTTTGATTTCGAGTGCAAAGTTAAATCTAATTTCTGAAAAACAACATTTTATGCTGTGATTTTACAAAATATTAAGATTAGTTTTTGCAAAGGTAAAAGAGTAGTTACCAACAGTAATTTTCATGTAACGTCATTTTAAGAGTATGGCAAAAAGAACATATTCATAAACGCATATATGTATCTTGCCATATTGGGAAATCAATTGCTTAGTTCCATTTTTGCAGATTATATTTCTATTTTGTCTAAATTACGACGGAATACAGCAGATATTCAAGGGATTTGGATGGATTATCAAAATAAAGCGTTATTTTTGTAGCATAAAAACGATAAAAACATGAAATTAAATCGTATAAGAGCAGTCTTAGAGGACAAAGGGATAAGCCAAACATGGCTTGCAAAGAAGTTGGGAAGAAGTTTCAGTACGGTCAATGCTTACGTATGCAACCGCTCTCAACCTAACCTTACCACACTTCTTGAAATTGCACAATTACTGTCTGTGGATATGAAAGAACTTATTACGAATGAAAAAGAACGTAATGTTTAAAGTGATTATGGGAAGAAGAAAAGCTATCATTTTGACAAGCATCACCATACTGTTTCTATGCAGTATGGGATGTCAATCAGCTACTTTTGGAAAAGGTATATGTTGTTATGTCGGAGATGTGAAACTTTCTGACACAACAATATCTGTAAAACTTACATTTGATAATGACACCACTGGCACATTGGAAATCTCCAAAAGTAATAAAGCACTTGGCAAAAATAAAATCGAAGAATTTTACTTTGCTTCATTAGAGGCTGATACGCTAACTGTGACTGGCGAAATCTTCTATGATATAAAATACTTGTTTAAAAGAGGGCGAGAAAAATGTTATATCTATCCACTAAACGCTTCTACTGATGGAGTCCTTTTCTGTGACAAAAGCATAAGAAGGATAGAATTGAAAGGCAAGAAAGAAACGAATACCGACAGCCTATTTCTCAGCCGAATCATAGATGGTGATTTCTTTGCCCAAGAACATTCCGAAGAGCAGGACTACATATTGGTGATAAGGCATTGCTTGTCGCATACCGATGAGACGTATGACGAGACCCTTTCTGAAGGATTAAGCCGAATGTTGCGGAAATATCCCCAAAAGCAAGGCGGTGAAATCAAAATACACGCTTCCTGTCTACATCCACGTGCAGTAACTATAAAAAAGGAATAATCATGGCAACAAGAGGACGCAACATTTGCAACACGCTCAAGGCCATCCGCAAGCAAATAGCGGATGCCAATGGAATCAGTTATTCACCCGACGAATGTCACTTCAAGGGTGAATGCAAGGGCACTTGCCCGAAATGCGAGCAAGACGTGAGGGACTTAGAACACGAATTGCACCTCCGACAGATGGCAGGGAAAGCCATCAAGGTCGCAGGAGTGGCTTTGGGCATCACCGCCCTCACCGCATCCGCCACATCGTGCGCCACGCAGAAGGGATATTACAAATCGACACCGCCTAAGTCTGAAAAGGTTATCCCTATCCTGTTCCAAGAATACACCACCAACGACACCGCCCTACTCCAAGCGAAAGATTCTCTCAGCAAGAAAGGAGTGCTCTTCGTCCAAGGGCATCTCATTAGCGACGAGGACAATGAGCCGCTTATTGGAGCCTCCGTCATCGCTAAACATTCGAGAAAGTATGCAATAACTGATGTCAATGGAAACTTCACTCTCGAAGTGGAGCAAGGCGACACGATAACCGTGCAATACATCGGCTTCATAGACCGAAGCATCAAACTATCAGAAATGAGCCGAGACAAGCTCAATGTCATCACTCTAATATTCAACGAAAGTGCCTTAGGGGAAGTCGTGGCAGGAATCGTTCCCGAAGTCAGAGTTAGAGGAACAGCTCCCGTCATCAAAAGAGAAGATACTTTCGAAGAGGCTTCATTCCCAGGCGGTTCGACTGCATTGACGCAATACATCAAGACCAACCTTCAATATCCAAAAGAATGTCGGGAAGGCGCGCCAATAGGCAGAGTCATCCTTGGTTTCACCGTCAACAAGGACGGAAGTTTGAGCAACATCAAGGTGGAGAAAAGTCTTGTCCCTATCCTCGACGAGGAAGCCATCCGAGTACTGAAAAGCATGCCGAAATGGACTCCTGCCAAGAAAAACGGCAAGGTGGTGAAATCACATGCCACCGTTCCTTTCACATTTAAAGTAGAATAATATGAAGACCGCCCCACTCATTTGCATCGACCGCCACCGCCTCACGATAGATGGCGAGGGCGTCACCACGCTTGTGGCATTCCACGGTTGTCCGCTTCGTTGCAAATACTGTCTCAATCCCCAATGCCTTGATGCTGACGGCGTATGGCAGGAGGTGGATACAGAACTGCTGATGGCGAACGTGGAGATGGACAACCTCTACTTCTTGGCGACAGGAGGCGGCATCTGTTTTGGTGGAGGTGAACCGCTTCTGTGGAGTTCATTCATAAAGGAGTTTTGTGAACAATGCCCAGAGGGATGGCAATTTACAATGGAGACGAGTCTAAACGTACCTCGCCATCACTTGGAGGAAGTCACCCCATACATTGACTCCTTTATCATCGACATCAAGGACATGAATCCTGCCATCTATCAAGCCTACACAGGTAAGCCCAACCGGCAAGTTATCGACAACCTTGTCTGGCTCAACACTCATGCCAAACATAAAGACAAGATCATCCTTCGTCTCCCCATAATCCCCAAGTTCAACACCGAAGATGACAGGAAACACAGTCGCCAAGTCTTAATAGAATTAGGATATGAGAATTTTGATGAATTTGAATATGTTATTAGAAACAAATAAATTCCATCTCATTGGGGCATTGGATAAAAATTATTGGTAATTTTTAATAGTACGTTTTATGCTATTAGACTCTCTGCGAAGTTCATTAGCTACACTGTCTTTGTATGCAGCCATCCGTACCATTTCATTGTATTTGAGAACAGAATCTTCGTAAGCTGCAACACGATTTTTGACATAGTCTATGACATTTTCGTCTCTGTTTACAGAGAAGTGCTTCTCTATATATAAGATGTTTGGGTCATCAGCAGACAGAACCATCTTCAAAGCTCTATACTTCAAGTCTGCCTCCTCCCAATCTTGGTGCTCTCGCCATTGGGTGAGGTTGCCCCAAATGGAGAGAACGAGAGATAGAGCCAAGCCGCCAATGAAAAGAAGAACATACTTTGATGTAGGCTCGAAGCGATGGGTGACAAGTTTCTTCTGAGGTGAATTGTTCATCACTTCAAGTTTGTCTTGCAATGCCTTCGAGGAAACATCATTCTCTTGTCTCATCTGCTTGACAGCATCAACCAAGAGCTTGCTTCGCTGCTCATTTTTGCCGAGTTCAGCCTTGATAAGGTCAACAAAAACAACAATGGCATCTCTTAATTTGGATATTTTACCTCTGACTTCCTCTTCCTTGGTAAACATCGCATTGATTGACTTATCCAACTTGGTTATGTCATTACTTGCAGGAACGTTTTCTGCTCCTGCGTTCTTTGTGGAGACAGAAAGTTCATCAACTTTCTGCTCCAATCTCTCAACTGTGCCGTAGATGGCTTCCAATAGTTCTTCTTTCATGTTCGATTCTAATTTTAAGTTTGTAACTTGCATCAAAGGCTGAAGCCCTTTCTGCGTTTTCTCTTTTTCTTCTTGGCGGATTCATCCTCTGGGAATGGCTCATAAGTTTGGGCAT
>OHMH01000710.1_pt1 | contig 15993 bp, 10 predicted proteins | sample 1569311 | NCBI WGS metagenome assembly OHMH01 (sample SAMEA3879503, study PRJEB24766) | human gut metagenome | biome: human-associated habitat; feature: feces | place: USA | collected 1985/1987
TCAATGTGCCCAACGCTTCGGTGATGGTGATCCTCGACGCCCAACGCTTCGGCCTCTCCCAGCTCCATCAGCTCCGCGGGCGCGTGGGACGAGGCGCAAAGCAAAGTTTTTGCATCTTGGTGACGAAGTATGAGCTCTCGCGAGAGACGCGGAAGCGCATCGACATCATGTGTGAGACCAACGATGGGTTTGAGATAGCGGAGGCCGACCTCAAACTGCGTGGCCCGGGCGACCTGGAGGGAACGCAGCAGAGTGGCATGGCCTTCGACCTCAAGATAGCTGATATCGCGCGGGATGGGCAACTGGTGCAGATGGCGCGGGAGCAGGCGCAAAAGATCATTGATGCCGACCCCACCTGTGACCGGCCAGAATATGCCATGTTGTGGGAAAGGCTGCGGGCGCTGAGGAAGACCAACGTCAACTGGGCGGCTATTTCGTGACCCCTTTTCAAGGGGACTGGGGGTGGAAAAAGAATGGATTTTAGAATATTAAAAACTGTTCATGACCTACTTTTGACTGTTAAAAACTTCATAAAATCGGTTTCCGCCGTAACCTTTTTGAAATCTTTTTGTTACCTTTGCAATCGTGCTTTTGAGTTTTAGAGAAGGCATTTCTCGCCTTCCCTTGTCTTTTTGGAATAGAACTTCGTCTTTTCCTTGCACAATCATTACAGAATAATGACAAAAATAGAAAATGAATTTTAGAAAGATAGTACGGACATTCGCAATAGCAACAGTCATGGCATTCTCCTGCCATAACGCATCGGCTCAAGACCTGCTTGCTCGTCAAGCACCCGTCGATCGCCGTGCGGCAAGTGTTGACACAATGGTTTTCAACCGTTTGAGAATGAAAGAGAATGCACAGATGCCAGCAAGCGACTTGTACGACACGTGGAGCAACTCCCGCGTACACTTCTCTGGTGTCCTCCCCGATGAATACCGTATCGATCTCCGAGGCTTCCACATGCCGACGCCCAGTCGTGTCGTCACCAGTAATTTCGGTCGCCGTTGGGGTCGTGCTCACCAAGGTCTTGATATCAAAGTCTATATCGGCGACACCATCCGTGCCGCATGGTCGGGCAAGGTGCGCGTTGTGAAGTATGACGCCCGCGGCTATGGCAAATATGTCGTGATCCGTCACCCGAACGGTCTGGAGACCTACTACGGCCACATGTCGAAGCAGCTCGTCAGCGCCAACGAATATGTCAAGGCTGGTCAGCCTATCGGCCTGGGTGGCAACACAGGACGTTCCACGGGTTCTCACCTCCACTTTGAGACCCGCCTTTGCGGACACGCCTTGAATCCCGCACTTTTCTTCGATTTCCCCAACCAGGATATCACGGGCGACTTCTACGCCTATCATAAGAGCAATGCCGCCAGCGAGTCGGCTCGCGCTACTGCACTCCGTGGTACGGCCTCCAGCCGTGGTTATAGCCGCGAGAACATCCAGGGTGATGGCAAGGGCGCCAGCTACAACAGCCGCCGTGGGGTAGAGGCAGAGCGCCAGTCTGCCCATGAGACCTCCTCCAGGGAAACGCGTCAGGCCCGTCCTGCCGCTACGGGAGAGATCCAGTATCACAAGGTACAACGTGGCGAGACACTTCAGTCGATTGCCACGGCTTGCGGAACGAGCGTTGAGCTGATCTGTAAACTCAACGGCATCGGTCCCTACACCCGCGTAAGTCCAGGCGACCTGCTGAAGTATCAGGCCAACTGATACGTCCCTGATCTCACCATGATCTAATCTCTAATAGAATCTTCCTTGCGGGCCTGCTGGCAAAAGACCGCTTTTGATAGCCCTGCAAGTTTCACGAATAGCACATCCCCTTCTCTTTGATATCTGTAAAGAGAGGGGGATGTGTCTTTTTTATGGTTCGTCCGAAATGAAATGGCGGTTTGTTGGTGTTGTTTTCAATAGGACCGGCTGAATTGGGAAAACAACCAAAACGTCCAATACAACATATTACAACGCTACCCTTGCTCGTACCTTTCTATTATATGTTTTTCCTTTATGACTATTCTTCGGCTTTGCCCTCGGTCTTATCCTCGGTCTTGTCTGCGACCTTGTCCTCGGCCTTTTCTACCGTCTTGTCCTCGCTTTTGCTCTCGGCTTCAACCTCCCCTTTCTCTTCGATATTTTCCTCTACCTTTTCTTCTGTCGTGGCCTTTGGGCGGTTGAGGCGCATGCGGATCATCTCTTGGGTGGCAGAGATCTGGTTGGTGGCATGGCGGTATGCGCTCCGGATCTGGTAGTTATAGACCAGGCAGGTGGTGAGCATATAGAAGACCACTTGTGCCCACAGGGCGTTATACTCCACCTGGATGTCCTGGATGGTTGCCCCCATCGCGTTCATGCGGACGAAGCCGCGTATGCCGAAGGTGGAGGGAATGAGCCAGCCGATCGTCTGCCATGCGCCAGGAATGCCCTCCTTGGGCCAGCTGACGCCACTGAGGAAGAGGAAGGGAACGGAGGTGAAGACCACCAGTAGCATGATGTTCTCCCTGTAGCGGACCACACACGAGATGGTCATGCCAAAGAAGATCGTGGCGAGCAGGAAGGGGACGATGAACGCCAGGTAGTCGGAGAAATGGAGCAACTGCGTGAGGTGGAACATCCTGGGCACGCCCAGCAGGACGTAGCAGGCGAGCACCATGTAGATCATGAAGTAGCACATCGACTTGCCACAGACGATACGGAAGATGCCGTTGTAGTGGCGGCTGACAGGCACGAGGTCGCGGTAGCGGTTGTTCTCTCGTGCCGTACCGGCAGAGAGCCCGATGCCCAGCAGGAGTGTCTGCTGGAGGATCAGGACGAGCACGCCCGGCAATAGGAAGTTGCCATAGCCCCCTGTGGGGTTGAAGATCTGTACCGCATCACAGACCAAGGGCTCGGTATTGATCTCCTCGTCACGTTCCGTGGTGCTCATCGACTTGGGCTTCTGTATCTCGCTATTGATCTCTGTCGCCACGGTCTGGGCAGTTTGATAGATGGCCTTGTAGGTCAGCATCATGCTCATGTCGCAATAGACACTCAGGTGTGACTGTTCGCCACGCCCTATCTTCTGTTCGAAGTCGGAGGGGATGTAGAGCACGCCATTGGCAGCCTCCTTGCCAATGAGGTCGTGTGCTTCCTGCAGGTTGTTGCAGTAGTAGGCCACGCGCACGTCGGGTGAGGCATCGACCCGTCGGAGCAGTTCGCGGGAGAGCTGCGAGTGGGAGTTGTCCACGACGGCTACGGGCACATCGTGTACCCTTTCGTTGTTGTAGATCCACGAGTAGAGGAACGGATAGCCCAAGGGGACGAGGATGAAGAAGATGAGGACGCCTTCGTCCTTGAAGGTGTTCTTCATCTCCAGCCACCAGATATAGCAGGTGTCATGGATGGATTCGGACATCGCATGGAGGATTCCTTTGATTCTTTTCATGCCTTTAGGGTATGTAAACGTATTCGAGCATGGCCTTCTTCGTGCGGTACATCGTCAGCAACGGGAGCAGGGCGAACAGCACCAGGGCCGCTATGTGGACGTAGCCGTCGGCGAGCGGGAAGCCCTTGAAGATGTTGAGCTGGTAGATCATCCAGTAGTGGCGAAGCGGGAAGAGGTAGGAGAGGCCCTGTATGATGGGGTCCATGGCGGCGACGGGGAAGGTGGCGCCGCAGACGCTCACCCCGAGCACGCCCCAAAGCGAACTGATACTCATCGACATGCGCAGGGAGGGCATCAGTCCGAAGATGAAGATGCCGAAGCCTTCGCTCGCCAACACCATCAGGAGCGTGAGCAGCAGGATGGAGGACAGGCCGCCGGGGTGGGGGAAGTCGAGATGGCCGAAGATATAGATCATATAGCCGAGGAAGACCGTGGTGAAGATCAGAAACTGTGGGAGAAACTTTCCCGCCAGGGCCACAACGATATTATAACCCGAGAGGCGCATCCAGTCACGCCCCCGCCCGAACTTCAATTCCGTACCGATGGAATAGACGGTTATGAGGAATATGAAGATGCCGAAGATACCCGGCACCATGATGCTGGAGAGGTAGATGTTGTAGTTGGACCACGGATTGCCGGTCATGTGGAGGTCGATGGTGATGGGCTGCAGAAAACTCATGATCTCCTCGCCCGACTTGCCCAGCATCTGGAGTTTCGCCTGGCCTATCGAGGCAGCCCCGAGGGCCGTGATCGTCTTGAGGTCGCGAAAGACCAGGTTGCCCGGAAGCATTATGGCCGCACTATAATAGAACGAGACGTGCGGCTGCTTGGAGGCCAGCAAGTCGGCTGTCATGCCGTCGGGAAAGAGGATGAAACCATAGATCTCGCCCCGTTGGATGGCCTTGCGCGCGTCCGCGACGCTGGGGTAGTAGTCCTTGACCTGGGTCGTCTGGAAACTGTTGAGGCGGCGCACCATGGCCCTTGTCACCTCCGACCGGTCTTGGTCCACGACACCCACGGGCAACTTTGCAGGTTGCCCCTCGTCGAGGATGGAGGTGAAAAAAAACGTCACCACGATAGGGAACACCACCATGCAGAACAGGTAGATCGGATTGCGGGCTATCTGTCCGCATTCCCGTGCCGCTACGCGCAGCGTCCGCATCAGTATCTCGCCCGGTTTCATGCTTGCTTGCGATATGGAGTAATGGTCGTTATGCTTCTATATTCTGTTATGTGTCGGGGAAGGATCCTGTGTCGAGGAAGAATCCTATGCCGGATGCCTTCGGGATGCCTACGGGAAGGCTATCGCTTGAGGATGATGGACATGCCCGGACGCAGACCGTCGATCTTCGTCTCGGGGCGCGCCTTCACCTCGAAGGTCTTCAGGTCATACTGTCCCGTGGTCTTGGTGGCCTTCCATACGGCATAGGACCCCTGGTCCTTGATGGCATAGACCCGCATCTTGATCTGCTTGTCGAAGGCAGGGACGTAGGCAGAGAATGTGTCGCCGACCTTAAGACCTTTCAGCTGGTCCTCGCGCACGCCGACCAGTTCGCCTACCTTCGGATAGATGGTCGATACCTCGCCATCGTGGGTGGCGATCTGTACCGTCTCGCGGAGCACGGACTTCACGACCTTCACGGCCTCCTTGGCAGCCTGGGCCTGTTGGCGTGCCGCCCGTTTCGACTCGTCGCGCGCGCCCTCCTTGGCCAGTTCCCATTGTGCCTTGGTGGCGACACATTGTGCCTCGGCCACCTGCAAGGCCGCCTGTGCCTCGTCGCGCTTCTGGGCCGATACCACGCCCTCGTTGTAGAGCCTGTTCAGACGGCCATAGGTCTTCTCGGCCACCTCCTTGGCCGCCACGGCCTGCTGGTAGATCTGGTAGGCGCTCTCCACGGTCTGGCTACGGGTGGGCGCGGAGGTGAGGTCGCTCAGGGCCGTCGTGGCATTGGCCGTGGCCTGCGCCACCTTCTCCTGGGCGTCGATCTCGGGGATCTCGAGGATGGCGAGTGTGTCGCCCTTCTTGACATGGTCGCCCTCCTTCACTTTCAGATTGACGATGCGGCCCGGCAACTTGCAGGCCACGCGGTATTCGCTGACCTCTATCGATCCTTGGATGACCTCGGGGTCTTCTTTGAAAAGGAAGTAGCCCACGAGGCCCACGATGATGACGACGGTCGTGAAGCCCAGGATGGCGAGCAGGATGTTGTTATGCTGTGATTTTGCTGACATGATAGTATATATGAACTGTTAAAATGATTATTTGCCGATTGTTCCCATCGCCTTGTGGAGCGAGGTCTGTGCCAGTCGCACGTCGATCTCCGCGTCCAGATGCTGTGTCTGTGCCATAAGCCATGCCGTCTGTGCGCGTTGCACGTCCGTGACGGTCATCACCCCCTCCTTGAATCCCAGGTTGGCACAACGCAGGTTCTCCTCCGCGGCTGCGAGGTTCTTGCGCGACTTCTCCAGTTTGAGTGTTGCCTCCTTCAGTTGGAAGCGACTTTGCTCCACCTGGAGGTTGATCTTGCTGCGCAGGTCGCTCAACTCCAAGTTGGCGATGGTCGTCATGGTCTTGGCCGAACGGGTGCGATACTTGCTCTCTCCCCAGTTCCAGATGGGCACCTGCATGACGATACCGATATTCCATACGCCCGCAAACTTCTGCTCAAAGCCGTTGAAGACATTCGGATTGGAGACGAGGTAGCCACCCGTGAGGGCGATGTGGGGCTTGTAGAGCGACTGGATGAGGCGCGTGTTGAGTTCGGTCATATCGACCAGGTTGGTCAGCATCCTCACCTCGGGGCGTGCGCTGAAGGTAGTGTCTGTGGCATGGGCTCCCATGCTCATGCGGTCGGGCATGGCCTGGGAGACGCCCTCGTCGGCCAGACGGAGCTCGCCATTGAGCGGAAGACCACAGAGTTCGCAGAGTGCCATCTTCACCAGGGCCACACCATCCCGTGCGCGTGTCAGCTCGAGGTCTGCCGTGTTGACCGCCACATCGACCTTTAGTCCGTCGGATCGTGTGGCCACTCCCTCTTGGATCATCTTCTGCACGTCCTGCTGGAGCTGCTCCACCAGCGACTTGTACTGTTCTGCCAGCCGCTCCTTGTTCTTGAGCGATACGGCCATCCAGTAGGCGTTGTCGACGGCGTAGAGCACGGTCTGGCGCTTGTTCTCCAAATTGTTGTGTGCCAGTTCTTCCCCCTTGGCAGCCAGATCGTTGGCCGTCTTGATGGCTCCGCCCATATAGACGGGCTGCGTCACCATGATGGCTCCGGTGTACATGTTCTTGTTATTGGTTCGGAACGCGTCGCGAACGGCTTGCCCGATATTGTTCAAGGCCTCCGTGGCGGGCGTACCGGCTCCCGAGAGCATGTTGCCAAGTCGCTGGGCCACCTCCGGGCTGATGATGCCCTGCTGGGCCCACTCGGAGATGTTGGCCGACAGGTTGTTGCTGAGTTGCCCGACCGAGTTGTTGCCCAAGTTGCTGAGGCTCGACTTCTGCTCGCTATTGAGGAGGGACACCTCCTTGCTGAAATGCGTATAGCCCGCCAGTCCATCCACGCGGGGCAGGTATTTGGTCTTGGCCACGTTGTGGGCTTCTTCGGCCACTTCGATGGCAAGGCTCGACACTTTCAGTTGCCGATTGTTCTGCAAAGCCAGTTCGCGGCACCTTTCCAGCGAGAGAACGCCTTGTGCACACGAGCCAACCATACCGAAAAAGCAGCATGCCGTGATAAGAAATTTCTTCATAGAACTATAATGACCTGTCGTTATAACAGTTGCAAAAGTAAGTTTTTTCACCCAAAAGAGGGTATAAAAATAGATTACATTTCCTTTAAAATATAAAAATAGGAGAGAGATGAGGAAAAAACGGACAATAGATTCCCGCCAAGTCCTTTCCTCCCTTCCTATGGAATCCTATTCGACAGGGTAGAAATGGAACTGATGGTCTTCGAGGCGCATCTCCGCCAGTCCGTAGCGCACGAAGCGGGCCAGCAGGGTGATGCTGGCGCGTCGGTTGACCTGCGAGAGGCGCATCAGGCGGTTGAGCGTCTCGCCAGGGTGTTCGGCCAGGGCGCGCATCATCTGCTGGGCTGTCTCGCCATACTCCATCTGGTTGGAGGCCCGTTGCTCCTGCTGCCACATCTCCAGGTGGACGGGAGAGGCGGCAATGTTCTCATCCTTGATGCGGACGTAGGCGTGAGGGGTGCCCCCCTCGTCGATAGCTTTGATGGGCTTGCGCTGGGCCGGAGGAATGGTGGCGATGACGACCGATCGGCCCTCGACATGCAACGTGTCGAAGCGGATGGCACTCTCGGGCGTGCAATACTTGAATGCGGCTGCGTGCATCATGAAGATCTCCTCCTCGCTCTTCACGCCACTAATATGGCCGTCGTCGCGCACGCCAATGAGCAGGCGTCCGCCACGGGTGTTGGCGAAGGCCGAGACCGATCGCGCCAACTTGGCCGCCTCCTGTATCTTGTATTTGAAGTCCTGCTGGTCGTGCTCGCCTTCTTCGATGAGCTTGCGCAGGTATTGCTCGTCTGTCATCCTTTGATTCCTTAGTTGGTTTGGGCGTGCAAAGGTAGTCAATTCCACCCAAACGGCCAAACGGAGGATGGGCGAACTGCCGCCTTGCCGAAGGGTGATCAGCCTTTTTAAGCGGTTGCTTTGTGAGAATGCGGAAAATTCTTCGTACCTTTGCCCAAAAATAACGACAATATGCAACTGTATCCCAAATTGATAACCGATGCCCTGGAGAAAGTGATCTACCCGGGCACGAAGAAAAATCTCGTCGAGAGTGAAATGTTGGCCGACAGCATCCGCATCGATGGCAATAAAGTGAGTTTCACGTTGATATTCCCCCGCGATACCGACCCGTTTATGCAATCGACCATCAAGGCTGCCGAGGCTCAGATCCACTACTCCATTGGCGAGGAGGTGGAGGTGACGATCCATACGGAGTTTCGCTCCGCCAAGCGTCCCGAGCCGGGCAAGATGCTGCCCCAGGTGAAGAATGTCATTGCCGTCAGTTCGGGCAAGGGTGGTGTCGGCAAGAGCACGGTCTCTGTCAACCTCGCCATTTCCCTGGCCAAGTTGGGCTACAAGGTGGGTATCCTCGATACCGATATCTTTGGCCCCAGCCTGCCCAAGATGTTTGGCGTGGAGGGCGCTCCAATCTATAGTGTGGAGAAGGACGGTCGCCAGCTCATCGAGCCTCTGGAGAAATATGGAGTCAAATTGCTCTCCATCGGTTTCTTCGTCAATCCCGAGACGGCTACGCTCTGGCGTGGTGGCATGGCCTCCAATGCCTTGAAGCAGCTCATTGCTGATGCCGACTGGGGCGAACTCGACTATTTCGTGCTCGATACGCCACCGGGCACCTCCGACATCCATCTCACCCTCCTTCAGTCGCTTGCCATCACGGGCGCCATCATCGTCTCGACCCCGCAGAAGGTGGCTCTCGCCGACGCACGCAAGGGTATTGACATGTACCTCAACGACAAGGTGAACGTCCCCATCCTTGGTCTGGTGGAGAACATGGCATGGTTTACGCCGAAGGAGTTGCCCGAGAACAAGTACTTCCTCTTTGGCAAGGACGGCTGCAAAAATTTGGCCAAGGAGATGGAACTGCCTTTGCTGGCCCAGATCCCTATCGTGCAGGGTATCTGTGAGAGTGGCGACGAGGGAGTGCCTGCCGCGGTCAATACCGAGTCGATTGTGGCCCAGTCCTTCCTCAGTCTGGCGCAGAGTGTCGTGACGGTAGTCAATCGTCGCAACGCCCGTCTGCCGAAGACGAAGATCGTCGAGGTCAACAACAAGTAGGGGAGGAAGTTTCCCCCTACTTTCCACCCCTGCTTCTTGGGCCAAGCCGTGGTGTTTGTGCCTTGGGCTATAAGTCGTGGTGATTGTGCCTTGGGCTATAAGCCGTGGTGTTTGCGCTTTTGGCTTATTAAAAACAATGGCGCCTATGTCTTATCAATTCAATAAATAAGGAAAGGAGAAAAGATGATTCACATAGCCAATCCGATTTACGACTCCGTCTTCAAGTATCTGATGGAGGACGAGCGCGTGGCGCGTACCATTCTCTCTGCCTTGCTCAAGAAGGAGGTGGTCAGCGTGGAGATGCGTCGCAACGAGTATGCCAATGTCGGTCGCAGGGACATCTCCATGTTTCGCATCGACTTTGGCGCGAAGGTGCGCGAGGCCGACGGGCGTGTCCACCTCGTCCTGATCGAGTTGCAGAAGACGTGGCTTCCCACGGAGACGCTCCGCTTCCGTCAGTATCTTGGTGCGCAATACAGCAACCAAGAAAATATGCTCAAGGAGGACCTTGCTCCCTCTCGCTATGCCATTCCTATGGTGGCGGTCTATCTCTTGGGCCATCTGGTGGGCAATATCACGGAGCCTGTCCTCTATGTGAAGCACAAGGCCTACAACTACGAAGGCCATGAGGTGACGGAGGGCATGCCCGATCCGTTTGTGGAGAGCCTGACCCACGACAGCATCATTGTGCAGATTCCCCGCCTCCATGGCCGCATCAACAACCGGCTGGACCGTGTGCTGAGTGTCTTCGACCAGACGCAGAAGGAAAAAGGCAATCCCCGCATGATCCGTCTGGACGAGACGCTCTATGCCGATGATAGCGACATGCGCCACATCCTCCATCGCCTTACCTCCGCCTCTACCGACGAGAAATTGAGGCGCGACATGGAGGTGGAGGACGAGTTTCTCTCGGTCGTCGAGGAGTATGACACGACCATCATGAAGCAGCAGGAGGAGCTCAAGACGATGGGCCATCAGTTGGCGGCTCAGGGTAGCCAGCTGGAGAAGGCAAACCGACAACTGCTGGAGCAAAGCGATAGGCTGCAAGAGCAGAATGATAAGCTGCAAGAGCAAAAGGACAAACTTCGCGCCACGGCACGTCTGTTGCGCGAAAGCGGGATGAACGTGCAGGCCATAGCCGAGGCCACGGGCTTGAGCAGCGAGGAAATAGAAAAGATCTGATGAGGCTTTGCTATAGATAGCAGGTTATGCTAAAGCAGGTTATGCAAAAGCTGGCAACGCTAAAGCAGCCAATGTAAGTGCTGGCAATCTAAGATTGACAACTATCGCTTGAGCTAAAAGTGCGCGAGGAATGCGTTCCGAAGCCAACGGAAAGTTTTTCTCGCGCATTTTCTTTAATCCTTAATTTATGCAACCCGTTGCGCAAAAACGAGGCGATTTCATCCCGTCTCAGAAACGTCCCTAAAAAAGAAAAAGCGTAATTTTGAATCGAAAATAACTGACCCAAGTAATGAATATACGATTCAGCGTAGAATACCGGACTGAGTACGGGCAGGAGCTGATGCTCCATCTTTCGGAGGCTGGAAGCGGTGGCCTGAAGACTGCCGTAGAATATCGGATGCACACAGATGATGGCCAAACGTGGCATTGTGACATCCAGAAAGACTGGCCTTTGGGTACCGTTCTCTCCTATTATTATAGTGTGGAACGTGGCGGCGCTACCGAGCGCCAGGAGTGGTTGGTGGTACCCCATCGTCTGGAACTGACGGCAGGTGGCACCAGCTACCGAGTCTATGACCATTGGAACGACCTTCCCGAGGATTCGTTCCTCTATTCCTCTGCCGTGAGCGACTGCCTCATGGAGGCCCGCCTGTCGGTCCCACCTGTGACCCGCTTTGTGCGGACCGTCCGCATCAGGGTGCGTGCTCCCCAGCTCCGCAAAGGCCAACGGCTTTATGTCGTCGGCCAGCAGCCCGCCCTGGGCCAATGGAAGATGGATCGTGCCGTCCCCATGACCGAGCATGCCGTGGGCGAGTGGATGGCCGATATCGACGTGTCACGCCTCTATGGCAGCCAGATGGAACTGAAGTTTGTTGCCGTGGAAGGCAACGACTTCAGCAAGAGCGTCTGGGAGTCGGGCGACAACCGTACCGTCACGTTGCCCTTGATGAGCGATGGCGAGGTGGTGGTCTATGACCTCACGGAAGTCTTCCTCCCCCTCGCTCCGCTTCGCGTGGCCGGCACGCTCGTCCCCGTCTTCTCCCTGCGCAGCAAGAGCAGTTTTGGCGTGGGCGATTTTGGCGACCTGAAGAAGATGATCGACTGGGTGGCCCTCACCCGCCAGCGCGTCTTGCAGGTGCTCCCCATCAACGATACTACCCAGACCCACACCTGGACCGACTCCTATCCTTATAGCTGCATCTCCATCTTCGCCATCCATCCACAGTACGTGGACCTGTCTGCCTTGCCCCCGTTGGCCGACAAGAAGGCGCGCATCGCCTACGAGCAGTTGCGTAGCGAACTCAACGACCTGCCGCAGATCGACTATGAGCGCGTACAGGAGGCCAAGACGGGCTACCTCCGCCTGTTGTTCGCCCAGGACGGGGAGCGCGTGATGGCAACCAAGGCCTATCGGCAGTTCTTCCAGGAGAACGAGCGTTGGCTCGTGCCCTACGCCCAGTATTGCAGCCTCCGCGACCGCTACGGATCTGCCGACTTCTCTACCTGGCCCGCCCATCACCAATGGGACGAGCACGACCGCAAGTCGCTCTCCACGCCCGGCACGAAAGCCTATGGCGAGGTGGCGTTCTTCTACTACGTCCAGTACCTCCTCTTCTCCCAGATGTCGGAGGCCCACGCCTATGCGCGCCAGAAGAACGTGATCCTCAAGGGCGATATCCCCATTGGCGTCAGCCGCTATGGTTGTGACGTATGGATGGAGCCCCGCTACTTCAACCTCAACGGCCAGGCTGGTGCGCCCCCCGACGACTTCTCCGTCAACGGGCAAAACTGGGGACTCCCCACCTACAACTGGGAGGAGATGCTCCGCGACGGATGCCAATGGTGGGTGCGTCGCTTCCAGAGCATGGCCAGTTTCTTCGACGCCTACCGTATCGACCACGTGCTCGGTTTCTTCCGTATCTGGGAGATTCCCATCCACTCCGTCCACGGTCTGCTCGGACAGTTTCAGCCCGCCCTGGCCCTGACGCGCGAGGAGATAGAGGGCTATGGCCTCCATTGGCAGGAGGAACTCTTCACCACGCCCTTTATCACCGACTGGGTCCTCGACCGGGTGTTCCATGAGAAGGCCGCCTTCGTCCGCGATCACTTCCTGGAGCGCAAGACCGACTACTATTATCGGATGAAGGAAGCCTTCGACACCCAACGCAAGGTGGAAGCCTTCTTTGCCACCCTTGCTGCCGACGACGGCCAGCGTCGCGACTTCTTTGGCAAGGAGACGACCGTGCAGGACGCAGAAAACCTGCGCGACGGCCTCTATGCCCTGATCAGCGACGTGCTCTTCGTCCGCGACCATCGCGACCCCAACCGCTTCCATCCGCGCATTTGTGTGCAGCTCGACTTCGTCTATGAGAGCTTGTACGATAGCGACAAGGCCTTCTTCAACCGCCTCTACGACGACTACTTCTACCGTCGCAACAACCAGTACTGGTATGGCGAGACCATGCGCAAGTTGCCCCGCCTCGTAGAGGCCACGCGGATGCTGGTCTGTGCCGAAGACCTGGGCATGGTGCCCTCCTGTGTGCCTTGGGTGCTCGACGCCCTGCGTATCCTCTCGCTCGAAGTGCAGAGCATGCCGAAGGACCCGGCCGACGAGTTTGGCCATACCGATCGTTTCCCCCATCGCTCCGTTTGCACCTTCTCCTCCCACGACATGCCCACGCTTCGTCAATGGTGGGACGAGGACTGGGACCGCACCCAGCACTATTACCAGACCATGCTCCATCGCCCAGGTGGCGCTCCCCATCCCCTCCCCGGATGGTTGGCACGCGACGTGGTCGGCAGCCAGTTGGCCTCCCCCTCCATGCTTTGCGTCCTGAGTATCCAGGACTGGATGGCCGTAGATGAGAAGTTGCGTCTGGCTGATGCCGATGCCGAGCGCATCAACATCCCGTCCAATCCCCACCACTACTGGCGCTACCGCATGCACGTCGCTATCGAGGATCTGATGCACAACCAGGACTTTAATGCCAACATGCGGGAGATGGTCGCTGAGTCGGGCCGCGACGCCTTGTAGGGCTTGCTGTCCCAAGAATGCCGGCCTGGGCGTGTCTATATGGATCGACCAGGCCGACATCCCGACCTCATGACCTCCCGACCTCATGAAGCCCAGGCTGAGTTTTTTATGGTAAAATACTGAGCGCAAGGTTCAAGGCAATTGGGCATTTTCAAGGCCATTGGGAATGTTCAAGGCAATTGGGAATTTTCATGGCCCCTTGAGAATTTAAGGTAAAAACTGAACTAAAGAAAATACTTTTTTAAGGTATAAAATACTGTATCAGAATAATAAGAATGAAGACAACACTCCTATTTTCCGCCCTGCTGCTGCCCCTTTCGGTAGCCGCACAGACGGTCTCCTCGCCCAATGGGGCCATCAGCGTTTCCTTCTCGCTGGCTGATGGAGGCAGGCCGACCTACGAGATGACCTACAAGGGACGTCCCGTCGTCAAGCCCTCCCACCTCGGACTGGAGCTCGCCAAGGACAAGCACGCCACCAAGGGCTTCGCCGAGACGAGCCTCATGGACGGTTTCACCGAGTCCCACTCGGAGGTCTCCTCCTTCGACGAGACCTGGAAGCCCGTCTGGGGCGAGACGGCCACTATCCGCAACCACTACAACGAGCTCCTCGTCAGTCTCTCCCAGGACCACACAGGACGCCAGATGAACATCCGCTTCCGCGTCTATGACGACGGCATGGGCCTCCGCTATGAGTTCCCCCAGCAGGACAGTCTCGTCTATTTCATCGTCAAGGAGGAGCACACGCAGTTTGCCATGACTGGCGACCATACCGCCTGGTGGCTGCCTGGCGACTACGACACGCAGGAGCAGGAGACTCAGGAGAGCCGCCTCTCCGAGATCCGCGCCCGTTTCCATGATGCCGTCAACTGGTCCAACTCTTCCGTGGCCAACTTCTCCGAGACGGGAGTACAGACCTCCCTGCAGATGAAGTCGCAGGACGGCCTGTATATCAACATCCACGAGGCCGCCCTGGTCAACTATCCCGCCATGCACCTCAACCTCGACGACAAGCACATGGTCTTCGAGTCGTGGCTCACCCCCGACGCCACGGGCAACAAGGCCTATGTGCAGGTGCCGTTCAACACGCCCTGGCGCACGGTCATGGTCAGCGACGACGCCCGCGACATGCTCTCCTCCAACCTGATTCTCAACCTCAACGAGCCCTGCAAGATCGAGGACACGTCCTGGATCCACTCCACGAAGTATTGTGGCGTGTGGTGGGAGATGATCGTCGGCAAGAGCTCGTGGAACTATACCGACGACCTGCCCAGCGTCGATATTTACAAGGTGGACTGGAAGCACGTCCGCCCCAACGGACGCCATGCGGCCAATACGGAGAACGTGAAGCGTTATATCGACTTCGCGGCCAAGAACGGCCTGCAGGAGGTGCTCGTCGAGGGCTGGAACATCGGCTGGGAGGACTGGGCCAATCGTTGGAAGTGGGACGTCTTCGACTTCGTTACGCCCTATCCCGACTTCGACATCCAGTATCTCAACGAGTACGCCCACTCCAAGGGCGTGAAGCTCATGATGCACCACGAGACCAGTTCGAGCACGATCAACTATGAGCGCCATCTCGAGGATGCCCTCAATCTGATGAACCGCTACGGCTATGATGCCGTCAAGACGGGCTATGTGGGCGATATCATCCCCCGTGGCGACTTCCATTTCAGCCAGTCGATGGTCAACCACTACCAGTATGTCGTCGAGCAGGCTGCCAAGCACCATGTGATGGTCAACGGCCACGAGGCCGTGCGCCCCACGGGTCTGTGTCGCACCTGGCCCAACCTCGTGGGCAACGAGAGCGCCCGTGGCACCGAGTATGAGGCTTTTGGCGGAAGTGCTCCCTCTCATACCGTCATCCTGCCCTTCACGCGTCTGCAGGGTGGTCCGATGGACTACACTCCGGGCATCCTCGAGACACAACTCAGCACCTGGAGCGACAACCCGAGTTGGGTGCGTACCACGCTCTGCGGTCAGCTCGCCCTCTATCTGACGATGTACAGTCCGCTCCAGATGGCTGCCGACCTCCCCGAGAACTACGAGAAGTATGACGACGCCTTCCAGTTTATCCGCGACGTGGCGACCGACTGGGATGACAGTCGCTACCTTGAGGCCGAGCCCGCCCGCTACATTACCGTGGCGCGCAAGGCCAAGGGCACGGACCGCTGGTTCATTGGCGGCAAGTGCAACGAGGACGGTCACCAGTCCGACCTCCGTCTCGACTTCCTCGACAAGGGCAAGAAATACGTCTGCACGGTCTATGCCGACGCCAAGGATGCCGACTACGAGAAGAACCCCAAGGCCTACACCATCACCCGTCGCACGGTGAAGCAGGGCGACCGTCTTCGTCTGAAGATGGCCCCGGGTGGTGGCTTTGCCGTCTCGCTCTTCCCCGTGGCCAAGTAGTCGGGCTCGGACCGAAGTGGGCTGGTGCAGGCGCCAATGTCCGGTTCCTTGCCCACTTGTTTTGTATGCTCGGCATGAGCATTGTCTAACGGGTGGAAGTCCCGAGTAAGCCC
>OHMH01000715.1_pt1 | contig 15887 bp, 9 predicted proteins | sample 1569311 | NCBI WGS metagenome assembly OHMH01 (sample SAMEA3879503, study PRJEB24766) | human gut metagenome | biome: human-associated habitat; feature: feces | place: USA | collected 1985/1987
GCACCCCGGGCGTGGGCTTCGGCGAGTGCGGCGAGGGCTACTTCCGCCTGACCGCCTTCGGCGACGCCGAGAAGACCAAGACCGCCGCCGAGCGCATCAAGGCCGCCATCAAGGCTCTGTAAATTTTATCGCACAAAAAGAGGGAGGCTCCCCCGGGGGCCTCCCTCTTGCTGTATTTCAGCGCTCAAACGTCGTGCTGAGGGTCGTGCTCCACTCCCCGCCGGGGGCGAGGCAGGCCGCAGCGGCCCGCTGGCTCCACTCCTGCGGGTCGTCCACCGAGGCGGGCAGAGAGTTCCACGGCTCGATGCAGACGAAGCGCAGCGGCTTTGACAGGGCCGACCAGATGAGGGTATAGGGGAAGCCGGCCACATCGCAGACGATGCTGCGGCCGGTGTCCCTCTCGTAGATGCCCAGCGTCTTGGTGCGCAGGCCTGCCATGCAGAAGCTGTCGTTGTCGAAGAGGTCGTTGGTCAGCGGGATGGCCTGCTGGTTCTTCCACTGGTAGTAGCATTTGCCCGTCAGCAGACCGCCCCCGCTGGCGTCGAGGATGACCGGGCTTTCGGGCTGGTCGAAGCGGAACTCATAGTCTTCGACGGTGTGCTCTGCATCGAATGGCACACAAAAGGCCGGATGGTAGCCGATGCCGAACCGCAGCTCCTCACTGCCGGGGTTCGAGACGGTGAGGGTGTGGTGAAGGGTCTTGCCGTCCAGCCGGAAGGTGCTGGTGAGGACGAAGTCGAAGGGGAACCGCTCTGCCTTCATGGCCTCGTCCGGACGCAGCTCGAGCCGGATGGTATCGCCCTCGGCCTTTCGCAGGGTGTGCTCCACATCCCGCGCGAAGCCGTGCTGTCCGCCCTTATAGGTCTTGCCGCCGTGAGTGAAGCTGCCGTCCTTGAGCTTGCCCGTCCACGGGAAGAGGATGGGCGCGTGGCGCTTCCAGACTGCCGGGTCTGCCTGCCAGAGCAGCTCTTCTCCCGCTGCATTCTTCAGGCTGACGGCCTCGGCACCGTGGGTGTCCACCGTAAGGGTCAGATATTCGTTGTGAATGGTCGCCTGCATTTGTCTGCACTCTCCTTTTTCAGTGTGTTTTTGCTGCTTCCAGTATACTCCCCCTGCCCCGAAAAGCCAAGAGGATTCACCCATTCTCTCCCAGCGGAATAGGCTGTACCGAGCCTTGTTCTGATTTTACGCAAAGGAGAGTTTTTATATGGCTACCGGAATCCTGCGCATCCAAGCTTTTGCAGCCCGCCAGTCCAGCCCCGTCGAGGGCGTGACCGTCAATGTCAGCGGCGACGGCTTCACCGCCACCCGCCTCACCGACGCCGAGGGCAATGCCGCCGACGTCACTCTCACCACCCCCGCCTGCGCCCTCTCGCTGGACGAGGACAACACCACACAGGCCCCCTACGCGGTCTGCAGCCTTGTGGCCTCCAAACCCGGCTACCGCACCGTCCGCATTCAGGGCGTGCAGGTCTTTCCCGGGCAGGTGACGCTGGCTCAGCCCGAAATGATCCCCGACACGGAAGAGATTCGGGACCCCCTCAACGCCCCCATTATCATCCCGCCCCACAGCCTCTTCACCGGCAACGGCGGCAGTGGCCCGACCCCCGCCCTCGCCTGTGTGCCGAGGGTGCTGGACCGGGTCATCATCCCCAAGAACATCACCGTCCACCTCGGCCGCCCCGCCGCATCGGCCCAGAACGTCACCGTCTCCTTCCGCAGGTATATCGCCAATGTGGCGTCCAGCGAGGTGTATCCTACCTGGCCTGAGCAGGCCCTCCGCGCCAACATCCACTGCCAGATCTCGCTGGCCCTCAACCGCATCTACACCGAGTGGTATCCCAGCAAGGGCTACACCTTCAACATCACCAACTCCACCAGCTACGACCAGTACTATGTGCACGGCCGGACCGTGTTCGACGTCATGGTGCGGCTGACAGACGACATCTTCAACACCTATATCCGCAAGACCGGCACCGTCAACCCCTACTACGCCGAGTACTGCGACGGCAAGAGCGTCACCTGCCCCGGCCTCAAACAGTGGGGCACCGTCACGCTGGCCAATCAGGGCCGGAACGCCCTCAGCATCCTCAAATATTACTACGGGAACAACATCGAGATCGTCCGCACGAACAACATCCAGTCCATCCCCCGGAGCTACCCCGGAAGCCCCCTGCGGCAGGGCAGCACCGGCAGCGCGGTGTTCACCTTACAGCGCCAGCTCAACCGCATCACGAAGGATTATCCCTTCCTCGGGCTGCTGACGGTAGACGGCATCTTCGGCAGCCGGATGACCGCGACGGTCAAAAAGTTCCAGAAGCAGTTCGGCCTCACCGCCGACGGCGTGGTGGGCCGCAGCACATGGTACAAGATCAGCTACATCTACGTCTCGGTCAAGGACCTCGCCGAGCTGACCAGCGAGGGAGAGACGTCCAACGGCACCCTCTCCAACGGCACATGGGACCCCGGCAGCGCGCCCCTCAAGGTGGGTTCGACCGGCCGGGAGGTGGAGCAGCTGCAGTTCTGGCTGAGCACGCTGGCCCAGTACGAGAGCCGCATCCCCTCCGTCACGGTGGACGGCATCTTCGGCAGCGGCACTGCGGCGGCGGTGCGGGCGTTCCAGCGGCGCTACGGCCTGACTGCGGACGGCATCGTGGGGCGGGCCACATGGACCGAGCTGTACGACCAGTTCCGCAGCATCCAGTCCGACAACGGCACCCCCAACGCCTACCCCGGCACTGCCCTGCGCCAAGGCAGCAGCGGCCAGAACGTCCGGCTGGTGCAGTTCTGGCTCAAGATCGCGCGGACGGTCTACCAGAGTCTCCGCAATGTGACGGTGGACGGCATCTTCGGCCCGGCCACGACGGCAGCGGTGCGGCGGTTCCAGACCTACTTCGGCCTTGCCAGCGACGGCGTCGTGGGCCGCACGACGTGGAACAAGCTCTACGAGGTCTACAACGACATCGCCAACCGCCTGCTCTCGTCCAGCCTGCGGCCCGGCGAATATCCGGGCCTGCTGCGCAGCGGCTCCAGCGGCACAGCGGTGCGGGAGCTGCAGTTCTACCTCTATCTCATGAGCGCCTACCAGAGCAGCATCCCCTCCGTCTCCATCGATGGCCGTTTCGGCGCGGCCACCGAGGCCGCCGTCCGGGCCTACCAGCGGTTCGCCGGGCTGACGGTGGACGGCATCGTGGGCCGGAAAACATGGGATTCGCTCTACGGAAAAGCCTCGGCTCTCCGCTCCTCCGGGCCTGTGGTCACCCTCAAGCGCCTGCCCTATCCCGGCACGCCGCTGACCATCGGCAGCGACAGCAGTGCCGTGCTCTACTACACCCTGCTTTTGCAGCGCATCGCCTACTATTACGACAGCGTGGCATCCCCCGCGCTTTCCAGCCAATACACGCAGGAAACGGCAGACGCCACCGCCAGTGCACAGGAGCTTCTGGGCCTGCCCGCCACCGGCACAGCCGACGCCGAGACGTGGACGGCGGTGGAGGCTCTGAGCTTACAGCTGGCGGCCTTTACGCCCAACCCTGACCGGCATCCCGAGCAAGGGGCGGACTACCCGGGCCGGGCCATGAAGGAAGGCAGCGTGGGGCCTGACGTCAGCCTCATCGAGGGCTGGGTCAACGACCGCTCCCAGCTCTACTGCGAGGAGGACTACGTCACCGACAATGCCTCCTTCGGCCCGGAGGACACCGCCGCCGTGAAAGAAACGCAGCAGCGGGCGGGCCTTGAGGCGAACGGCGTCGTAGACCGGCCCACTTGGGCCGCGCTCCGCGCCCAGAGCCACGCTGCCTGCGACAGCTGCACCGAGGAGGGATGAGAGATGGCACGCTTACTGGTCTATGATGCTTACGAGAACAAGGTCTACACCTATTCCAGCCTGAACGAAAACGACCCCATGCCCTACAGCACCGGCATGACCCTGACCGTCCGGGAGTTCCGGGGCAGGTCCAACAGTCCGGTGCTTTGGACGACCATTGCGGCCATGGAGGCATGGAACCTGACCCGCCGCAAGTACGGCAGAGGCATCCCGGTGGGGTACGCCTTCCGCCGCATCTGGGAGGGCGGCCACGGCACCCGCAGCCAGCACTACGCAGGCGTGTCCTTCGATGTGGGGCAGCGCCTCAGCCAGACCCAGCGCACCGCCATCTACAGAGCCGCCCGCTCCACCGGGGCGTGGGGCTACGTTGAGCCGCTGAGCCAGACCCCCACATGGGTGCACATCGACCGGCGCTACGGCACCCCCGCCTGCAGCGGCACCACGGCGGGCTACCCCACCCTCCGCAGGGGGAGCCGGGGCTGCTACGTCATGATCCTTCAGGATGCCCTCTCGACGCTGGGCTACCAGACCGGCAGCCGCATCGACGGCATCTTCGGCAGCCGGACGGAGGAGGCCCTCCGGGGCTATCAGCGCCGCACCAGCCTCCGCGTGGACGGCGTCTGCGGCTGCAACAGCTGGAAAAAGATCTCCACCGCCGTGCTGGGCGTGGGACGAACCAGAACGACCATTGATTGATTTTCATATATAGTAGCAGAAAACAAAAAGACTGCTGCAAAGTACGACCTCTCCGGCACAGCAAAGCCGTGACGGAGAGGTTGCTTGCAGCAGTCTCTTATTTTTATGGTTCAATCCTCCAGCACCACATCCTCGCTGAGCACCTGCCCGATGGACTTTGCGATGCACAGGTCGGCTTCGGCGTCTGCGCCCGTAGGCTGCATATTGATGACCACGAGGTGGTCGCCCCGGAAATAGCGGATGAGGCCCGCCGCCGGGTAGACCACAAGGCTGGTGCCGCCGATGATGAGGGTGTCGGCATGGCGGATGGCCGAGACAGCCCCGGACAGCACCTGCTCGTCGAGGCCCTCTTCATAAAGGACCACGTCCGGCTTGACGATGCCGCCGCACTTGGGGCAGCGGGGCACACCGGTGCTGTTGGCGATGAAATCCACGCCGTAGAACGCGCCGCAGTTCACGCAGTAGTTGCGCAGCGTGCTGCCGTGCAGCTCGTATACCTTCTGTGACCCTGCGGCCTGATGGAGGCCGTCGATGTTCTGGGTGATGACGGCCTTCAGCTTTCCCTCCCGCTCGAGCTTAGCCAGACGGAGGTGGGCCGCGTTGGGCTTTGCGCCCCGGACGATGAGCTTATCGCGGTAGAAGCGGTAAAACTCCTCGGGGTGCGTTTCCCAGAAGGTGTGGCTCAGGATGGTCTCGGGCGGGTAGTCGTATTTCTGATGGTAGAGGCCGTCCACGCTGCGAAAATCCGGGATGCCGCTCTCGGTGGACACGCCTGCACCGCCAAAAAAGACGATGTTCTGGCTCTGCGAAATGATTTTTTCTAACTTTTCAACCATATTCAACACCTCTTTTGTATTACTTGCCGGAAAGCAGCTTAAAATTTTGTATATTCTGCGCGTTATTCCCCACGTTTCAGCGGTCGTTCTCCGCAAACATCCGCCCCAGCTGGGGAAAAATGTCCTGCGGTAGCATCCCATACTCGCCCCTCCGGGCAGCCGCCCGGTCGGCGGCGGCACCGTGGAGCCAGACCGCGCAGGCGGCGGCATCGTAGGCAGGCAGGCCGCAGGCCAGCAGGGCCGACGTCATACCGGCCAGCACATCGCCGCTGCCGCCCCGGGCGAGGCCCGGGTTGCCGGTGGGGTTGACACAGACCCGCCCATCCGGCCCGGCGACCACGGTCCGCGCTCCCTTCAGCACCATGACCGCGTTCCATTGGGCGGCATACCGCCGGGCGACGCCCTCCCGGTCGGCTTGGACCGCCTCCACCGAAAGCCCGGTCAGCCGGGACATCTCGCCCGGGTGGGGTGTCAGGATCAGCTCTTTGGCCGGGCGGGGCAGCTCCTCGCCCCCATTCATGAGGCTGGCGGCAGCGTTCAGGCCGTCGGCGTCCAGCACCACACTGCCCGAAAAACCGGTGAGCAGCTTCTTCACCAGCGTCCGCGTCTCGGCGGCGCGGGCGCTGCTCTGGGCCAGATACCCCAGCCCCGGCCCGATGAGAAGGACGGTGGCCTTCTGCCGGAGGATGCGGGGGATACTCTGGGGCGAGATGCCCCCCTCTGCCCCCGGCTCACAGGGGCAGAGACAGCATTCCGGCAGGCGTGCCGACACCGCCGCCAGCACCGGCTGGCCAGCGTGACGATGCCCGCGCCGGTGCGCAGGGCACCCTCCACGGTCAGCGCCGCAGCGCCCCGGTAGCAGGCACTGCCCGCCACCGCCAGCACCGCCCCGAAGCTGCCCTTGTTGCTCTCCCGGCCCCGCTTCGGGATGCGGGACCAAACAGATCCAGCGGTGATGTCCGGTGTCATGCTCACGCCTCCCCCTGAATGCAGCGCTTGATCTCTTTTTCCACGTCCTGCACCTCTTGGTGGAACATCCGGGCCGAGACGCGGAGCGCACCGTGGCCCAGAATGATGACCTGTTCCATGCCGTCGGAGGTCGCCACCCGCACCCGGCGGTTCCTGCCGATCTCATGGGTGACGCGCTCGATGAACATATCCGCCGTCTCGGCCTCTTTCGTATAGACAACATGGATGTTGTGATACTCCTCGATACTGCCGGGGCTGCCCGGTACGCGGTAGGCGTCAAAGACGAGGATGAGGACGCACTTCTTGAAGCCCTGATAGTTGCAAAGAATATCCATCAGTCGGTGGCGGGCGGCGTCGAGGCTCTCCTTGGCGAGTGCATTCAGCTCGTCCCACGCGAAGATGATGTTGTAGCCGTCCACCAGCAGGTATTCCGGCGCGATCTCCCACTGTTCGGCGGCAAAATCGGGCCGCTCCTTCTTCTGCACCGGGCGGAACGCCGCCAGCGGGTCTCGCTTGATGGGGCCATAGGTGCGCTCGAAGATCTTCAGCAGCTCGGCGTCCTCTTCCAGCGTGGCACGGTACGCGGTCATCCGGCGGGGCCGGGCGGCGCTCTCTTCTGCCGTCGGGGCGGTGTGGCCCCAGCCGCTGTCCACGTGCATATGGCTGCGCACCTGTTCCCACGGCACGACGAAGCCCGCGCCGTGGGAGCAGAAGACCGAATCGGCAGGGTTGTCCAAGTCGTGCTCCGGCTCATAGCCCGCCGCCGCGATGACCTCCGCCGCATTGTGGCAGGGGCGGTAGCCGTCCAGCGTCAGGCTCAGATGTCCCCGGCCCCGGCTGTAGCTCACCACCTCCATCGGGTAGCTGCGCATGGCTGCCACCGGCGCAAAGCCGGCGAGAACGACCGTCTGGCCGTCGGGGGCGGTCTCAGGCGGGTCGAAGCTGCCCTCCATCCGCTGGATGTCGCTCATGGCCCGGCCAATATTCTCCGCAGGCACTTCCAGCCGGAAGGAATACCACGGCTCGAGGAGCTGGGTCTTTTTGATCTGCTCTGCCATCATCAGGCCCTGCCGCACGGCGCGGTAGGTGGCCTGACGGAAGTCGCCGCCCTCGGTGTGCTTGAGGTGGGCGCGGCCCGCGATGAGGGTGATCTTCATGTCCGTCAGCGGTGCGCCCATGAGGACGCCGACGTGCTGCTTTTCTTCCAGATGCGTCAGCACGAGGCGCTGCCAGTTCTTGTCCAGCTCCTCTTCCCGGCAGTCGGCGGCAAACTGCATCCCGCTGCCCCGGGGCAGCGGCTCCAGCTTCAGGTGGACCTCGGCGTAGTGGCGCAGCGGCTCATAATGGCCCACGCCCTCGATGGCCTCCGTTATCGTTTCCTTATATAGTATGCCGCCGGAGTCGAATTCCACGTCCAGCCCATACCGCTCCGCCAACAGGCTTTTCAGCACCTCGAGCTGGATCTCGCCCATGAGCTGGACGTGGATCTCGCCCAGCGTCTCGTTCCAGACGACGTGGAGCTGCGGCTCTTCCTCTTCCAGACGGTGGAGCCTGCCCAGCGCGGCATGGACGTCCGCGCCCTCGGGCAGGCAGACCCGGTAGCTCAGCACCGGTTCCAGCACAGGGAGGTCGCTGTCCCGCTCGGCGCCGAGTCCGGTGCCGGGGCGGGCCTTGGTCAGGCCGGTGACGGCGCAGACCTGTCCCGGCCCGATGGCCTCTGCCAGTGTATACTTTGCACCCGAATAGAGCCGCAGCTGGTTGGCCTTTTCGGCCCAAGGCTCTCCGTCCGCTTCGCCGGTGAGCTGGGCCTTGACCTTCAGCTCCCCGCCCGTGACCCGCAGCCACGTCAGCCGCTCGCCCCGCTCATCCTGCGAGACCTTGAACACCCGGGCACCAAAGGCTTCCAGCGCCGGGGCGGCACGGGTGTATCTGTCAAGCCCCTCCAGCAGCTCATCCACACCCTGCAATCCGCCTGCGTTTTCCCGCTGAAGGGCCACGCCGAACCAGCAGGGAAAGACGTGCCGCCGGGCGATGGCGGGGATGATGTCCTCCGCCGTCAGGCCGCCTGCGTCCAGCATCGTCTCCATCAGGCGCTCGTCGCAGAGGGCCAGTGCCTCGTCCCGTTCGGCCTGCGGGGCACCGAAGTCCACGAAGCCCTCGCCCAGACGGCGGGAAAGCTGCCCCAGAAGGGCTTCTTTCCCCGGGCCGGGCAGGTCCATCTTGTTGAGAAAGACGAAGGTGGGGATATGATACCGCCGCAGCAGACGCCAGAGGGTCTCGGTGTGGCTCTGGACGCCGTCGGTGCCGCTGACGACCAGCACCGCGTAGTCCAGCACCTGCAGCGTCCGCTCTGTCTCGGTGGAAAAATCCACATGGCCGGGGGTGTCCAGCAGAGTGATGCCGGTGCGGCCCGTCTTCAGCAGGGCCTGCTTGGAAAAGATCGTGATGCCCCGCGCTTTTTCCAGCGTGTCGGTGTCGAGGAAGGCGTCCTTGTTGTCCACCCGGCCCAGCCTGCGGATGCTGCCTGCACGGTAGAGCATTGCTTCGGAGAGAGTGGTCTTGCCGGAGTCCACATGGGCGAGGATGCCCACCACCAGCTGTTTTTCGCTTTTTTCTGCCATGTCTTCCGCCCTCACACTGCGCCTGCGATGAGGCTGATGATGAGCAGCGCTGCGCCCAAGAGCAAATTCGAAAGCATACTGCAATAGATGCGTTCCTCCGGCTCCAACTCCTCGAAGGAGACGATGCGCTCGTCCGCAAAGTCCACGATGGACTTGGTGGCGTGGAGCTTCTTCTTTTTGCCCATGTCCTTGAACTCCTCGCCCAGATGGTGGACGGTCACGCCGTCCAGACGGAGGTAGTTCACCCACGCCCACGCCAGCAGCACGACGCCCAGCAGCAGGGCCGGGGCCTGCCACATAGTGAATCTGCCGTCGCTGACGTAGCGGTCCCACAGCAGCATCAGGACGGCCACGACCGACACCCGGGTGACGGATTTATACAGAACGGGGCGGAACATATATTTTTGATACATCGAGATCAGCTTTTTCATCCAAGGACGCTCCTTTTATAGAAGTAACATTCTTTTTTATTGTAGCATGATTTTGTGAAAAAAGATAGCCGCTTTGCGTTTTCCGACTTTCGTTGTATCCATCTTTCGTCCCGCAAAAGTACGACTTCTTTTCATTCTTTACCGTTTTTTTGCCGTCATTTTTCAGAGAAAAGCATCCGTTACTATTTTGTTTTTATTTTAGGGCTGTATGTCATTGACTTCTTTTGCCCACAATGTTAGAATACGAAAGGTGCGGCCCCGGGCGCTTTGTGCGTTTTGGCACCCGGAGCGCACCGTTTTTTGCATTTAGGATAGGAAAAAAGGAAAACAATATCTCGGAGGAGCGTATCTCAATGAACATCGATTTTGAGTCCCGCAACATCACCCGCCGCAGCTTCCTGAAGGGCGCCGGCGTCGTGGGTGCCGCCGGCCTGCTGTCCGCCTGCGGCGGCAGCAAGTCCAACAACTCCGGCAGCACGGCTGCTTCCGGCGTGGAGGCCCCCAACTCCACCGGTGCCACTCCCCTCAAGGAGTACATTTCCTGGGAGTCTGCCAACCGTGAGATCGAGAGCTGGAACCTGCTGTACAGCCAGACCCTCAGCGACGCCAACGTCGTCACCAACCTGTGGGACGGCCTGATGAGCTTCGACTGCTACGGCAAGCTGGTGCCCGCCATCGCCACCAGCTGGGAGGCCAACGAGGACTCCACCGTCTGGACCTTCCACCTGCGCGACGACGTGGACTGGGTGGACTGCAACGGCGAGGTGAAGGAGCACATCACCGCCACCGATTTTCTGGTCGGTCTGGAGTGGGTTCTGAACGCCTCCAAGAACGAGGCCAACAACACCTCCATGCCCACCCTGTACATCGTGGGCGCTGAGGAGTACTACGAGAAGACCAAGGATATGGGCGCTGCCGCCGCCGACCTGCACTATCAGGATATGCTGGACGCAGGCGTGGGCATCGAGGCTCCCGACGACTACACTCTGGTGTTCACCTGCAAGGACCCCTGCCCCTACTTTGACACTGTGGCCTCCTACACCAGCTTCTACCCCGCCTCTCAGGCGCTGATCGACGAGCTGGGCATCGAGACCTTCCGCGGCTGCGACAACACCAATATGTGGTACTGCGGCCCCTACATCGTCGAGGAGTATATTCAGGGCAACACCAAGAGCTATATCCCCAACCCCCACTACTACGATGCTGCCAACGTCAGCCGCTTCGAGCGTCTGACCGTGACCATGATCTCCGATCAGGCCATCGCATTCCAGCTCTACCAGAACCGCGAGCTGGACGAGATCGACCTGAACGAGAGCACCATCACCACCATCACCTCCGACCCCAACAACGAGTACAACAGCCAGCTCTGTGAGAAGCGCGCCCGCCCCTCTGCCTACGCCATGCACTTCAACTACCAGAAGAACAACGCCGACGGCACCCCCGATGTGAACTGGAACAAGGCCATCGCCAACACCGCTTTCCGTCAGTGCTTCTACCGCGGCCTGAACCTGAAGGCATGGTTCTCCCGCTACAACAAGATCAACCCCCTGAAGTGCGAGAACGACTACTACACCATGAAGGGCCTGTGCTACAACACGCAGGGCGCTGAGTACACCACTCTGGTGGCCAAGGAGATGGGCTTCGACACCGAGAAGTACGATGGCGAGACCATGATCCGCCTGCGTGCCAACGGCGGCGACATCTCTGCCCTGAAGAAGCAGGCCATGGAGGAGCTGAGCGCCATCGGCGTCACCTTCCCCGTCAAGGCCACCTACTTCATCATCGCCAGCAGCACCTCCGCACTGGACAACGCCACCATCCTGAAGCAGTGCTTCTCCGACAGCTTCGGCGACGACTTCATCAAGCTGGACGTCCAGACCTACGTTTCCAGCCTGACGCAGGAGGTCCGCACTCCTCAGCTCCAGAGCTTTGTCATCAACGGCTGGAGCGCCGACTTCGGCGACCCCATCAACTTCCTCGGTCAGGAGACCCTCCACGACGACAACGCTTTCTACTCTCACTACTACTCCAACATCGCCCGGGTGGCTGAGGCTCCTGCTGACTACCAGAAAGATCTGATGGACGCTTTCGAGCAGTACACCGATCTGGTCAATGCCGCCAACGCCATCGTCAACGACACCGACGCCCGCTACGAGGCCTTCGCCAAGGCTGAGGCCTATATGCTGGAGAACGTGCTGGTCAGCCCCACCTACTACGACATCGCATGGTCCCTGACCCACGCCAACGAGTACAGCAAGATCAACGCCATGTACGGCGGCTGCAACTACAAGGCCGTCAACTGGGAGACCAGCGAAGAGGCCTACACCACCGTCCAGTACGAGCAGTTCGCCAAGGCATTCGACCAGGCTTCTCAGGGCTGATCCGGCGCGAAAAGTCATACAATTTCAGCTTACGCATGAAACATTTTCATTTTCATATGTCTGCTGAGTCAATAAGATTCAATCCGTATCAGAGTGGTTTTTCTTGACTTCCCGGCGATGGGATGATAGAATACTTGCAACCGATACGGATTCTGCAAAGGCGCAGAAACAGGTCATTAAAAATCTGTCTCTGCGCCCTTTTTGTACCCATTTTTACTCTGTGGGAGAGTAAACTGGTACTATTGGGATAGAGAAACGGAGCGCGCAGAGCCGTACCAGCGATTACAGGAGGGAAAGAATATGTACCACGATTTTGAGTCTCACGCCATCACCCGCCGCAGCTTCCTCAAGGGCGCAGGCGCTGTGGGCGCAGCCGGTCTGCTGGCCGCCTGCGGCGGCAGTTCCTCTTCCAGCACTGCTGCCAGCGCCTCCTCTGCATCCTCTGGTGCAGCGGCCTCCGGCAAGGGCCTGAGCGAGCTGTTCACCTACGAGACCTCCGGCCGCGAGATCGAGAGCTGGAATATGCTCTACAGCCAGCAGGCCATCGACTTCAACGTCACCACCAACCTCATCGACGGCCTCATCGGCTTCGACAACTACGGCAAGCCCGTCCCCGCCATCGCCAAGAGCTGGGAGCACAACGAAGACTCCACCGTCTGGACCTTCCACCTGCGGGATGACGTGGACTGGGTGGACATCAACGGCGAGGTGCAGGAGCATCTGACCAGCAAGGACTTCCTCACCGGCTTCGAGTGGGTGCTGAACGCTAAGAAGAATCAGGCCTCCAACACCTCCATGCCCTCCACCACCGTCGTGGGCGCAGCCGACTACTATGACAAGACCTATGCGATGGACGACGCAGCCGCCGCGGCCCTGACCTACGACGATATGATGGCCGCAGGCGTCGGCATCGATGCACCGGACGACTACACCGTCGTCTTTACCTGCCTGAACCCCTGCCCCTACTTCGACACCGTGGCTTCCTACGTCTGCTGCTACCCGGCCCCTCCGGCTCTGGTGGAGAAGCTGGGCGTCGAGGGCTTCCGCGGCGTGGACTACACCCAGCAGTGGTGCTGCGGCCCCTACCTCATCGAGGAATTTGTGGCCGACAACTCCAAGCGCTTCATCCCGAACCCCCACTATTATGCAGCAGACGAGTGCACCCGCTTCGAGCGCGTGTCCCTGAGCATGATCACCGACCTGACCGTGGGCTATCAGCTGTACCAGAACCGTGAGCTGGACGAGCTGGAGCTGAGCGAGAGCACCCTGACCACCATCACCTCCGACAGCTCCAACGCCTACAATGACCAGCTCTGCGAGAAGCGCCCCACCAAGTACGCCTACGACTTCCACTTCAACTTCAACTGCCTCAACTCCGACGGCACCCCCAACGAGAACTGGAACAAGGCCGTGGCCAACCGGGCGTTCCGCCGCTGCTTCCAAGAGGGCCTGAACCTCATCCCCTACTACGCACGCTTCAACAAGATCAACCCCCTCAAGTGCGAAAACAGCTTCTACACCATGAAGGGCATCTGCTATAACTCCAAAGGCACCGACTACGTTGATCTGGTTGCCAAGGAGCTGGGCATCGACGGCGAGAAGTACGACGGCGAGACCATGATCCACCTGCGCAAGTCCACCGCCGACTCCATCGCCGCCCTCAAGAAACAGGCCATGGACGAGCTTTCCGCCGTCGGCGTCACCTTCCCGGTGAAAGTCCCCTTCTTCTTCGTGGCCGGCAACACCGTCCAGCAGGACAACGCCACCGTCCTCAAGCAGTGCTTCACCGACAGCTTCGGCGACGACTTCATCCAGCTGGAGCTTGGCACCTACGTCTCCAGCCTCGCCAAGGAGGTCCGCATCCCCAAGCTGCACGGCTTCGTCATCAACGGCTGGGGCGCAGACTTCGGCGACCCCATCAACTTCGTGGGTCAGGAGATCCTGCATGACTCCAACGCCTACTATGCCGTCAACTACTCCAACATCCCCCTCGTGGCGGAGAATCCCGCCGACTACCAGAAGGAGCTGGTAGAGGAGTTCGAGCAGTTCACCGACCTCGTCAACGCCGCCAACGCCATCGTGGACGACACCGATGCCCGCTACGAGGCCTTCGCAAAGGCCGAGGCCTACATGATCAACAACTCGTTGGCCGTCCCCTGCTACTACGACGTCCACTGGTGCCTCACCCACGTCAACGAGTACACCAAGATCAACGCCATGTACGGCCCCTGCAACTACAAGTACATCAACTGGGAGACCAGCGAGGACGCCTACACCACGGCCCAGTACGAGGAGTTCGCCAAGGCATTCGATGCGGCAAAAGCTTAACTTTTTCTGAACTTTTTCCCCGCCGGGATCTCCTGTCCCCGGCCTATATCCCCCACAGCGGGAGCTGTTCTCATCTCGAGAACAGCTCTCGCTGTTTTGTTTTTTGGCCGCTTTGTCTTATTTTCGTCACCCTTCATTGCGGTAAAGTAAATTTATTTCATGCGTGTACGGCGTATTCCTTTCTTTTAGAAGAAAAAGCGATTTCCATTCCATTGACAACCATTTATTTCGATGGTACAATATATGTCGTGTTAAGGATTTTACGGGAGGAGCACAGGCACAGACAGAGGGGTCTGTTTCTGCGCTCTTTTGTATTCTCTGGCAATACAGGGAGGGCAGATGATCTCGTAAAAGAGTGGGAAATCGGCAGGGCACTGTACCCTGCGCCATAGAGCCGAGACACAAAAGAATAATTGGGAGGAAAACACAATGAACGCAAATTTTGAGTCTCATTCCATCAGCCGCCGCAGCTTCCTCAAGGCTTCCGGCGTCGTGGGCGCTGCAAGCATCCTGGCCGCTTGCGGTGGTTCTTCCAGCAGCACTGCTGCCAGCACCTCCGGTGCTGCCTCCGGCGCAGCCGCACCCGCAGCCGACGCCATCACCGATTACGTCTCCTTCGAGACCGCTAACCGTGAGCTGGAGACTTGGAACTTCCTGTACAGCCAGTCCGCTTCCGACCTGAACGTCACCACCAACTGCTGGGACGGCCTGCTGAGCTTCGACTGCTACGGCAAGGCAGTGCCCGCCATCGCATCCAGCTGGGAGCACAACGAGGACTCCACCGTCTGGACCTTCCACCTGCGCGACAATGTCGATTGGTGCGACGTCAACGGCGAGGTCAAGTCTCACCTGACCTCCAAGGACTTCCTCGTGGGCTTCGAGTGGGTCCTGAACGCCCTCAAGAACGAGGCCTTCAACACCTCCATGCCCTCTGAGACCGTCGTGGGCGCTGCCGAGTACTACGACCTGACCAAGGACAAGGGCGACGCTGCTGCCGATATGACCTACGAGGATATGCTGGCTGCTGGTGTCGGCATCGAGGCTCCGGACGACTACACTCTGGTCTTCACCTGCAAGAACCCCTGCCCCTACTTCGACACCGTCGCTGCTTACAACAGCTTCTACCCCGCCTCTGAGGACCTCATCAACGAGCTGGGCATCGATGGCTTCCGCGCCTGCGATTACTCCACCATGTGGTACAATGGTCCGTACCTCATCGAGGAGTACATCCAGCAGAACACCAAGAGCTTCATCCCCAACCCCAACTACTACGCTGCAGACGACTGCACCCGTTTCGAGCATCATACCATCACCATGATCCCCGACCTGTCCATGGGCCTGCAGCTGTACGAGAACGGCGAGGTCGATAACATCGACCTGACCGAGTCCAACCTGACCACCATCACCTCCGACCCCAACAACGAGCACAACAAGTTCCTGTGCGAGAAGCGCCCCACCAAGTACAGCTTCCAGATGCACCTGAACTTCCAGCGCAAGGATGAGAACGGCAATCTGGACGAGAACTGGAACAAGGCTGTTTCCAACCGCGCGTTCCGTCAGTGCTTCTACAAGGGCCTCAACCTCATCAACTACTACGCCCGCACCAACAAGATCAACCCCCTGAAGTGCGAGAACGACTACTACACCATGCCCGGCGTCTGCTACAACACCAAGGGTGAGGAGTACACCACTCTGGTCGCCAAGGAGATGGGCTTCGACACTGAGAAGTACGATGGCGAGACCATGATCCGCCACCGCGACAACGGCGGCGACATCGCTGACCTGAAGAAGCAGGCCAT
>OHMH01000723.1_pt1 | contig 15684 bp, 11 predicted proteins | sample 1569311 | NCBI WGS metagenome assembly OHMH01 (sample SAMEA3879503, study PRJEB24766) | human gut metagenome | biome: human-associated habitat; feature: feces | place: USA | collected 1985/1987
CCCCCAAAAAGCCCCGTGTTTTTGAGTATATTACCGTAACTTGAAGATCTTCCCGATTTTTTCATCTATAAAGTAAACGTAGATTAAAACTTTTTATTATTTTTGCAGCGTAATTTCATCTATGATATTAAGCATCATCATACCCGTCTATCATGTGGAACGCACGCTCGACCGCTGTGTGGAGGGGGTTCTACGGCAAGATTTGGACGACTTCGAGGTCATTCTCGTCGATGACGGAGGCGACGACAACTGCCCGCGGATGTGCGACGAATGGTCACGACGTGACACTCATGTACGTGTTGTCCACCAAAGCAATGCGGGTCTCTCCGCTGCTCGCAATGCGGGCATAGAACTGGCGCAAGGCGACTACCTGACCTTTGTCGATTCGGACGACTACCTCGACGAGGGCCTCTATGCTCGTCTGTTGCCCATCCTACAGACGCAACCCGACATCGACCTGCTCGAATACTCGGTGATAGTGCGCGAGGGAGGCAGCGAACAGCATCCACTTATCCTCCCCCAGCGACGCTACGACAACGCTACCCGCTACTGGCTTGAAGGACGCGCCTACGCCCACACCTACGCATGGAACAAGATCTACCGGCGCCGACTATTCGACACGGTACGCTTTCCCGTGGGACGGCTCTTTGAGGATGTCCACACACTGCCACCCTTGATGCAATCGGCCAAGGTCATCGCCACCACCCCAGAGGGATTCTACCACTATACGGACAACCCCGATGGAATCACCCGAAAGGCCACGGGACGCGAACTGCAGGACTTGCTCGACGCGCACCTCGCCTACATCGGAGAAGGCAACGAGGTCGATGCGGCCTATTATGCGCACGTGCTCAACATTCAACTGTCGGTCTATGACCTGACGGGAAAGGAGCCTCAACTGCCGCGCCGCCGCTTCCTCGGCAGCCTCAAACTATTATTGTTGCAACTATTAGGAATGAAACGCTTATGCCAACTCATCCATCTTACACACCAGCTCATGGGGCGCAACCGCTCGTGAGTTTCATCGTCCCGACCTATAACTTGCCGGTCGATACGCTTCGGGAATCGCTCGACAGCATCATGGACCTCTCGCTCACACAGGAGGAACGGGAGATAATCGTCGTCGATGACGGATCCATAAATTCGCCGCTGGCGGCACTGGCCGACGTGATAGACCAAATCATCTATATACGACAACCGAACAAGGGAGCGGCTGCGGCACGCAACACGGGACTGGGCATCGCCAAGGGCCGATACATCCAGTTTGTCGATGGCGACGACCGTCTGGTTCGCAGTGGCTACGAACACTGTCTCGACACTATCCGCTTCCAAGATGCGGACATGGTCGTCTTCCGTTCGTCGGCGAAGGAACAGGAGAGCATGGGGACTGCCTCTGATCGGGGCCCCATGAGTGGCAGCGACTATCTGCGCCACAACAACCTGCGATCCTGCGTCTGGGGTTACCTCTTCCGTCGCTCGCTGCTCGGCAACCTTCGCTTCCACGAGGGCATCACAAGGGAGGACGAGGAGTTTACGCCGCAACTGATGCTTCGTGCCGAACAGTTGGTCGATACGGATGCCGTGACCTACTACTACCGCAAGCGCGAGGGTTCCGTGATGGAGGCCGACGACAACCGTGCGAAAGCAAGGAGGCTGGACGACCTGCTGACGGTCCTAGACACGCTCACCGAGCGACTCGACCGACTGCCTGCTGACGACCGTGCGGCTCTGCAACGAAGGGTAGATCAACTGACGATGGACTATCTCGTCAACATCATCACTTACACGCGGAGTGCTCGCCACCTGGAGCGCGGACTCCTGCGACTGCGCAGACGGGGTCTCTATCCGCTTCCTACGAAGCACTACACCAACAAGTATCGCCTCTTCGCCACGATGATGAACAACAAGGCAGGACGCAAGGTGCTACTCTATTCAATTCCATTGGTTGTCAGATGAAGATTCTATTGCTAGGCGAATATAGCAATGTCCACGCTACGCTGGCGGAAGGCCTCCATGCGCTGGGCCACGATGTGGTGGTTTGCTCCAATGGCGACTTCTGGAAGAACTACCCACGGGACATCGATGTGGCGCGCCCCACGGGACGGTTGGCTGGCGTGCGCCTCTATGCCCGCATCCTCAGTCTCCTGCCACGACTCAGGGGCTTCGACGTGGTGCAACTCATCAACCCGATGTTCTTTGAACTGAAGGCCGAACGCTTGTTCTTCCTCTATCGCTATCTCCGAAAGCACAACAAGCGAGTGGTGCTCGGAGCTTTCGGCATGGACTACTACTGGGTGGAAGTCAACTCCACCAAAATGCCCTTGCGATATAGCGACTTCAACATCGGAAAGAAGCTGCGCAACAACGCCGACGCCGTCAAGGAGCGACGCGAGTGGCTAGGGACGGCCAAGGGACGGCTAAACCAGTTTATAGCGGCTGACTGCGACGCAATCGTAGCGGGTCTCTACGAATACTGGGCCTGCTACCAGCCGCTCTTCCCTGACAAGACCACGTTCATTCCCTTCCCCATCCACATCCGAGAGTCAATGCCCAGTTCTGACTTTACGCCGCCGCTCAAACTCTTCATCGGCATCAGCAAGGGCAGGAGCGAATACAAGGGTACGGACATCATGCTACGGGCTGCCGAAGATATCTGCCGTAAATTCCCCGACAAGGTGGTGCTTCGCAAGGCAGAGGGCGTTCCATTCGATGAGTATGTGAAGATGATGAACGGGTGCGATGTGATCCTCGACCAGCTCTATAGCTACACGCCATCCATGAATCCCCTGGAGGCGATGGCACATGGCTTGATCTGCGTGGGAGGTGGCGAACCCGAAAACTACGAGATTATTAACGAGGAGGTTTACCGACCTATCATGAATGTCGAACCCTACTATGATAGCGTGTACGATGCGCTCGAATGGTTGGTATTTAGTCCTGAACTGATCGGCCTGTTGAAACAGGATAGCTGGACGTACGTCCTCCGCCACCACGACTTCGTCACGGTTGCGAGAAAATATGAGCAACTGTATAAGGGACTGTAAGGATGGCATGGAAAAAGCAATTTCGTTGCAAGCAATGTGGCTACGAGGCCGACGTCTATGAGGGACGCGGCTTCATGGGGCAACATATCTCCACGATGACCTGCCCCGACTGCCACAGCCTCCAGCCACTGGTCGTTGGGGGCGTCATAGGCGACGCAGCCCCGTCTTTCCGTTCCGAGGTGGGACGCCTGTGCCTCCAGTGTGGATCAGACCGCATCCGTATCTGGGACGGCCATACCTGCCCCTGTTGTGAAGGCAGGATGGAGGAGACAGGACAACGGGATTTTTGGACTTGACAAGGATTTGGGGCTCTGCTAACGCTTGAATTTCAACTAGACTCGTGGATTTCAATTAGACTCTTGGGGTGCAAAAACGTTTGGATTTTTCCCCCTATATAACAACAAGGCTCAGACCTCACAAGATACTTATCCTACCTTGTTTCTTAACCACTTGCATTCGGACCCCAAGTATATCATTTCTTGCGTTCAGACGGTCTTGAGTTGGCCTGCCTTGCGCTTTTTCCAAATCTCGATACTATTGATGGTGTTCTGCCAAAGAATATAGCAACCCGGTCCTACAGAGGCCAGGGGCGTGAGGTACATGAAAGCGATCCAAATGGCAAAGCCCGTGTTCTTCTGTCCCAAGGCCTGACCCGCCTCGATGGACCGGTCAAAGAGACGGCCCACAGAGCGGCCCACGGCAAATTGAACGACGCAGACGAGGAGGCCCGAGAAAGCGATGGCGAGGAGAAAGGGCAAAGTGGTATGAGCATGGACGATATTCTTGACCGTTGCTCCCGAGACGATCATCAACTGCACAGCCCAGAGATAAAAACTCAGGTCCTTGACATTGATCACCCATTGGTGGAAGCCGTGGAGTGGCTTGAAATGCTTCACGAAGAAAGCCAATCCCATCGGCAAGACCAAGACGATACACACCTGGTAGAGGATGCGGAGGAAGGCGGCAAGAAAGGAGACGTGGGCCGACGACTGCTCGATGAGCGGGAAGCAAACTGGGATGAGGATCGCACAGAGGAAATTGGAGAGAAAGCCATAGGTGGTGATTTCCTCCAGTCGTCCGCCGAGTTTGGCGGTCACTACGGGTGCTGCCGCGGCACAAGGCGCGATAATGCAAGTCAGGACCGACTCTACAAACGTCAGTTCGTTGCCCTTCAGGCGGAAGAAGAGAATGGCGCCAACCAAGATCCACACGAAGGCCACCTGAAAAAGACTCACACAGTAGTTCCACTTCACAGGCACGAGTTTCCGGAAATCCACTTTGCAGAAAGTGACAAAGAGCACCAAAAACATAAAGAGCGGCAAGATGGCGTCGAAGAATGCACCCAAGGCTGGCGAGACCCCGTCGAAAGCAGGAATGAAGGCAAACAACAAGTAAAGCGCCGCTCCCGAAAGCATCGACAACGGCAAAGTCCAGTTTTTGATAAAAGCGAATAGTTTCATAGATTGCAGGTCAAAACACCCCGTCCCCATCGTCCGTATTAACAGACCCTAACGATTTTTAGACCCTGAGGATTATTTTCCCAAAGCGGTTATTAAACTCTGAGCAGTTATTAAATCTCTAAGCACTTATTAAACATCTAAGCACTTATTAGGTCCAAACGGTCGGGACAAAGCAATCCACCCCGCCTCCCCCAAGTCGGGAGAGGATGGGTGGAAAAATGATTCATATCAGAGCGGTTTATATTCCACAAAAGCCTCCATAGCCTCGTAGCAAGCTAGTCCGAGACGGTCGTAGAGTTCTGCCGTGGCCCGGTTGCGGTCCTCGGCTCGCTGCCAGAAGAGGCGCTCGTCGTTGCCCAGGTAGGGCGCACTCTCCATCTGACTTTGGTGCTTGAGGATGGCGTTGCGCTTGGCACGAAGTTCCTCTGGACTCATCGGGACACACATCTCGATATTTTCGATCTCCCATTCCGCCCAGGCGCCACGATACATCCAGATGCGGCATTCTTCGAGCCAGGGAGCTCCCTCCTGTTTCTCCAGGTCGATGGCAGCCAAGACTGCATCCGTACACTTGCGATGGGTGCCGTGGGGATCCGCCAAGTCGCCAGCCACATAGATCTGATGAGGTTGCACCTTGCGTAGCAGGTCGCGGACGATTTCCACATCCTTCTCCGTCATGGGGAATTTCTCTACCCTGCCCGACTCATAGAACGGGAGGTCGAGGAAGTGGACATGGTCAAGAGGTATCTGATTATAGGTGCTCGCCGTGCGCGCCTCGCCACGACGAATCAATCCCTTGATAGTCAGAATGTCACGCGTATCAATGTCACCATCCTTCTTGGTGGCGAGGAAATGCTTGATCTCCTGATACTTGTCCTTGATGACCTCGTCCTTATTGTGATCAAACAACTGGTTGAAACCGTTGATGAAGTGCATGAAGCGCGTCACCTCCTCGTCGCCAACGGCGATATTGCCCGAGGTCTCATAGACCACATGGACGTCGTGGTTCTGCTGCACCAGTCGGCGAATCGTGCCACCCATGGAGATCACGTCGTCGTCGGGATGTGGCGAGAAGACCACCACTCGCTTCGGATAGGGCAACGCACGCTCCGGACGGTTGCTGTCGTCCGCATTCGGCTTGCCACCAGGCCATCCCGTGATGGTATGCTGCAGATCGTTGAAGATCTTGATATTGGCATTGTAAGCCGACCCATAGAGCGCCAAGAGCTCAGAGAGGCCGTTCTCGTTGTAGTCCTTGTTGGTGAGTTTAAGGATAGGCTTGTTCGTCTTCTGACAAAGCCAAACGAGCGCCGATCGTACGAGTTTGTCGGTCCAGTCACACGAAGTGACGAGCCACGGGTGAACGATACGCGTCAGTTTCGAAGCCGCGGCCAGGTCCATGACGAAATGGGTGTCGTTGTGCGTCTGGAGGAACGAGGCCGGTATGGAGTCGCTCACATGCTCCTCTACCGTCTTTTGGATAATGTCGGCCTTACTTTCTCCCCAAGCCGTGAGATAGATCTTGCGCGCCTTGAGGATAGTGGCAATACCCATCGTGATACAACAGGGCGGCACCAAGTCCTGCGAGGCAAAGCTCATCGACATCTCCTCTCGCGCCACGGGGTCGAGCAGGATCAGGCGCGAGGTGGACGTAACGGTAGATCCCGGCTCGTTGGTAGCTATGTTGCCCATACGTCCGATTCCCAGCAGCATCACGTCGATACCACCACAAGAGTTGATGCGCTGCTCATACTGGCGACAGTAGTTGAGCACATAGTTTTGGTTGATAGTCGAGTCGGGCGAGAAGATATTCTGCGGAGCGATATCCACCCGGTCGAGCAGCCGTGCGTGGAGCTGGCGGATACAACTGTTCTTGTCGTCCGGCTTCAACGGATAGTATTCGTAGGCATTGAAGACGATGACGTTGTGGAAGCTGAGTTGTCCCGCCTCGTAGCGTCTCACCATTTCCTCGTAGATAGGAGTGAGCGAGGTACCCGTTCCCAGTCCGAGCACACACATTCTTCCGTCGCTGTCCTTCTGCTTGATGAGTTTCTCTACCGCATCGACGATAGCCTGAGCACCCTCCTCCATCTTCGGGAAGATGTCCGTAGGGATCTTCTCGCGACGTGTCAACTCGGAACGCTCCACGGCAGAGCGCGGATGGTAGTACTCCTCCGGCACTTTGTTGAATGCAATCTGTGAGCTAAGATTCAATCTCATTTTCTTTTTCCTTTCTCTATATTGTCTGTCGGGGATTCAACCTAAGCGGCCAATCCCTCCAACTTACCTTCTTCTCCTCCCTCAGTCTCCTACGGCAAAGGCGAGCCATCGTCCCCTGTCAGGGGCGAGCCCGCTTTGCTATTGCCGTAGTAGTGTTGTCGATAAGTCCATGAGTCCACAGGAAAAGTACAAAGTACAAAGTCCATGGGACAAAATTCATGGGCCGCAGGCTTACAGGTTGTTTTTCTCTATATCCTTGAAGTAGCGGTAGGTGCCCACCTTCAGTTCCTCGCAGGCAGCCTCGTCAGCCACGATGATGCCGTGCTGGTGCATCTGCAGGGCGGAGATGGTCCACCATTGGGTCACTGGTCCCTCGACAGCAGCCTGGAGGGCACGCGACTTATGGTGTCCGTTGACGAGGATCATCACCTCGCGGGCATCCATGACAGTACCCACACCGACCGTCAGAGCATAGTGAGGCACCTTCTCGACGTCGTTGTCAAAGAAGCGGGAGTTGGCGATGATCGTATCGGTGGTGACCGTCGGGGCCAATGCCGCCGATGAAAAGGTCGATGCCTCCTGCGGCCTTGATCATCTCCTCGTAGTGGTCACACTCTGCCTCCAGGTCCTCGGCATTACCGTTGAGGATATGGATGTTCTCGGGCAGGATATCGATATGATCGAAGAGGTTGCGTCGCATGAACGAGTGGTAGCTCTCCGGATGATTCTCGGGGAGCCCGACATACTCATCCATGTTGAACGTGATGACGTGGCGGAAAGACACACGTCCCTCGCGGTTGGCCTTGACCAGCTCAGCATACATTCCCTCCGGTGACGAGCCGGTTGGAAGTCCGAGCACGAAGGGACGCTCCTCGGTAGGTCCAAAGGCGTTGATACGCTCTACCACATGGCGGGCGGCCCATGCAGACAACTTCTTGTAATCGCTTTCGATGATTAATCTCATACTTTCCTGATTTAGCTAAGTAAAATTGACTCTGTTTCTGTCGCTGCAAAAGTACAACAAAATGTGCAAACTACATGTTTAGCCCCCAACAATTTATAAAAAATAACAGTAAGGGGACTAAAAAAGGCCGTCGCGACGGGAGATAGGTCTCAAGATTTTTGTAACTTTGCACGGTATTATAAACAGTAATTAAGCTGGATGAAAGAATTTGTCATATCTGAGGCCAAGGCCGAATCCGCCATTTTGGTCGGATTGATCACCAAGGACCAGGACGAGGCCAAGACCAAAGAATATCTTGACGAGCTGGAATTTCTCGCCGACACGGCAGGCGCCGTGACCGTGAAGCGCTACACCCAGCGCGTAGGAGGCCCCAGCCAGACGACCTATGTCGGCAAGGGCAAGCTCGAAGAGATCAGAAACTATATCAAGGAAAGAGAAGACGCGGAGGAGCCCGTAGGCATGGTCATTTTCGACGATGAGCTGTCGGCACGCCAGATCCGCAACATAGAGAAGGAACTGGGCGTGAAGATCCTCGACCGCACCAGCCTCATCCTCGACATCTTTGCCATGCGCGCCCAGACGGCCAACGCCAAGACGCAGGTGGAGCTGGCGCAGTATCGCTACATGCTGCCGCGCCTCCAGCGCCTCTGGACCCACCTGGAGCGCCAAGGCGGTGGATCGGGAAGCGGTGGCGGCAAGGGTAGCGTCGGTCTGCGCGGACCTGGCGAGACGCAGCTGGAGATGGACCGCCGTATCATCCTCCAGCGCATCACCCTCCTAAAGCAACGCCTCGTGGAGATCGAGAAGCAGAAGACCACCCAGCGCAAGAACCGTGGCCGACTGATCCGCGTGGCCCTCGTGGGCTATACCAATGTCGGCAAATCGACCATCATGAACCTCCTGGCCAAAAGTGAGGTTTTTGCCGAGAACAAACTCTTCGCCACCCTCGACACGACCGTGCGCAAGGTGGTTATCGAGAACCTTCCCTTCCTCCTCGCCGATACAGTCGGCTTTATCCGCAAGTTGCCCACCGACCTGGTCGATTCCTTCAAATCGACCCTCGACGAGGTGCGCGAGGCCGACCTCCTGGTCCATGTCGTGGATATCTCCCATCCCGACTTCGAGGAGCAGATAGAGGTGGTCAACACCACGCTCAAGGAACTCGGGGCGAGCGACAAGCCGATGATGATGATCTTCAACAAGATCGACAACTATAGCTGGGTAGAGAAGGAGGAGGACGATCTCACCCCCGCCACGCGCGAAAACATCACCCTCGACGAGCTGCGACGCACGTGGATGGCAAAGCTCGGCGACAGTTGCCTCTTCATCAGCGCCAAGGAGCGCGAGAACATCGACGAGATGCGCGACGTACTCTACAAGCGGGTGCGCGAGTTGCATGTACAGAAATACCCATACAATGATTTCCTCTACCCCACAGAGGACTAATCCCAAAAACGAAAGATGGAATATAGAAAATTGACCACAGACGAGATTGCCGTCCTGGAGTCCAACTGCTGCTGGGCAGAGGACTGGCAACGGGTGACGGTAGCCGTAGAAGGCTGGGCACCTAAGTTTTACCACCGCGTGATGTTCTATGGCGACATCCGACTGGGCAAGGTGGAGAAGAACATCGAGATAAGCGCCGGCTTTGAGAAACACTCGGGCATCAACGACGCCACGCTCCGCAATGTCTCCGTCGGCGACAACTGCCTCATCGAGAAGACAGGCAACTACATCAACAACTACACCATCGGCAACGACTGCTATATCGCCAACATCTCGCAGATGGAGACGACCGAGGGAGCCACCTTTGGCGAGGGCAACCTCATCGCCGTACTCAACGAGGTGGGCGACGGCAACGTCATCCTCTTCCACGACCTCAACAGCCAGTTTGCCGCCTTCATGGTGAAGCATTTCCGCGACAAGGCGCTCAAGGACGCCATCAGGCGACTCGTCAACGAAGAGATAGAGCGCACGCTCCCTGACCGCGGCACCATCGGCAACGGAGTGAAAATCGTCAACACCAAGGAGATCACCAATACCGTGGTGGACAACGACTGCGAGATCTGCGGCGCCTCACGACTGAGCGACTGCACGATCCTCTCCTCGGCCAACGCCCCGGTCTATATCGGCACGGGCGTCATTGCCGAGAACAGCATCATCTCCGATGGCAGCTCCATTATCAACAGCGTGAAGATCCAAGACTGCTTCGTGGGCGAAGCCTGCCAGTTGGCCAACGGTTTCACGGCCTCCCAGAGTGTCTTCTTCGCCAATAGCTACATGAGCAATGGCGAAGCCTGCGCGGCCTTCTGCGGCCCGTTCTCGGCCTCCCACCACAAGAGCAGCCTGCTGATTGGATCGATGTTCTCGTTCTACAACGCGGGATCGGCCACCAACTTCTCCAACCATGCCTACAAGATGGGTCCCATGCACTGGGGCGTGCTCGAGAGAGGCACCAAGACAGCCAGCGGCGCCTACCTGCTCATGCCGGCCACGATCGGATCGTTCTCGGTCTGCTTCGGTAAACTGATGCACCATCCCAACACCCAGGCGCTGCCCTTCTCCTACCTCATCGCCTATGGCGACAAGATGACGCTCTCGCCAGGCCGCAACATCACGACCGTGGGTCTCTACCGCGACATTCGCAAATGGCCGAAGCGCGACCGCAGATCGCCCAAATGCCATAAGAGCATCGTCAACTTCGATTGGCTATCGCCCTTCTCCGTGGGAGAGATTCTGCGTGGCAAACGCATCCTGGAAAACCTCCGCCAGGCCTCCGGCGACAACGTCACCTCATACAACTATCACGAGTATGTCATCAATGCCTCGTCGCTCAAGAAGGGCATCAAATACTACGACATCGCCCTGCGTATCTATATGGGGGCGGTCCTGAAGCGCGCCCACAAATGGGGATTCTTCGGCAAACCCGAGACCGACACGGGACTGGGCCGCTGGAACGACCTCAGCGGACTCCTGCTCCCCGCCACGGAGGAGCACCGCCTCATCGAGGACATCAAGGACGGTACGCTCGACACGATCCACGACGTCATCGAGCGGTTTGAGCAGATCCATCGCAACTACCGCGTCTATCAATGGACCTGGACCTACCGCCTCATCCTCGACTACTACGGCATCAAGGAGATCTCGGAGCAGGACGACCGCCGCATCAAGAACGACTACGTGGAGGCTCGTCGCGCCTGGGTGGCCGAAATCAAAAAGGATGCCGAGAAGGAATACGCCATGGGCGACGTGGAGCGTGAGGTCTATGAGCAGTTTGTCAACCAGCTCGACCACGAGGTGGACTATGAGGGCAACGGCGCCCTGTAGCAGCCGAAGGCGGAGAGCATATAGCAGAGGAGGCAATTTATAAATGGCACGTGCGTACAAATATTATAATGGAAACCTTGCCACCATAATAAACGTCTGCCAAAAGAATGGCACGTCCCCTGTAAAAAGTGAAGGTATGCCCTTTGCGATAAGGAATGGACAACCGAATTATTATTAAAATAAAAACTTATGATTTTAAGCAAAGCTATCAACCGAATGCGCAGCTCCCTGCTCACCGCAGGACTGCTGACGCTGGCTACGGCAGCCTCGGCCCAGGGCTACACTTACAAGAGTGTGCCCAACGACACGATGCAAACCCGTATCTACACGTTGAAAAACGGTCTGACGGTCTATCTGAGCGTCAACAACGAGAAGCCCCGCATCCAGACGTACATCGCCGTGCGCACAGGATCGCGCAACGACCCGCCCGAGACAACGGGACTGGCCCATTACCTGGAGCACCTGATGTTCAAAGGCACTACCCACTTCGGCACTTCCAACCTGGAGGCCGAGCGCCCCTACCTCGACTCCATCGAGGCACGCTACGAGTACTACCGCACGCTCACCGATCCCGCTCAGCGCAAGGCTTGCTATCACGCCATCGACTCCCTGTCGCAGCTCGCAGCCCAATACAACATCCCCAACGAGTACGACAAGATGATGGCGAGCATCGGAGCCGAAGGCACCAATGCCTATACGAGCAACGATGTCACCTGCTACGTGGAGAACATCCCGAGCAACGAGATCGACAACTGGCTCAAGGTGGAGAGCGACCGTTTCCAGAACATGGTCATTCGCGGTTTCCACACGGAGCTGGAGGCCGTCTATGAGGAGTACAACATGGGTCTCGCCAAGGACGGCAACAAACTCTTCACGGCCTTGATGGCGAAGCTCTTCCCCACCCACCCCTATGGCACACAGACGACCATCGGACGCGGTGAGCACTTGAAGAATCCGTCCATCACCAACATCAAGAACTACTTCAAGCGCTACTACGCACCCAACAACGTGGCCATCTGTATGGCGGGCGACTTCAATCCCGACGAGGTGATCGCCAAGATCGACCACTACTTCGGCCAGTGGAAGCCCAACCCCAACCTCTCCAGCCCGCAGTATGCTCCCATGGCTCCTATCACCTCGCCGCAGGACACTACTATCATCGGTCAGGAGCAGGCCATGGTCTATCTCGGCTGGCGCTTTCCTGAGGGCCGCGCCCTGTCGAGCGACACGCTGGCCGTGATCGGCGAATTGCTCAACAACGGCCGCGCCGGTCTCATGGACCTCGACATCAACCAGCAGATGAAGGCGCTGGGCGTCTTTGCCGGTCTCAACACGATGAACGAGTATTCGATGTTCATCGCTGGCGGTGTGCCCCTGGAGGGCCAGACCCTTCCCGAGCTGCGCCAGTTGATGCTCGACGAGATCGCCAAGCTCAAGCGTGGCGAGTTCTCCGACGACCTACTGCCCTCGGTGGTCAACAACATGAAGCGCGACTTCTACAAGCAGTTGGAGAGCAACCAGTTCCGCGCCAACGCCTACGTCGATGCCTTCATCAACCGCCAGGATTGGGAGCAGGCCGTGGGCCAGATCGACCGCATCTCCAAGATGACCAAGGCCGAGATCGTAGCCTTCGCCAACAAGTATCTCAACGACAACTACGTCTGCGTCTATAAGGAGCAGGGTGTCGATACGTCTATCAAGAAGGTGGAGAAGCCGGCCATCACGCCGATCCCCACCAACAACGACAAGCACTCCGCCTTCCTCCAGGAGGTGATCAACGACACACCGGAGCCCATCCAGCCCGTCTTCGTGGACTACGAGAAGGACATGACGCAGGCCACGACGAAGAAGCAGACCCCAATGCTCTACAAGCAGAACACGGAGAACGGCCTCTTCACCCTTCAGCTCCGCTACCCGGGCCTGGGAACGGAGACCTGCCCGATGTACGACTACGCCTATGAGTATCTCAACTATGTCGGCACGAAGAAGATGACCAACGAGCAGATCAAGCAGCAGCTCTACAAGCTCGCTTGCGACTATAGCGCCTCTCAGAGCGACGACGAGCTCGTCATCACACTCCAGGGTCTGAGCGAGAACATGATGCCCGCCCTGCGTATCGTCAAGGACCTCATCGACAACGGACAAGCCGACGAGGAAGCTTGGAAGAGCTATGTGGCCCTCGTGCTCAAGTCTCGCGCTGACAACAAGGCCAACCAGGAGGCCAACTTCTCTGCCCTCTTCAATTACGGCCGCTATGGCGAGTACAACCCCAACCGCAATACCGTCGTGAGCGAGAGCACACTCAAGTCGATGTCTGCTCAGACGGTGCTCGACTACGCCAAGGCCATCTACACCCAGATGCCCAACGTGCTCTACTACGGTCCCATGACTCTCGCCGACCTCAGCACGCAGATCGACAAAATGAAGTTCTACACGCCCGGCAAGGTGAAGTTCAAGATGCCGCGCCAGGTGCGCCCCTACAAGACGCAGGAGACGTCCAAGAACGAGGTGTATATCGCCCCCTACGACGCGAAGAACGTCTACATGATCCAGTACCACAACGCCAACCAGAAGTGGACGCCCGAGCGCGCCCCCATCATCTCCCTCTTCAACGAGTATTTCGGTGGCTCCATGAATGCCATCGTCTTCCAGGAGATGCGTGAGGCCCGTGGTCTCGCCTATAGCGCCAGCGCCTACTACGCTTCGCCCTCTCGCACGGACGATCCGGAGTACTTCTACACCTACATCATCACGCAGAACGACAAGATGGGCGACTGCATCCGCCAGTTCAATCTCCTGCTCGACTCTATTCCCGAGCGCGAGGCTGCCGTCGAAGTGGCACGCCAGAGTCTGATGAAGAGCATTGCCTCTTCCCGCACCACGAAGTTTGGCATCCTCACCAGCTACTGGTACAACCAGAAGCGCGGTCTCAACTACGATCTGCGCCGCACCATCTACGAGCAGCTTCCGAAGATCACGCTCCGCGACCTCGTGGAGTTTGAGAAGGAGTACATGGCCGAGAAGCCTTACAGATATATCATCCTTGGCGACGAGAAGGAGCTCGACATGGACCTGCTGCAGAAGATTGGCCCGATCAAGCGTCTCTCTACCGAGGAGATCTTCGGCTACTAATTTCGAGCGTTGAACTCGTCCGGAACGCATCCTCCCCTATGCGTTCCGGATGAGTCATCATAGAGCAAATTGTCAGACAAAAACATTGATAAAACATTTATGGCTAAAGAACCAGATTTCAAGTATGCGCCCATGTTCCAGTTGGGCAAGGACACAACCGAGTATCGCCTCCTTTCCAAGGAGGGCGTGTCGGTAGGCGAGTTTGAGGGCAAGCGTATCCTCAAGGTCTCCAAGGAGGCCCTGACACTTCTCGCTCAGCAGGCTTTCCACGACTGCGAGTTTATGCTTCGCCGCGCCCACAACGAGCAGGTGGCTAAGATCCTCACCGATCCTGAGGCATCAGAGAACGACAAGTATGTCGCCCTCCAGTTCCTCCGCAATGCCGAGACCTCCGTCAAGGGCGTACTGCCCTTCTGCCAGGACACAGGCACGGCCATCATCCACGGCGAGAAGGGCCAGCAGGTGTGGACAGGCTTCGAGGACGAGGAAGCCCTCTCCCTCGGTGTCTATAACACCTATACGCAGGACAACCTCCGCTACTCGCAGAACGCCCCGCTAAACATGTACGACGAGGTCAACACGCGCTGCAACCTCCCCGCACAGATTGACATCGAGGCCATGGAGGGCGACGAGTATCGCTTCATCATGGTCGCCAAGGGCGGCGGATCCGCCAACAAGACCTACTTCTACCCCATGACCAAGGCCACCATCCAGAACGAGGGCACGCTCCTGCCGTTCCTGGTGGAGAAGATGAAGAGCCTCGGCACGGCAGCCTGCCCGCCCTACCACATCTGCTTCGTCATCGGTGGCACGTCTGCCGAGAAGAACCTTCTCACCGTCAAGCTCGGCAGCATCAAGTACTATGACAACCTGCCCACCACGGGCGACGAGACAGGCCGCGCCTTCCGCGACATCGACCTGGAGGAGAAGCTTCTCAAGGAGGCCCACAAGATCGGTCTCGGTGCCCAGTTTGGTGGCAAGTACCTGGCCCACGACATCCGCGTGATCCGTCTGCCGCGCCACGGTGCCAGCTGCCCCATCGGTATGGGTGTGAGCTGCTCCGCCGACCGCAACATCAAGGCCAAGATCAACGCCGACGGTATCTGGCTGGAGAAGATGGACGAGAACCCCACGGAGCTCATCCCCGAGGAGCTGCGCAACCCGGGTGAGGGTGGCGAGGGCATCGTCATCGACCTCGACAAGGGTATCGATGCCGTGCGCGCCGAACTGACGAAGTATCCGGTCTCTACCCGCGTGAGCCTCAATGGCACGATCATCGTGGCCCGCGACATCGCCCACGCCAAGCTCAAGGCTGCCCTCGACAAGGGCGAGGAGCTGCCGCAGTACTTCAAGGATCATCCCATTCTCTATGCCGGTCCCGCCAAAACGCCTGAGGGCTTCCCCTGTGGCTCTATGGGCCCGACGACAGCCAACCGCATGGACCCCTACGTGGATGAGTTCCAGGCCCACGGCGCCTCGCTCGTCATGATCGCCAAGGGCAACCGTACCGACATGGTGACGGAGGCCTGCAAGAAGC
>OHMH01000732.1_pt1 | contig 15537 bp, 14 predicted proteins | sample 1569311 | NCBI WGS metagenome assembly OHMH01 (sample SAMEA3879503, study PRJEB24766) | human gut metagenome | biome: human-associated habitat; feature: feces | place: USA | collected 1985/1987
ATCCCCTGCAAGCCGGTCACAGAGAAGTATCAGGAACTATTGGACGTGCATTATTATGACAAGCCCAACTCCGGCCCCGGGCAGACCCGTAACTACGGGGCGGAACGAAGCAAGGGCGAATACCTGATAATACTGGATTCGGACTGCATCCTGCCCGAAGGTTATTTCCTTGCTGTGGAAGAAGAGCTGCAGCACGAAGCCGCCGATGCCTTCGGAGGCCCCGACCGCGCGCACGAATCATTCACAAACATACAGAAAGCCATCAACTACTCCATGACCTCCTTCTTCACCACCGGCGGTATCCGTGGGGGGAAGAAGAAGATGGACAAGTTCTATCCGCGCAGCTTCAACATGGGTGTGCGGCAGGAAGTGTACCAAGCCCTGGGCGGATTCTCGCGGATGCGCTTCGGGGAGGACATCGACTTCAGCATCCGAATCTTCAAGGGAGGATATACATGCCGGCTGTTCCCCGGTGCCTGGGTATACCACAAGCGACGGACAGACTTCCGAAAATTCTTCAAGCAGGTACACAATTCCGGGATTGCCCGCATCAATCTGTACAAGAAGTATCCGGAATCGCTGAAGCTCGTCCACCTGCTGCCGGCTGCATTTACCCTGGGAGTGGCCATATTCCTGCTGGGAACGCCCTTCTGCCCGTACAGCCTGCTGCCCATCGCTCTTTATGCGCTTCTGGTATGCATGGACTCCACTATCCGGAACCGTAGCCTCAGCATCGGGCTCTACTCCGTTGCCGCCTCCTTCATCCAGCTCATCGGATACGGGACGGGGTTCCTGCGCGCCTGGTGGAACCGCTGCATACTTGGCAAGGACGAGTTCGAGGCGTTCAAAAAGAACTTTTACAAATAAGGAGGATTAGGGGTTAAGGATTAGGGATGATATGGAGAAACTGAATATCAACCAGTGGGCTGCAGAGGACCGCCCGCGGGAAAAGATGATGCAGAAAGGGGTGGAAGCCTTGAGCGATGCCGAACTGCTAGCCATCCTCATCGGCTCCGGCAATACGGAAGAAACCGCCGTGACACTGATGCAGCGCATACTCGCCGCCTGCGGCAACGACCTCAACCGCCTGGGCAAATGGGAGGTGCGGGACTTCTCCCGATTCAAAGGCATGGGCCCCGCCAAAAGCATCACCGTCATGGCATCCCTGGAACTGGGCAAACGCCGCAAGCTGCAGGAACGCTCCGGACGTACCGCCATCCGCTCTTCCGCCGACATCTACGAGCTGTTCCATCCCCTGCTCTGCGACCTTGCCACAGAAGAATTCTGGGTACTGCTTATGAACCACGCCGCCAAAGTGATAGACAAGGTACGCATCAGCCGCGGCGGCATCGACCAGACCACCGCCGACGTGCGCAGCATCCTGCGCGAAGCCCTGCTGCAACGCGCCACACAGATAGCCCTTATCCACAACCATCCCTCCGGCAACCCGCACCCCAGCAACGACGACCAGCGGCTGACGGAACTCGTGAGGAAAGCCGCCCAAACCATGAACATACACCTGACCGACCACGTCATCGTCACGGACGGAAGCCATTACAGCTTCAACGACGAAGGATTGCTATAAATAATCCAAGTTACGGACATACTATACGAAAGACAAAAGCGGTCATAACACTAACTATCAGCACATTGTATTTACCTGCTATTTACCAGCTAATGTAAAAGCCGTTACCGCGGTATGTAAAAGCCGTTACCCTATATTGTAACGCCCTTTACCCCATATTGTAAAGACCTTTACCGCCTATTGTAAAAGGAGTTTCCCCAGGGGTAAAGGGAGTTCCCCCAGCGGGTGAAGCGTGTTTCCCCACCGTCAAACCCTTTCTGAAGTAATGAAAAGGAGGGCGTTCCTTTGCATTTTCAATTAAATTCCATAGCTTTGTTCTTTGAAAACCTATATATAAAACCCTACGAATATGACCAAATTTGAAATAGAAGAGAAAATAGTCTCCATGCTCAAGACCGTATTCGACCCGGAAATACCGGTAAATGTATACGACCTGGGACTGATTTACAAAATAGACGTCTCCGACCAGGGAGAAGCCTCCATCGACATGACGCTGACTGCCCCCAACTGTCCGGCAGCCGACTTCATCATGGAAGATGTGCGCCAGAAGGTGGAATCCATCGACGGCGTAACCTCCGCCACCATCAATCTCGTTTTCGAACCCGAGTGGGACAAGGACATGATGAGCGAAGAAGCGAAACTGGAGCTGGGATTCCTTTAAATCAGTTGAAAGTTCAAAGTTGAAAATGGAAAGTTGAAAATGAAGAATGTATATTTCCTCTCGGATGCTCACCTGGGCTCACGAGCCATCGAACACGGACGAACCCAAGAACGGAGGCTGGTCAACTTCTTGGACAGCATCAAGCACAAGGCATCGGCCGTATACCTGCTGGGAGACATGTTCGACTTCTGGTACGAATTCCGTACCGTAGTGCCCAAAGGATACACCCGCTTTCTGGGCAAGCTGTCCGAACTGACCGACCTGGGAGTAGAAGTCCACTTTTTCACGGGAAACCATGACCTTTGGTGCGGCGACTATCTGACCAAGGAGTGCGGCGTCATGATACACCGCGAACCGCTGACCACCGAAATCTTCGGAAAAGAGTTCTACCTTGCCCACGGTGACGGGCTAGGCGACCCGGACAAGAAGTTCAAGATGCTGCGCGCCATGTTCCGCAGCCGTACCCTACAGACACTGTTCTCTGCCCTGCACCCCCGCTGGAGCATGGAGCTGGGACTGAACTGGGCCAAGCACAGCCGCTTGAAACGCATAGACGGGAAAGAACCCATCTACGGTCACCGCCACATCGAACTGGACCTAATGCTGAGCAGTACCGCCCGCATCCTCATCCTCGGCGACTGGATAAACTACTTCTCGTACGCCGTCTTTGACGGCGAGAACCTCTTCCTTGAGAATTTTGTGGAGGGAGAGACGAAGCTATAACCCGCATTTCCAAACTGTTAACCATCATACCATTACCACCCATGAAACCTTTAAGACTGAAAAACATGATTGCCGGATGCCTGCTCGCAGCAGGAGCATTGCCGGTATGGGGACAATCCGGCGCCCCGACACTTGTCATCCGCATTGACGATCTCGGTGCCCTGCATTCCGTCAACGAAGCCTGCATCCAGACCTACCGCTCGGGTATTGCCCGCAGCGTGGAAGTGATGCCCGTAGCAGCCTGGTATCCAGAAGCCATCAAGATGCTGAAAGAAAATCCGGGACTGGACGTCGGCCTGCACCTCGTCATCACCAGCGAGTGGGAGAACGTGAAGTGGCGTCCGCTGACCCACTGCCCCAGCCTGACGGACGAGAACGGCTATTTCTACCCGATGATGTTCCCTAACCCCGCCTATCCGGGACAGTCCATCATGGAGCAGAAATGGGACATCAAGGAGATAGAGCAGGAGTTCCGCGCACAGATAGAGACGACGCTGAAAAGCATTCCGCAACTCAGCCATCTGTCCGGACACATGCTCTCCACCGGTTTCAGCAAGGAAGTGAACGAGCTGGTGCAACGGCTCGCCAAAGAATACAACCTGCCGTCCATCGACCGCATGGACTCCTCCAAGGACTACCGGTTTACCTACATCGGGTACGACGGCCCCAAAAGAACCGCCGAAGAAAAGGAGGCCAGCTTCATCAAAGCATTGGAGAAGTTGCAACCGGGCCAGCGCTACCTTTTCTTAGACCACCCGGCACTGGACAACGATGAAATGAAAACCGTCTTCCACATCGGATATGAGGACGTGGCGCTGGACCGCCAGGGAGTGACCGACCTGCTGACAAGCCCCCGCGTCCGGAAAGCCATTGAGGACAAAGGCATAAAGCTGATTTCCATCAACCAACTGACCAAGGGCCTGCCCCGCGCCGCCGCTACTCCGAAGCTGGACAAGGCCATGAACAGATATCTGGATGCCGTAAAGAAAGCTGGACAAGACCTGCACAGTATCATGATTGTGCAACACGGCAATGTCATTGCCGAAGAATGGATGGGCGAAGGGAAAGAGGATAAGCCTCACATCCTGAACTCCGTCAGCAAGACATTCACCGCCACCGCCGTGGGACTTGCCGCCTCCGAAGGCAGGCTGAAGCTGACGGACAAGGTCATCTCCTTCTTCCCCGACAAGCTTCCGGCAACCGTCAGCGAAAACCTGGCAGCCATGACCGTACGCGACCTGCTGACCATGAACTGCGGGCACGACACCGACCCTACCGGAACGGTACGCAAAAAGGCGGACGCCGATTGGGTGCAGGAGTTCCTTGCCTTCCCCGTGGAGCACAAGCCCGGTACCTTCTACACCTACAACAGCCTGGGAACCTACATGCTCTCAGCCATCGTACAGAAAGTGACGGGCGAGAAAGTGGTGGATTATCTCTATCCCCGTCTGTTCCGCCCGCTTGGCATCATCAATGCCCGGTGGCAGGAAAGCCCGCAAGGCATCAATACCGGAGGCTGGGGATTGTACCTCAAAACGGAAGACCTTGCCAAGATGGGGCAACTGTTCCTGCAGAAAGGAAACTGGAACGGAAAGCAGATTCTACCCGAAGAATGGGTAAAGGAGGCATCTGCCTGCCAAGTGCCCTCACTGCCCGCCGGCATGAAACCGGAGATGGTGAAGAAAGCGAAGATGAACGCCAAGACAAGCGACTGGCTGCAGGGCTACGGCTACCAGATGTGGCGCTGCCGCCACAACGCCTACCGTGCCGATGGTGCCAACGGACAATACATACTGGTGTTGCCGGACAAGGATGCCGTCATTGCCGTCACCGCCAACATCCCCGACATGCAGGCAGAGCTGAATCTAATATGGAAGTACCTGCTGCCCGCGCTATAAAACGTTTATTCTTATAAATGATTACGAAAAAGTGAAGGTTACCGGAACTTTTTCCCGGCATGGTTGTAGTAACATCATAACATTAAAAACATTAGCGTCATGGATGATATGATTTACAGAAACGACCCGATTGCCGAAGAGAACATAGACCCGCACGGACGTCCGGCAACGGATGAATTCGAGGAATGGAGCGAAGAGGTCTCCGAACGGACAGATACCGGATACAAGGACCAGAAGGTAAAATCCGCCAGGGAACGGGAAAAACGTATCCGAGAGATGGATGAAATTATAAAGAAGGATCTTAAGGAATAAATTGACAGTCACCACTGATACACAGATTCTCACAGATTATCCCCTTATACTTGATATCAGGGCTTCCAATCTGTGAGAATTCCGCATAATCTGTGGTGACTTTTTATTATTTGTATCCGCCAGCCTTGGCTATGCGTTTCGGGATTTCCGTGTTGTCCATCTTACCCACGAACAGCTTGGAGCCTGCACCTACTGCGAATACCGGCACATATCCGGCTGTATGGCCACCGCTGGTCCAGCCTACCATGGCAATCTGGCTCATTACCTTCTTGGCGGCAACGGCCAGGGGCTCAGTCTTGGCATAAAGACTTTCCTCAAACACTACATGCTTGTTTACGAATGATTCTTCGTAAGCATCACGCAGCATCTTCTCCTGCTCCCAGTTCACCGGCAGTTCCTTCCAGAAACCCATCTTTTCTGCCAGGAATTCCTTCATTTCCGGCCAGTTGATAACCTTGCGCATCTTGCGTAAGTCCGTGATGGAACGTGAAAGGATATCCTGAGACTGCTTCTGCTTGGCAAGGGCTTTCAGTTGAAGCTCGTACTTACCGGTACCCAGCCCCAGACCACCGGTTTCATGGTCGGCTGTTACCACAATCAGCGTTTCTTTGGGATGCTTCTTATAGAACTCGTAAGCCACCTTGATGGCGTTGTCCATATCCACCACTTCCTCAAAGACTGTGGCGGGGTCGTTTCCGTGGCAGGCCCAGTCAATCTTTCCACCTTCAACCATCAGGAAGAAACCCTTGTTACTGCCTTTGGTCAGGAAAGAGATGGCGCTTTCGGTAATTTCGGCCAGCGTCAGGTCGCCTTCCTGGCGGTCGATGGCATAGGGCAGGCAAGAAGGCTCTGCCCCTTCTTTCTGGATAAGAATCATCTTGTCCGCCTGGACAGACTTCGACTTATATTCGTCAAGGCCTCTTGCAACGGTATAACCGGCTTCTTCAAAGATAGGGAAGATGCTCGGAGCCTCTTTCTTGTCGGCAGTGGTAGTCGGTTTCAAGAAACCACCGCCTGCATAGAAGTCGAAACCGGCTTTCGGCAGGTCGAGGGCTATCTCGTAATACATACCACGGTCCGGCTGGTGGGCATAGAATGCAGCGGGAGTAGCATGGTCTACGCTGACGCTGGTAGTTACCCCAACTTTCTTACCGGACTTTTTGGCTCTCTCGGCCACACTCTGGAGCACACTCTTGTTATCGTCCATACCGATGGCGCCGTTATAGGTCTTTGCACCGGTAGCCAGGGCTGTTCCGGCAGCAGAAGAGTCAGTCACCGAGTTGGTGGCAGAAAAGGTAGTTGCCATGCTGGCAACCGGGAAAGAAGTGAACAGCAAAGGCTTTACACCGATGCGCCCTTCTTGTTCGGCCAGATACATCTCCGTACCGTTCACCTGGTTCACACCCATTCCATCACCGATGAAATAAAACACGTACTTCGCCTGCTGGGCATAGGCCATGCCGCTGGTCAGCAGTACAAAGAACAACACATACATTAATCGTTTCATAAGCAGTTCTTATTTAAAGTTATTCGGAAAATTGCCTTTATTGTTTTTAACCGAGTAACAAAGATAGCAATTTTAAAGGATTCGGAAAACATTTCGCCCCTACAAATACATTACATATTTGCAGGGGCGAAACCACATCCGGACTCCGGGAAGCCGGAACCGGGAAATATTACAGCGATATTACTTCTTCAGAATATCCATCGTGTCCGAAGCAATCATCAGTTCCTCGTCAGTGGGGATTACCACCACCTTCACCTGAGAATCTTCGGTAGAGATAACCATTTCTTCACCGCGTACTTTGTTCTTCTCGGCATCCAGCTTTATGCCCATGAATTCCAGGCCTTCACATGCACCCCAGCGGGCACTTGCCTGATTCTCGCCGACACCACCGGTAAATACCACGATATCCACACCACCCAAAGCAGCGGCATAGGCACCGATATATTTCTTGATGCGGTAGAAGTACATTTCTTCAGCCAGAACAGCCTTCGGATTGCCGGCAGCTACGGCATTTTCCAGGTCGCGCATGTCACTGGATTCACCGAAGATACCCAGCACACCGCTCTTCTTGTTCAGCAGGTTGGAGATGCCGTTGGCATCCAGACCCTCTTTCTCCATGATGAAGGAAACGGCACCGGCATCAATATCACCACTGCGGGTACCCATCATCAGACCTTCCAGCGGGGTCAAGCCCATGCTGGTGTCTACACACTTACCGTCCTTGATGGCAGTAATGGAACCACCGTTGCCAATGTGGCAAGTGATGATTTTCTTTCCTTCCGGCTCTACACCCAGGAACTCGCAGACGCGCTGCGATACGTAGCGGTGTGAGGTTCCGTGGAAACCATAACGGCGTACGCCGTACTTTTCATAAAGTTCGTAAGGCACGGCATACAGATAGGCATGCTTCGGCATGGTCTGGTGGAAAGCCGTATCGAACACACCAATCTGCGGAACATTAGGCAGAATGGCAGATATTGCATTTACACCCTTCAGGTTAGCAGGATTGTGGAGCGGAGCCAGGTCGTTGCAGGCAGTGAAGGCGGCAAGCACTTCCGGCGTCAGCCGTACAGACTCGCTGAACTTTTCGCCTCCATGCACCATACGGTGACCTACGGCATTGATTTCGTCCAAAGACTTGATGGCTCCATATTCAGGGCTTGTCAAAGTGTTCAGGATAAATTCCACACCTACGGTATGCTCTGGAATGTCCTTCTCAAGAACTTTCTTCTCGCCACTGGGCAAGGTGAACTTCAGGAAAGAGTCCTTCAAACCAATTTTTTCGATACCACCCTGGGCGATAACTTCTTTCCGGTCCATATCAAACAATTTGTATTTGATGGACGAGCTACCGCAGTTCAATACTAAGATTTTCATACTATATATCAGATTTAAAAGTTATTCAGCATTCTTTTTGGCAGCAATGGCCTGATTGGCAGTGATGGCAATCATGCGATACACATCCTCGATGGAGCAACCGCGTGAAAGGTCGTTCACCGGACGGGCGATACCTTGTAGGATAGGTCCTACGGCATCAGCATGTCCCAGACGTTGCACCAGTTTGTAGGAGATGTTGCCCACTTCGAGGCTGGGGACAACCAATACGTTAGCATGTCCGGCGATAGAAGAACCCGGAGCCTTGCTTGCACCTACTTCCGGCACCAAAGCTGCATCGGCCTGCAACTCACCGTCGATGGCAATATCGGGAGCCATCTCCTTGGCAATCTTCAATGCCTCGACCACTTTATCCACCACTTCGTGCTTGGCAGAGCCCTTGGTAGAGAAGCTCAGCATGGCAACTTTCGGGTCGAGACCGGCAACTGCCTGGGCTGTACGTGCCGTACATACGGCAATCTGTGCCAATTGTTCTGCATCGGGCACCGGAGTCACAGCCACGTCACCCATCACCAGGATACCGTTCTTTCCATATTCAGGAGCATGTGTCAGCAGCAGCATGGCACCCGAAACGCAAGTGATGCCCGGGGAAGTCTTGATAATCTGCAAAGCAGGGCGAAGTACATTACCCGTAGTGTTGCGTGCACCTGCCAACTGGCCGTCAGCGTCGCCGTTCTTTATAATCAGGCAGCCCAGATAAAGCGGATCGACAACCAACTTGCGAGCCTCTTCGATGGTCATGCCTTTCTTTTTGCGGAGCTCGCAAAGCAGTTGGGCATATTCTTCTTTCTTAGGATGGTCTTCCGGGTCGATAATGGTAGCTTTGTTTATATTTCCCAGCCCCCACTCTTTAGCACAAGCCTCTATCTCGGCAGGTTTTCCAAGGATAATCAAGTCGGCTACTCCGTCAGTCAGGATTTGATTGGCAGCTTTCAGTGTACGCTCTTCCGTACCCTCGGGAAGAACAATTCGTTGGCGGTTTGCTTTGGCACGCTCAACAATTTCGTTAATTAATCTTTGCATGATATTTTAATTGTCTATTAAGAATCGGCAGTATGTGTTATTCACGCCGCAAAAGTACACAATTTTGCAATATCTACATTGCAAACATCGGTCTTTTTACCGTTCAGACCATAATTATTATAATATTTAACATTAGGTATTCCCAGCATTCATGTGTACGCACACGTGCCCCTCTGCAACAAACAATTACCCGTCCGGCAGGAACAACCCGCCCGACTCTACAAACGACATAAAAAAAATCAGGATACAACGATAACAAGCAATACATAGAATACCTACCTTTGCAGCGTTTTCAACGTATAACAATAGGTATTATAATAATATGATTCGTCAATGTGCCATCCTTTTCGGATGCTTAGCTTTGGGTGAACTGATTGTTTTCTTTACGGGTATCAAGTTACCTTCCAGCATCATCGGTATGCTGTTGCTCACCCTATTCTTGAAATTGGGTTGGATTAAACTGCACTGGGTGCAGGGTATGTCCGACTTCCTGGTTGCCAACCTGGGCTTCTTCTTCGTACCGCCCGGTGTAGCTCTCATGCTTTACTTCGATGTCATCGCCTCCGAGTTCTGGCCGATAGTGACCGCTTCCATAATCAGCACCCTGCTGGTGATTGTAGTCACCGGATGGGTTCATCAACTAACACGTAAAATCAAATGAACTTTTTAGAAAACGAATTTTTCCTATTGGCTGTCACCTTCGGGATTTTCTTTCTGGCCAAACTCCTGCAGAAAAAGACCGGCATCATGTTGCTGAACCCCATCCTGCTGACAATTGCCATCCTCATTGTCTTCCTGAAGATGACACATATCAGTTATGAGACCTACAATGAAGGAGGACATCTGATAGAATTCTGGCTGAAACCCGCTGTTGTGGCCCTGGGAGTCCCCCTATACCTCCAATTGGAAACGATTAAGAAACAGCTGCTCCCCATCATGCTGTCACAACTTGCCGGCTGCATTGTGGGAGTTATCTCTGTCGTGCTGATAGCTAAATTGATGGGGGCTTCCGACGAGATTATCTACTCCCTGGCGCCCAAGTCGGTCACTACGCCGATAGCCATGGAAGTAACCAAGTCGCTGGGCGGCATTCCCTCACTTACCGCCGCCGTAGTGGTCTGTGTAGGCTTGCTGGGAGGAATACTGGGCTTCAAGACCATGAAACTGACCCACATCGGCAGTCCTATGGCACAAGGCCTTTCCTTGGGAGCCGCCGCCCACGCGGTAGGAACTTCCACAGCCATGGACATCAGCCGCAAATACGGCGCATTCGCCAGCCTCGGCCTGACCCTGAACGGTATTTTCACTGCATTGCTGACCCCAACTATTCTGCGATTATTAGGGCTACTCTAACAAAATCTTCTTATTTTTGTTATCTATAATCATAACCAACTAAAAACAACGTATGATTTCATTTAAAGATATCGAATTACAAGACAAAGAACTGATTACTTCCTATACACAGAACAGTCCGCGACGGAATTGTGACCTCTCATTCTCCAACCTATGCAGCTGGCGTTTTCTATACAATACAAAGTTTGCCATCATGGACGGCTTCCTCCTGCTGAAATTCTGGGCAAACGACGAACTGGTGTACATGATGCCGATAGGTAACGGAGATTTGACAAAAGTACTGGACGCACTGGTCGAAGACGCACACCGGGAAGGGGAACCTTTCTGCCTGCTGGGAATATGTTCGGGCATGTGCTCGGAACTGGAAGCCTTCATGCCCGGAAAATTCCAGTTCACAGCAGACTGGGACTATGCCGATTACCTCTATCTGCGTACAGACCTCGCCACGCTTGCCGGAAAGAAATTCCAGTCCAAACGGAATCATGTCAACAAATTCAAACGCACCTATAATTACGAATATACTCCCATCACTCCCGACCGCATCCAGGAATGTCTGGACCTGGAAGCCGAATGGTGTAAGGCCAACAATTGCGACCAGCATGAAGGAACGGGCAACGAACGTCGCGCACTGGTCTACGCCCTCCACAATTTTGAAGAACTGGGATTGACCGGAGGCATCCTGCATGTAGACGGCAAAATTGCCGCCTTCACTTTCGGAATGCCCATCAACCAAGATACCTTCGGAGTACATGTGGAAAAGGCCGACACCAGCATAGACGGAGCGTACGCAATGATTAACTATGAATTTGCCAACCATATCCCCGAACAATATGTCTACCTCAACCGTGAAGAGGATTTGGGTATTGAAGGATTGCGCAAGGCCAAACTTTCGTACCAGCCTGCCATTATTCTGGAAAAATACGTGGCATGCCTGAAAGATGAACCGGTGGAAGCTATCAAATGGTGAGAGTAAGGATTAGAGATTAAGGATTAAAAGGATAAGGGATTGATGATACGGGAAAAGGTAAAGAACTTATGGAAGCTCTGTTTCAATGATAGCGAGGAATTTACTGAACTGTATTTTCGGCTCCGCTACAACAATGATATCAATATTGCCATCCAAAGCGGCGAAGAAGTGATTGCCGCCCTACAGATGTTGCCTTATCCTATGACGTTCGAAGGAGAAGATATTCATACGGCCTATATATCCAGCGCCTGCACACACCCTGATTACCGTAACCGGGGCGTAATGCACGAGCTGTTATCACAAGCCTTTGCACGGATGCTACACAATAATGTCGCCTTATCCACCCTGATACCGGCAGAACCGTGGCTGTTCGACTACTATGGCCGCAGCGGTTATGCCCCCGTATTCCGCTATGCCGAAGAGACCTTTATCGCTTCCGGTACACCGACAGCCGATACGGGCCTTACTTTGGAAATGTCTGCCGAATATACTGAAAAAAGATATGAATATCTCGACCGGAAATTGCGGGAGCGCCCTTGCTGCATCCAGCATACGGAAGAGGATTTCCAGGTTATCATTGCCGATTTACAACTGGGACAGGGCTTCGTTTGCACATTGAGCAATGGGGAGGAAATCACGGCTTTGGCCATTACCTATCCGATAGGGAAAGCCAACTGGCGCATTGGAGAAATCGTGTCGGATACTCCCGCAACAAAAACTTTACTGCTTCAACATATCTGCCAAAGCCTGAATCTCCCGTCCATCCGGGTTCTCACTCCTCCCGCTACCGGTGAAAGCCAACTTCTGGGTATGGCACGCATCATCAATGCCAAAACCATGCTGCAACTCTATGCTACGGCCCATCCGGAACTGGAACTCAGCATTCATCTCACCGATGAGCAGGTCAGTGCCAATAACGGCTACTACTACCTGAACAATGGTAAATATATGAATAGTGCCAAGCGTCTGCCGGGCAGCCACTTGGCACTTACAATCGGTGAACTCACCGAAAAAATATTTGCAACATCAAGCCCATATATGAGCCTGATGTTGAACTAGCATTATAATCCGCTGAAGTCGACTCCCTCAAATACCAGCGAAGGAATCTGCCATGAACGGTTCGGTTGAGGGTCATTGCCCACAGCAACCAAGGAATTCCATAAAGTAACCATGTTACCCGTCACATTCATTTCGTTGACGGGCTGTGTCAGCTTGCCGTCTTCAATAAGGAAACCCTCTATACCATAAGAGAAGTCACCGGTACTGCTATTGCTGTTACCGCCATTGAAGCCCGTAACCAAGATGCCTTGTTTAATATCTGCAACCAATCCGTTCAGGTCCTTATCGCCCGGTGTCAGAATTAGACGTGAAGGTGCACTGATAGTAGGAGCTATATCCATCTTCTTACCATTGTAGGTATCGATGAAATAAGTTTTCAGCACGCCTTTGTCAAAAACAGTGCGGGGTTCGGTAGCCACACCCTCATTATCGAAATAGCGTGAACCGTTTGCACCGATAGCATGCGGCTCGTCACGCAACGTGAAGAGGTCGGAAGCCACTTTCGTATCCAGCTTATCCATCAGGAAGGAGTTCTTTTGTTGCAAAGCACTGCCATACAATGCACTTAGCATCGGACTGAGCAGGTTTCCCACATTCATAGGGTCAACCACCATTGTATATTTACCCGACTTTGCTTTCTTCTGTCCCAGCTTGCGCAATACGCGTTCCAATGCCTTGGCACCGATTCCCGTCTTCGTCAATTTATCATAGAACAGAGCCGAGTCGTACCAGTAATCCTGAGGGCGAGCTTCGCCTTCTCCCTTAATGGATACACTGGCTGAGACAGAGAACCAGGAACTCTTCGACTCGCCTTCAAATCCGTTGCTTATCAAACGATAGGAAGAACCCTCGCCATCACTATAAGAAGAATCAACCGAAATGATACGCTCATCCTTGCCCAATACCTCCTCTGCAGCAGCACGTGCAATCGCCACTTTATCATCCGGGTTGACTTCATAGAGTTTCTTGTCAAAAAGCTGCAAGTCAGGCTTGCCTCCTTTATAGTAGCGTGCAGGGTCGGCCAGCATACGCGACTCATCCACCGCCAGATAGCGGGTAGACTCTATACCATTCGTGATAAGAGTTTCCAATTCTTTCTTATCCAGCCGATTGGTGGAAAAAGAGCCGAAACGTCCGTCCACATAAAGATTCAATCCCAAACCATTCTCCGTAGACTGCTGCAAACGGTCCATTTTGCCGTCACGCAGTTCAAAAGAAGAATTAGAATTTGTATATAGCACCAGTTTGGCTGCCTGGCAACCGTTCTTCAAGGCATATTCCATTGCCCATTGTGCCAATTTCTTATTGTCGTCTGTAATCATGTCTTTAATTGATAGTTGATAATTAACTTTCTCCTCCTACAGTCAGCTTGCTGACTAGTGCCGATGGCATACCGCAGGTAACGGGACAAGACTGACCGTCTTTACCACAGGTCCAAGTACCGTTGTCAATCTTATCGTTATTTGCCACCATCGTGATGTCAGCCAATGCTTTCGGACCATTACCGATGATATTTATATCCTTGACGGGCTGCGTCAACTTGCCATCCTCAATCAAGTAACCCGACTTCACAAAGAAGGTAAAGTCTCCGGCACCGATTTGCACCTGGCCATTGGTAAACTGGTCACAATAGATACCTTTCTTCACGGTGGAGATAATGTCCGCTTCCTTCATATTGCCGGCTTCCATATAAGTGGCACGCATACGGGGGATAGGAGTATTACGGAAAGTATCGCGACGTCCGTTTCCAGTAGGAGCCACCCCATAATGCTTGGCACTGATGCGGTCGTGCAGATAACTGGTCAGGATACCTTCCTTCACGATATAGGTTTTCTGGCCTTCCACACCCTCATCGTCGAAATTCACGGCTCCACGATTGAAAGCGATGGTACCGTCATCCACCACGTTGATATGCTCATCGCACACCTTCTTTCCCAAAAGGTCGCAGAAAATGGAAGTACGTTTACGGTTGAAGTCAGCCTCAAAAGCATGTCCTATGGCTTCGTGCAACAAGATACCCGAACCGCCAGCCCCCATCACGACGGGCATTTCGCCACCTTTGGGTTTCACAGCCTTGAACAAGATAGCAGTCTTATCCACCGCCTCACGTGCAATAATATCCACGATGTCATCCGTCATGAATTCAAAACCCTTGCGGTAAGAACGACCGGCATAACCGTTCTCCATCTTTCCATTCTCTTCCATGATGCAGACTGCCATAAAAGAAACCATCGGACGGTAGTCGTAGTAGCTCACGCCCTCGGAATTACAGAACAGCACGTGCGATGTACTGTCAGAAAGAGAAGCCTGCACCTTACGTACACGATTGTCCAAAGAGAAAATCTTTTCGTTCAGCTTTTCTAAATAAGGTATTTTTGCCTTGACACTCACGTCCTCCCAAGGTTCAGTGACGGCATAGCGGCTTTTGGTAATTGTCTTTTCCGTCAGTCCTACAGATTTTCCGGCCTTGCCCGAAGAGGCGATACGGGCAGCAGTACGTGCAGCACGCAGCATTTCTTCCATAGTTACCCCTTCCACATAAGCATACCCCGTCTGGTCGCCTGCCAATACGCGTACGCCCATACCGAAGTCAATGTTAGCTCCACAGTTGTTTACTTTGCCGTCCATCAGAACCACACTGTTGTTGAATGTGTGTTCAAAATAAAGGTCGGCATAATCGCCGCCTTTTTCCAGAGCGGCAGCCATCACTTTCTTCAAGTCAGCCTCCGTCACACCGAAGTGAACCATTGCCGAAGCTACGGCAGACTGATTATCTGCTCCTCCTAAAGCTCCGCGTACTGACGCAGGCATAGCCAACGAGGGTACTGCCAGCGAACCTAACATCGCCAGACTTCCCGTCCGTAAGAAATTTCGTCTATCCATCCTTTTCAGTTATTAGTTATAAGATATTGTTTTTTATATCATAGTTATATGACGTAAAAATAGGAGATTTTGTCACACCTTAGCTTTCCTTTGTTAACAAACTTTCCAATTCCTCTGCATTCAGACGCAGATAGAATTGTCCTTTGTAAGCCACTGAAATACCTCCGGTCT
>OHMH01000738.1_pt1 | contig 15509 bp, 6 predicted proteins | sample 1569311 | NCBI WGS metagenome assembly OHMH01 (sample SAMEA3879503, study PRJEB24766) | human gut metagenome | biome: human-associated habitat; feature: feces | place: USA | collected 1985/1987
CTACTCGTTCTACCTGCTGGGCAGTCCGTTCTTCTGGCTGTCCATGGTCGTGCCCGCGCGGCTCATGCCCTGGGCCATGGTGCCGCTGCTCTGCCTGAAAATGGCCGTTGCGGGCGGCGGCGGGTATCTCTGGGCGCGCCGCTGGGTGCGGGACGAGACCTGGAGCATGCTGGCGGGCTGCCTGTATGCGTTTTCCGGGTTCAGCATCTACAACATCTTTTTTAACCACTTTCTGGACGTTGTGGCGCTGTTTCCGTACATGCTGGCCGCGCTGGACGACGCGGTCATCGACGATAAAAAGGGCGCGTTCCCGTTCTGGGTCGCGCTGAATCTTGTCGATAACTACTTCTTCTTCGCCGGGCAGGCGGTCTTTCTTATCATCTATTTCTTTTGCATGGCCGCCGGGCGGCGGTATGAGCTGGGTTGGCGCAAGTTCGTGCGCCTGGCGTGGGAGACAGCTCTGGGCTGTGCCTGCGGGTGCGTGCTGCTGCTCCCGGCGGGGCTGTCGCTGCTGCAAAATCCGCGCACCATCGACCCGTTCAGCGGGTACGGGTATCTGTTCTACGGCAAATCCCAGCAGTACGGCGCGATTTTTTACAGCACCCTGCTCATGCCCGACGCGCCCTATTTCAAGGACCTGTTTCAGGAGGGCATCCTCAAGCACACGAGCCTGACGGCCTATCTGCCGCTGGTCGGCGTTGCGGGCGGGCTGGCGTTCTGCCGCGCAAGGGAGCGCCACCCGTTCACCTACGTTTTAAAGGTCTGCGTCGCCTGTGCGTTTGTGCCGGTGCTGAACAGCGCGTTCTATGCGCTCAACTCGAGCTACTACGCGCGGTGGTACTATATGCCGATTCTGGTTTTGTGCGGTGCAACGTGCTATCTGCTCTCCCGCCCGGCGCTGGCCGAGCAGCGTCTGCCGCGGGCGCTGCGGCTGACGACCTTCCTGACGCTGACGGCGGTGGTGTTTGCCGTTGTGCCGGGCAAGGACGACGACGGCAACACGGTCTTTGGCGTGCTGGACGAGCCCGCGCGGTTCTGGGCTATCTTCGGCATGACGATGCTGGGTATCGTGATTTTTGCGCTGCTGTGGCATTTTTGCCGCAATAAGCGGCGGTGGGGCGCGATTCTGACCGCCGCCGTGCTGGGATTCAGCTTGTTGTACGGCAGTTTGCATCTGTCTCTGACGAAGTACGCCCAGTGGGACGTGGACAGCAATCTGATTGCCGAAACCTATGATTCTGTCGAGGACGTCGCCGCCGCGCTGCCGGACGATGCGTTTTACCGCATTGACGCCTATGGTGCGCACAACAATCTGGGGCTGTGGTTCAACAGGAGCTGCCTGCAATTCTTCAACTCGACGGTTGCGCCGAGTATCATGGCGTTTTATCCCGAGGTCGGCGTCAAGCGGGATGTGAACTCCAAGCCCGACGCCGAGAACTACGCCCTGCGCGGCCTGTTGAGCGTGCGGTACACGCTGGTCGCCAAGGACAAGGAGACCGAGTGGACCGGCAAGGATCTGCCCGGCTGGCAGCGCACCGGCGAGACCGACGCCTACGCCCTCTACGAGAACGAAAACTGGGTGCCGATGGGCTTTACCTACGACTGCTACGTGACAGCGGACCAGCTGGAGCGGGTAAGCGAGGAAGAACGCGCCCAGATTTTGTGCCGTGCGATTTTGCTGGACGGCGACCAGATCTCCGCCTTTGGCAGTCTGCTGGAACCCTTGCCCGACGAGGAGCTGACCAACCGCAGCGAGGACGCCTACGCCGCCGACTGTGCCGCCCGCCGTGCTGCCGGTGTGGCAGCGTTTACCGCGACGGACACCGGCTTTACTGCAAAGACCGCCTATGACGCGGACGAGCTGGCGTTTTTCAGCGTGCCCTATGACGACGGGTTCAGTGCCACGGTCAACGGTGAGCCCGCCGCGATTGAGAAGGTGGACGACGGCCTGATGGCCGTGTACGTGCCCGCGGGGGAGAACGAGATAGAATTTACCTACCATACGCCCGGGTTGAAGGTGTCCGCCTGCGTGAGCGCAGCGGCGATTGCGGTGTACGGGGTGTATTTGCTGGGGATTATAATAAAACGAAAAAGCCAGCCGGGAAGTAAGCAGTAACATTTGTAGGGGGCGGCGTCCCCGACGCCCCGCGGGGGGTCAAGCCCCCTCCCTGCAAACCAATTTAAAAGGGGTACGTAGGGCGGCCTGCCCCCAGGCCGCCGCGGGAGTTAGTGGGTGGATGTCCGTTGATGGGCGGCCACGCAAGGCCCGTCGGAATCCTCGGCGGCGTTAAGAAAGGAAAAACCATGCCAAACCATGCTGAACAGCTCGCACAGGAGCTGAACTTAAACGTCAAAAATGTGCAGGGCGCGATTGAACTGATCGACCAGGGCAATACGATCCCGTTTATCGCCCGCTACCGTAAGGAAGCCACGGGCTCGATGGATGATCAGGTCCTGCGTGACCTCGGGGATCGTCTGGAATATCTCCGCGGCCTCGATAAGCGCAAGGATGAGGTCACGTCCTCCATCACCGAGCAGGGCGCGATGACGCCCGAGCTGACCGCCGCACTGTCCAAGGCGAAAACCCTCGCCGAGGTCGAGGACATCTACCGCCCGTATAAGCCCAAGCGCAAGACCCGCGCCAGCATCGCCAAGGCGCGCGGTTTGCAGCCGCTGGCCACGGCCATCTTCCGCCAGGACGCCGCATTTGACCCCGAGAGGGCCGCCGCGGACTACCTCAACGACGAGGTCCCCGATGCCGCCGCGGCGCTGGCCGGCGCACAGGATATTATTGCCGAGGCGGTCTCCGATGATGCCGCCTGCCGCGCCGAGCTGCGCCGCTACTACCGCGCGTTTGGCCGTGTCGCCAGCGCCAAGGCCAAGGACGAGGACAGCGTCTACGCCCAGTACTACGACTACGCCGAGCCGCTGAACAAGATCCCCGGCCACCGCGTGCTGGCACTGGACCGCGGCGAGCGCGAGGGCTTTTTGAAGGTCACGATTCAGGTCGACGCCGAGCGTGCCGCGGGCATCGTCAGCTGGATGTTCGCCCGCAAAAAGACCGGCGGCAAAAGCGCCGAGCTTGTGGATGCCGCCGCCCGCGACGCCTACAGCCGCCTCATTCATCCCAGTCTTGAAAACGAGCTGCGCGGCGAGCTGTCCGATGCCGCCGCCGAGGGCGCAATTAAGGTCTTTGGCGATAATCTGCGCCAGCTGCTTTTGCAGCCGCCCATCCGCGGCAAAACGGTCATGGGTCTGGACCCCGGCTACCGCCGTCTCTTCGTGGACTATCTGCGTGACTATGCCCGCTCGGAAAACAAAACTGTTTTCCTGACCTCGCACATCATTCAGGATATGGAACGCCTGGTAGACGACTGCATCATCATGGATTACGGACGTATCCTCATCCAGCAGCCCGTAAAGGAACTGTTGGACACGATACGCCGCTATACCTGCACATTGCCCGAGGGTTACAAGATGCCGGAAGATAAAGACTTCTACCATCCGTCTCTTATCAGAAACACGCTGGAAACTTTCTCGTTTCTGCCTCAACAAGAAGTAGAAACACGTTTCAGAGCCCTGCAAATGCCTTACAGCGATTTGAAATGCGAGACTGTAAACCTGGAAGATGCTTTTATCGGACTGACGGGAAAATACTGATTAAATGATGAATTATAAATTATGAATTATGAATTACTATGCAGAGCAGGAAGTCTGTTTCTACCTCACGATTCATAACTCATAACCCATAATTCATAATTAATAACTCATAATTCATAATTAACTAACATGAACGCTATATTTTATAAAGAATGGATTAAAACCCGCTGGTATCTGTTGCTTGCACTGCTTGTAACGCTCGGTTTTGCCGGATACTCGATGTTGCGCATCAATCGTGTTGCCAGCATGAAAGGCGTGGAACACGTTTGGGAAGTTATGCTGTCACGGGATACCGTATTCGTGGATTTACTGGAATTTATTCCTCTATTGGTCGGGATACTGCTTGCTCTGGTACAATTCGTACCCGAAATGCACCATAAATGCCTGAAACTGACATTGCATCTGCCCTACCCGCAACTGCGGATGATTAACCTGATGCTGCTCTACGGACTGGTAGTGTTACTGATCTGCTTTGCCGCCAACTACGTGCTGATGACGGTTTACATGCAAGGCGTCCTGGCTCCGGAACTTTATTCGCGGATTCTGCTGACAGCTCTTCCCTGGTATTTGGCAGGTATTGCCGCTTATCTTCTGATTTCATGGATATGCCTGGAACCGACCTGGAAACGCCGCGTCCTCAATCTGGTAATCTCTGTATTGCTGTTGCGTATCTTCTTCCTGGCTCCGGCACCGGAAGCCTACAACGCTTTCCTGCCCTGGCTGGCAATCTACACCCTGCTCACGGCAAGTCTCTCATGGCTCTCCATTGCACGGTTCAAGGCAGGAGAACAAGATTAACAGGTTATACATTCACTATTAAGAACGAAAAAGACAATGAAACGTTTTAGTCAAATATTCTTATACATCACCATTGCATTGCTCATTATCTGGCAGTTGCCTTGGTGTTATTCTTTCTTTGCGGCAAAGCCATCGAAGATTCCTTTCTCCATGTACAGTAGTGTCCTCGGCGACTTCCTCTCCATGGGCAATGAAGATGGTAAAGGCGTGGTACGACGCGACCAGTCCGGCAATGTATATACACAGGAGCAGACGGACAGTATTCTCCCGTTCTTCTACATGCGCCAGCTTATGGCGGATGAGCGGTTCCCGGACAGCATCAATGGTGTTGCCGTCACTCCGCGCGAGGTGCAGCTTACGAATTTCAGCTTCCGCTCGGCAGCTTCGGATATCAATGCCTCCAAGATAGAGCTTTATCCTTTGTTGGAAAGTATGTCGGGACGTGTGGACCTGAGTATGCCCGATGATGTATTCCGCGTCACCTCGAAAGGTCTTGAATTTATCGGTATGAAAACCAATACGATAGATACAGACAAAAGCCAACTGTTCACAGAGGCTATGGTGAAGAAAGGGTTTAAATTCCCTGCCCGCCGGTTGGCGGGTAATCCCACCACTCGCAAGGAGTACGATGAAGGTTATCTGATTCTGGATAATGAGGGAAAACTTTTCCATCTGAAACAGACGAAAGGGCGCCCGTATGTACGTGCCATTTCCCTGCCGGAAGGCTTAAATGCGAAGTATCTTTTCATCACGGAGTTCAAGGATCGCAAGACGCTGGGTTTCCTGACCGATATGGATAACAACTTCTATGTACTGAACAATAAGACTTATGATGTGATCAAGACCGGAGTTCCTTCCTTCAACCCTGAAGAGGATGCCCTGTCTATCTTCGGAAATATGTTCGACTGGACGGTTTGTGTGAAAACAGCCGATGCGGACGAATATTTTGCACTGGATGCGGATGATTATTCGCTTATCAAGTCCATCAGCTTCCCAAGAAAGAGTAACAGCATACCGGGATTACGTTTTACTTCCTCTCAGGATAAATATGTGAAGCCACGCTTCTAAATACCAAAATCCCTATTTCTCATGCATAAACTAAGTTATTGAGAAATAGGGATATTTTAAATACTGCACAAATCATTAGCAGACAGGCAACCGCATCTATTAATATTTTTCATAATCAAACCAATCAAAAGAAGCCTTCTTTTTACTTACTTTACCATTACTGCTGGCATACATTCCTACAAAAGGTCCAATAAATCCCTTAGCAATATTAGTACTGCACACTGTTGCATCTAAATTCTCTCCTATGAATTTCAAATCATCCTCAGATGCTCCATATAAAAAAGAATATTTTAACCCATTTCCTTCTATAGCCAAAATAACTTCATTCCCTTCATAAGGTACTCTGTTTAAAATAATTTCAGACCCATCTTTTACCATTATGAGGCGAAGCTCCCGCGGTGACTTCCCTTTACCAACCATAACCATACGGTATTGGAATCTATCATTTTGCATAATAATCATCCCAGCCTCCTCATTAACTGAAGAGGGTTTAAAAGCCATAGAAACAGCAGCTTTAAAATGATGATCTTCTACCCGGCGTGCAACCAATGAGGGGTTAGTTAATTCAGTAGCCTTCTGTGGTCTCAAATTAAGAAGTAAGTTTGAATTTTTCAACTCATACCATTTTTCAAAAGGTGTTCGTAGAAAGTTCCAGCAGTATCTTAATGAATCCGAATCAAAATCATCACGAATCGGCAATAAGTCTACCGGAAACTCTGGCAAATTAGGAAATTTATCTTCCATCAACACTCTACCAATCCCTGGGTTAAAAATTGGCTGTTCTCCTTGAAAAGAAACTGAAGTCAAAAATGTTTCCCGTCCTAACATATTATATCCTTCTATAGGTCGCACTCCCAACATGACAGCATACCAGTCATCATTCTGTGTTTGAATCAGATCAGCATGTCCAACAGTGGTTATATCTATTTCATTTCCCAAATGTCTATGTGTCAATACAGGATTACAAATGAATGGAGTATAAGGACCTGTCACCTGATCGGATGTGAAAACAGAAACTGCATGATTCTCCCAAGTTCCCCCTTCTGCTATTAGCAAATAGTATTTTCCTTTAATCTTATAAATATGCGGTGCTTCCGCATACGGACTATTGATAGCATAACCACTTGAAACAATATGTCGTTTACCTATAAACTCACCAGTGGCTAAATCTAATTGCTGAACATAAATACGATCCTCAGCCGGATAGCTTCGAGGCGGGATTTTATCATTACCATTGATGCTACCACAATACCAAACTTTTCCATCATCATCAAAGAAAAGAGAAGGGTCAATACCTGGAGCATCTTTTATAAAAATAGGCTCACTGTAAGGTCCCTCAGGATTCTTTGCTGTCACAAAAAAGTTTCCTCCACAACCGGTAGCAGTACATATCACATAATATAATCCATTATGATAGCGAATCGTAGGTGCCCAAAGTCCCCATGAAGCTTTCAAACCATCTTTCATTTGTAATTGAGAAGGTCTATTCAAGACATGTCCGATCTGTTCCCAGTTCACTAAGTCTTTACTATGGAAAATCGGTAATCCCGGAAACCACTCAAAGGAAGAAGTTACCATATAATAATCCTCTCCCACCCTACATAAGGAGGGGTCCGGATGAAATCCCGGCAATATAGGATTCTTAAATGTTTTCTGCGCAGAAGCGCTGACTGTCAACATCAAAAACAAAGTGAGTAAACACCCTTGTACAATCTTTATCATATCATATAATTTTAATTATTTATAGTCTTAGCAAAATTCTTTGGAAGCATCTCAAAATGCTGCTGAAAACACTTCGTAAAATACGATGAACTGGTAAACCCTGTCAAGGAAGCTATTTCATTCACCCGATAATTACCCTCTTGAAGGAGTATAGCCGCCCTCTTCAGACGATGCAACCTAATATAATCATTTGGAGTCAAATCGGACAAACCCTTGATTTTACGATGCAAACTGGAACGACTCATATTCAATTTCTCCGCCAGTAAATCAACACTGAACTGCAAATTTGCCAGATTAGCTTCAATTACAGCATTTACTTTTTGCAAAAAGAGCTCATCTGCTTTTGTTAAAGCTACTACATTGGCTTCTGTCAAAGGACGCTTACTGAACAACTCTTTTACAAGTTTCCGGTTCTTCAATAAACTTTGCACTTGTGCCTGCAAATACTCTAACGAAAAAGGCTTCTCAATATAAGCATCCGCTCCAAGCTCCAATCCCTCTATCTTCGATTGCAAATTAGATTTTGCTGTTAATAAAATAACCGGGATATGACTATATTCAACCTGAGATTTTATTGTTTCAAGTAATTCCATTCCATCCATATTCGGCATCATAATATCACTAATAACAAGATCAACTTCAGCTTCATTCAAAACTTTAATTGCTTCCAGACCATCCATCGCCCGAAGCACTTCATAATTACTCATCATTTTCTTACTGATAAACTCAAGCATCTCCAGATTATCCTCTACAATAAGAACCGTCTGTTGCACTTTTTCCACATCTATATCATTCGTAACAAGCGATTCTTCTTCATTCAGTTTTTCACTTCTTATCGCATGAGAATAAGGAAGCCGTAATACAAACCTGTTGTTCTCCGTACAAGTAATATCCAATTGCAAACTGCCTCCATGTAATTCGGCCAACGACCGAGCTAACGGTAGGCCTAAACCTCTGCCAGAACCGACTTGTCCTTGTGATGACACCTGTACGAAGGGCTCAAAAATCTTTTCTCGCATTTGTTGTGATATCACTTCACCATCATTCTCCACACTAATAAAAAAATACTCCTTATCAACTTTAGCAAGAACCATGCTTATATATGTAGAAGAATACTTTAAAGCGTTAGTGAAGAGGTTACTGATAATCTTAGTGAAAGCTTCCACATCCACTTCTGCCGATAATGGAGATTCCGGCAAAGAAATATCAAACCGGATACCTTGTTGTTCTGCAGGAAGTTTAAAACGATCATAAATAGTTTGAGACAACACAACAACATCAATCTGCTCAAATTTCATTCTCATCTGTTTAGCCTCTATCCGACGGAAATCAAGTAATTGATAAGTTAATGACAATAACCTTTCCGTATTTTTCATTACCGTATCCAATGATTCCTTTGTTTCAACATCAAACGACTTATTATGGATAATATATTCCAAAGGTCCCCTTATTAGGGTCAAAGGAGTTTTTATCTCATGAGCAATATTAGTAAAAAACTCTATTTTGGCATGATATGATTCACGTTCTTTCTCTTGTTCTACCCTTAGTATCAACTTCTTTTGCTTTTGGTATATTCTTCTTTTAACATAAAAATAAGACATAATAAATGCAATCAGCAAAAGTGCTCCATAAAAGGCATAAGCCCATGAACTCGCCCACCAAGGTGGAAGAATACAAATATCCAAAGTACAATTTTCTTTCCATTCCCCAGTACTATTAGAAGATTTTATCCGTAACTTATAGTTTCCGGGACGCAAATTTGAATAAGATATCCGAGGAGTATTATCTACCAATATCCAATCTTTATCCAGTCCTTCTAACTTAATATAACATATATTCTTTTGAGAAGCTCCATAACGCAAAACCGCATAATCAAAACTAATAAAATTCTGATTATAATCAAGTGTTAATTCTTTCGTATAAGTAATCGACTGTTTTAATGGAGAATTTACACCGGGACGCACATCTTTATTATGAAGCTGAAAATTAGTAAGAAACACAGGAGGGAAAGTTAAATCATCCTTTATTTCAGAAGGATCTACAACTGACAAACCTTCAATAGTACCAAAATATAGACGATTTTGTGCATCTCTGAATGCAGAATTAAAATTAAATTGGTTCGTTAATAATCCATCACTTTTCGTAAATACACGAATCTTGTTTGTAGAAGGATTTATCCGGACCAAACCTCTGTTAGTCCCTACCCAAATATTCCCCAAATTATCCTGAACAGCCTTATAAGCCATATCATCCGGCAGTCCATTTGACATAGAATAGCGGATCATACTATCCTGGACAATATCATAACATATCAACCCATATCCAGACGTAGCAATCCAAAGTCGTTTTTCAATATCTTCAAAAACACTTAGTATTCTGTTTATGGAATATCCTGTTTTTTGATGCAATATTTCCTGATAATTTATTATTTTTCCATCAATAGTATAGCAAATCAGACTATTGCCTATTGAAGCCAGCCATATATTCCCTTTTGAATCTTCACATATATTGTGTACATATATATCCTCAAGACCTTTTACAGGGGTAAACTTTCCGGTCGATCGTTCAAACCAATATACTCCCTTTTGAGTACATATCCAAATACGTTTCCGTTGATCATAACAAATGGAATAGATAGAGTTATCCACATTATATTTATTATCAGAAATATAATAACGTGAGATTTCTCTTGTCTGTAAATTATAAATATTAAGTCCACCAGAAAACACTCCGATATACAATTCGTCACCAATGATTTTCATACCATGCACATTGTAATGATCAAGTCCAATATCCATTGGAATCATTGTTTTCGTTTCCGGATTAAAACAATTCAAGCCAGCATCCTCAGTACCGATCCAAATATTCCCAATAGTATCCTGACAAATTTCCCTTACAGCCTTTCCCTTTAAAGAAAACTTATCAATCAAAGGATAATAGGACTCTATAAATCGGTTCTGAACTAAAGAAACATAATTGATACCACCAAAATAGGTACCAACCCATAAACCATTATCACGATCTTTGTAAACAGAATAAATAGCGTTATCAGACAATGACAAAGGATCAAAGTAATCCCGTTTCAAACGAGTAGTACGTTTTGTTGTCTCATCATAACTATACAAACCTTTTTCCGTTGCAACCCAAAGAATATTTTCATCAATAAGGATATCATGTACAAATACTACTTCTCGTTCATCAACCCCAAGAGAAAGATTAGAAAAGCTTTTTTTACTCAGGTCATACCGAATAATACCAGAATATTGAAAGCCCAAATAAATAAAATGCTCATTACCTGTGATTACCTGCAACTGGTCATTCGGAGATCTTAGGCAATCTATCTTTATAGAATGATACCTGCCTGAAGACTGATCCAATAAAAATAATCTTCCCTTGTCTCCGCCTAACCAAACACGGTTACTTCCATCTATCCACATAGCTGTGGACAAAAAAGTAGAACGCTCTTGTTCACTCTCCTTAAATGGATAAAACGAATAATCACCTGTTTCAGGTTTATAGCAATATACACCCGCCCCTTTCTCCAAAAAATAAATCCAACCATCTGAATTCACTTTAATAGAAATAACCATATTTGAAGGGGTATTCCCCTCCTTTGTTTTCAGATTAAAATATTCCAAAGAATCACCTTTAGCATCATAACGGGATATACCGTTAGCACCAACCCAAAGCGTTCCATTCCGATCTTCACACAAGGATAATATGTAATTTACATCAAATGGGATTTTTCCATTTATTCTATGATGATACGTCTTTACTCTATTCCCATCATATCGGTTCAAACCATCACGGGTAGCAAACCACATAAATCCGCTCTGATCTTGCACGATAGAAGTTATATCATTATGTGAAAGGCCATCGTCCATGGAGAGATGAGTAAAATGAAATTGTCTACCCTCTGCTCCAAGCATCTGACAAGCGAACATTACGATACCAAACATTAATCCACGGAATAATCTCATTGCTTCATTATTTTAGGGTTCAGACACAAAATATATGCTATTTTTTATAATCAATCCATACCTTCATCTTGCCTGGCTCTCTGTTATCCCATATATAATAAGGTATAAATTTCAAAGTTTCATCAACTGATGTTCCTATGATTTCAACTACCCCTAACCCGTCATTTCGAATTGTAGTAAATGCCATATCCGAAGTAATAACAGCTTTTGTAATAGCAGGATTATCAATTTGTTCCAAGCAATATACTAACGGACCACGTTGAACAGCACGTTTGCCAACATTCGCCTTAACTCTCGGATCAGCCTCAACAAGCTCAACTTCCATATCCATACATAATTCAACCACATCTCCATCTCGCCAGTTATGTTCTAAAGTAGCATATCCTAGTTCAACTTTCGTATGTTCCATCTGTCCGTTGTACGCTAACGTATACTGTTTACACCATCCTGGTATTCTAAACTTAAGACCTGCCTTGAATGGTTTTCCCGTTTTTATTTCAAAACGGATCTTATCTTCCCACGGATAATTTGTAACCTGTTTTATCTCAACACTATCACCTTGATAGTTTATATGTGCCGTACTACCAATATAAAGATTCACCCATATATTTTTATCTGATTTCGCATATAAATAATTACCAATAGAGGGCAGAAAACGTGATATCTGACTTGGACAACAAGCTGTTCTATACCATACTTTACGATGATGTGTACCATCTGTTTCAAGCGGATTTACATAAAAAAACTTATCTCCGGACAAAGAAATTCCAGCTAAAGCTCCATTGTACATAGAGCGCTCCAAAACATCCGCATACTTAGCATCCCCACTCAGTAAATTCATCCGGTTATTCCAAAAGACCATACCGACAGAAGCACAAGTTTCACAATAAGCTTTATCATTTGGTAAATCATAATCTTCTGTAAAACCTTCATTTTCCTTGGAAGAACCAATTCCTCCTGTCAGATACATATTACGGTCAACAACATCATGCCATAATGAATCCAATGCCACCATGTATTCTTTATCATTGGTTGCAGTAGCTACATCTGCCATAGCCGTAAACATATACATTGCACGCACAGCATGGCCAGAGATTTTACGCTGTTCCTTTACCGGCAACAAATCCTGGTGGTATTCAGGACTATTCCAAGTTCCTAAACCATGCCCGCGTTGCGCTAATAACCATTTGGAGAAATCAAGATATCTGCTATCATGTGTTTTATAATACAGTTTCACTAAAGCTAGCTCTACTTCCTGATGCCCCGGTACCCATATTTTCTTATCCGGTCCAAAAGTGTCTATCAGATGATTGGCAAAACGGATAGCAACATCCAACAACTTACTTTTACCTGTTGCATCATCATAAGCAATGGCCGCTTCAATCAAATGCCCACAGCAGTACATCTCATGTTTATCCATGTCAGTCCAACGCTCGTCTATATTCCCAAGAAGATAATAAGTCATCAGATAACCATCTTCCATCTGAGCTTTTGATATATAATCAATGATAGTATCTATTTTAGCTTCTAGAGTAGGATTATCCTGATTCTTTAACGAATAAGCTACTCCCTCAATCATCTTATATAAGTCCGAATCATCATATACTAAACCTTCAAACTTACCCGGAATTACTCCTGCAGCAATAGCAAAATTACGTACTCTGTGTGTCGCATGCTCACATTGTTCAATGCAAACGCCCAAGGTTGTTGCAGCATGCGTCTCCAGTCTGGGTTTCCAAAACTGATCTGTTATAGTAACCTGAGAGAAATTTACAGGTTCCATTTTGCGCAAAAAAGGTACATCTTGCTGAGTGCAAGAACTAAACACCCATATACTCACCAACAAATAAATAAATCTTCTTATCATAGCATCTTTTTATTTATAAATTAACGGGTTCTCCAACTAAATCCACATTCTTCTCTACCACTGTTCCTTGTTTTAAAGACTGCATATCCGGTTGCTTCCCTCCAACAGACATCTTTATTGTACAGGGCATTACAATGACTCGTCCATCATCTTTTACAACTGATAAATCATCCGATTCAAGAAGAAAACGAATAGTCTTAGTCTCGCCTTTTTTTAATGAAACCCTTTTAAAACCTTTCAACGAACGTATAGGAGTTACAAACGGGAGACCTTCATGAGAGATATAAACCTGTACTACTTCATCTCCATCCATATTTCCAGTATTGGTTACATCAACAGAAAATTCTATAGGATCATTAGTTGCAATTCGGGTAGGTATTTGCAAATTAGTATATCTGAAAGATGTATAACTCAGACCATACCCAAATTCATACAAGGGATCACCCGAAAAATAACGATATGTTCTACCCTGCATACCATAATCCTCAAAACCAGGCAACTGCTCTAAGGACTTATAAACAGTAACCGGTAAGCGCCCCGAAGGATTATAATCTCCCAATAAGATATCGGCTAAAGCAGTACCGGCTGATTGTCCACCGTACCATCCTTCCACAACAGCATTAACTTTTTGATGTTCGACAGGAATACTTAATGGGCTTCCGTTTTGCAAAACAAGTACCACCGGTTTCTTTAAGTCACAAATAGCAGCAACAAGCTCTTTCTGTGTATCTGGCAAATCAATCTCAGTACGATCTCCCCCTGCAAATCCTTTACTCTTTACGGTCATTTCTTCTCCTTCCAAGTTCTGATTGATTCCCATACACAATATTACAATGTCTGATTTCCGTGCGGCTGCAACAGCTCTTTTCATTAATACCTTATTATCAGCCCGTCCCCACAGAAGTTTAATCAAGGCATGGTTTACAATCTCATGTCTATACTCTATCCTTATTTTTATCATTTCACCAGCTTTACAAGAACGTAAATAGAAGTTTTTGCGAGGATGGTGAACATTCCCATATTGAAAAGTTAAAGAGTCATTTACAAAAAACTTATAACCATAAAAACCTTCCATTCCCAAAGCATATCTACCAGTTTCAGGAATACGGACAAATGTTTCATAAACTGCTCCAAAATTATCAGCTGGCATATCTGAGTAAGGTGCTTTATCCCACCAAATGTTATTGATTTCTTTCTCAATCAAAGTATGTTTAGGATTACCCCACAAATTTGGATTATTATAATAAGCAGATCTCACTCCATTCTGTTTTCCCGTAACATCCGTAAACAAATAATCAGCGGGAATTGGCTCTATCTGTGGAAAATTCTCTGATAATTCACAACCAACCTCATACCGGATATCAGCTTCCGGAATTTTATTCCGAATACCCTGTAGCACAGTTACTCCATTTTTATTATACCCACAGTAATTCCCCCATAGAGTTTCCTCATCATTTGCCGTAGGACCAATCACTGCTATCTTTTTTATTGATTTCTTCAAGGGTAATATTCCATCATTCTTTAGTAGTACAACAGATTTATGCGCAGCTTCTAATGCTATTTGACGATTTCTGTCACTATCCACCACACTCATTGGAAGTTTAGCATACGGTACAATATCATCAGCATCGAACATACCTAACTTGAACCGGGCTCTGAATAATTTCATAACAGATTGATCGATTTCCTGTTCTGTTATCAAATTCCGCTCTACCGCTTCACGTAGTCCCCGATACGCAACACCACAATTCAAGTCAGTACCTCTCTTTACCGCAAGTGCGGCAGCTTCTGCCGCATTAGCAGTTATTTTATGATCAGTATAAAAATCCCGGATTGCTCCGCAATCAGAAACTACATATCCACTAAATCCCCATCTCTTCCGCAAATATTCCTGTAATAACTCACTGCTACCACAGCATGCCTCCCCTCTAAAGCGATTATAAGCACACATTACAGACTCTACATTTGTTTTTTCCACGACTTCTTTAAATGCAGGCAAATAAGTCTCAATCAAGTCTTTCTCAGAAGTCTCAGCATCAAATTCATGTCTTAGAGGTTCGGGACCACTATGCACCGCAAAATGTTTAATTGTAGCTATCGTTTTCAAATAATGTGGATCATTTCCCTGTAATCCTTTAACAAATTGCACAGCTAACTTTCCTGCCAGAAATGGATCTTCACCATAAGTTTCCTGCCCTCTTCCCCAACGCGGATCACGAAAGATATTAATATTAGGAGTCCAAAAAGTCAGTCCTTGATAAATGCCACGCTTCCCCTGTCGCACAAAATCATGATGTTTTGCACGTGCTTCATCGGAAATGGCATCAGCAATTCTAAACATCAATTCATCATCAAAAGCAGCAGCCATACCAATTCCCTGAGGAAAGACAGTAGCTTGACCAGCACGAGCCACT
>OHMH01000739.1_pt1 | contig 15436 bp, 10 predicted proteins | sample 1569311 | NCBI WGS metagenome assembly OHMH01 (sample SAMEA3879503, study PRJEB24766) | human gut metagenome | biome: human-associated habitat; feature: feces | place: USA | collected 1985/1987
CCTGAAAGCGGGTGCGCTCCGGCAGCTTCATGACTTCGTCGACCATCTCGTCTACGGTCTGCTGGGTAATCTCCCGCCCGCAGATCGGGCAGTGGGGCACGCCGATGCGGGCGTACATCAGACGCAGATAGTCGTAAATCTCCGTTACTGTTCCCACCGTGGAACGCGGGTTGTGGCTTGTTGTTTTCTGGTCGATGGAGATGGCTGGCGACAGACCGTCAATATAGTCCACATCCGGCTTGTCCATCTGGCCGAGGAACTGCCGCGCATAGGCCGAAAGGCTCTCGACGTAGCGGCGCTGGCCGTCGGCATAGATCGTGTCAAACGCCAGGCTCGACTTGCCGGAGCCGGACAGGCCGGTCATGACGATCAGCTTATCTCTGGGCAGCTCCAAATCGACGTTTTTCAGGTTATGCTCCCGCGCACCCTTGATGACAATGCGGTTGTTCGGGTCGATTTTGATTTTGGAGCTGCGCTTTGCAGGCTTTTTTTCGGGTGTTGTACTCAATTTTTATATTTCCTCCTGCCCTTGCGTGTTTTGGCAGCGGCCTTGCGTTCACTGGTGTCGGCGGCGGTGGGATCTTCTCCGCGTTCCAGCCGCTGAATTTCGTCGCGCAGCTGCGCGGCCAGCTCAAATTGCAGCAGCCGCGCGGCCTCCTTCATTTCCTTGGTCAGCCGTTCAATTGTCTGCTGGCGCTCGGCGCGGCTCATGCGGTGCTGGCGCATCCGCTTGTTTTCCTCGCTCATGCTGATTTCGAGCCCGTCGCCGATGGCCTTGACGATGGTTTTTGGCGTGATTCCGTGTTCTTTATTGTAGGCGTCCTGAATGGTGCGGCGGCGCTCAGTCTCCATGATGGCGCGCTCCATGCTGGGCGTGACCTCATCTGCATACATGAGCACAACGCCGTTGGCGTTGCGGGCCGCGCGGCCGATCGTCTGAATCAGGCTTGTCTCGCTGCGCAGGAAGCCTTCCTTATCGGCATCCAGAATCGCAATCAGCGATACCTCCGGCAGGTCCAGACCCTCGCGCAGCAGGTTGATGCCAACAATAACATCAATTGCGCCGACGCGCAGGTCCTTGATGATCTCCATGCGCTCAAACGTGTCGACCTCGTGGTGCATATACTTCGTCTTGACGCCGTGTTCCTCCAGATAATCCGTCAGATCCTCGGCCATCTTGACGGTCAGCGTTGTGACGAGTGCGCGCTCGCCACGGTCAATGCGGGTGCGGATCTCGCCCAGCAGGTCCTCGATCTGGCCCTCCACCGGGCGCACCATGATAAGCGGGTCCAGCAGGCCGGTGGGGCGGATGACCTGCTCCGCTACGCGGCTGGAATGCTGGCGTTCATATTCACCGGGGGTTGCAGAAACAAAAATCTTCTGATGGATTTTGGCTTCAAATTCTTCAAATTTCAGCGGGCGGTTGTCAAACGCCGACGGAAGACGGAAGCCGTATTCGACCAGCGTTTTCTTGCGGCTGTAGTCGCCGCCGAACATACCGCGCACCTGCGGCAGCATGACGTGGCTCTCGTCGACCATCAGCAGGAAATCATCCGGGAAATAATCCAGCAGCGTTGTGGGCGTGGAGCTGGGCGCACGGCCTGACAGGACTGCGGAGTAGTTCTCGATGCCCTTGCACATGCCGACCTCCTGCAGCATCTCCATGTCGTAGTTGGTGCGCTGCTGGATGCGCTGGGCCTCCAAGAGTTTGCCCTCCTCGGTGAATTTTTTGACCTGCTCCTCCATCTCGGCCTGAATCTTTTTCAGGCCCTCCTGCATCTTTTCGGGGCCGACGATATAGTGGCTGGCCGGGAAGATGGCAACGTGCTTCACCACGTTCTGTTTTGCGCCGGTGAGGGGGTTGAATTCGGTGATGCGGTCGATCTCGTCGCCGAAAAATTCCACCCGGATGGCCAGCTCGTTCATATAGGCCAGATAGATGTCCACGATGTCCCCATGGACGCGGAATTTATTGCGGATAAAGTTGACGTCGTTCCGCTCATATTGCAGCGTCACCAGCTTCTCGCACAGCTCGTCCCGCTCCATCTGCATCCCGGGCCGCAGGCTGATGACCATGCTGCGGTAATCAATAGGGTCACCCAGAGAGTAGATGCAGGACACCGACGCCACGATGATGACATCACGCCGCTCCGACAGCGCCGCCGTGGCCGAGTGGCGCAGACGGTCGATCTCGTCGTTGATGGCACTGTCCTTCTCGATATAGGTGTCGGTGCTGGGGATATAGGCCTCCGGCTGGTAATAGTCGTAGTAGGAGACGAAATACTCCACAGCATTGTCCGGGAAGAACGAGCGGAACTCGGTGCAGAGCTGGGCCGCCAACGTCTTATTATGGGCCAGTACCAGCGTGGGACGGTTGCACTGGGCGATGACATTCGCCATCGTGAAGGTCTTGCCGCTGCCGGTGACGCCCAGCAAGGTCTGGCAGCGGTCGCCCCGCTCTACCCCTTCCACCAGCTGGGCGATGGCCTGCGGCTGGTCGCCCGTGGGGGCGTAGGACGACACCAGATGGAATTTTTCCTCTGCCACAAAAAGCCCTCCTTTTTGAAACTACGATTAGTTGTATGTCGTAGCGCTATTATACCACAATTATTTTATAATGTAAATCATTCTCTTCCATATGGGCGTAACATTGTGCCGGTCTCGAAGTCGTAGAAGGGCAGGCGGTTGGATTCCCGCATGGAAAAATACTCATTTTCCGCGATGATGATGTGGTCGCGCAGGCGTATCTTCACCAGCCCCAGCGCACGGACGATGTTTTCCGTGGCGGCAAGGTCTTCCCGGGAGGGCAGCGGCACACCGTTCGGGTGATTATGGCAGAGCACAACACTCTCCGTCCCGCCTCGGAGCGCCGCAGAGACAACATCCTTCACCTCCAGACCCACCATCCGGCTGTTCCCTTCTTTCAGCCAGCAGACCCCCTTTACCCGGCTGCGGCTGTCCAGCGAGAGGAGCAGGACCTTCTCCTGCCTTGCCCCGGCGAAGCGGGGCTTCAGGTAAGTCACCAGCCGCTCGGTGGTCGTCAGCGCACCCTCGGTACTGGTGCGGTCGTGCTCATAGTATCGGCTCACCTCGGGCAGAAGATGCAGCATCCGGGCGCTGGCCGGGCCGATGCCCGCCACACTGCACAGCTCTTCTTCACTGGCCTCCAGCACCCCGGTGAAGCTGCCGAACCGCTCCAGCAGCGCGTGGGCGATGCCGTTGGTGTCCCGGCGGGCGTTGGTGATATAGAGCAGGTATTCCAGCACTTCGTGGGGCGCGAGGCTTTCCAGTCCGTACTGTTCCACCCGGGTGCGCATCCGCTGTCGGTGTCCCTCGTGGCTTATGTTCTGTCCCGCCATAGCTGTGCTCCTTTGCATTGCAGTCGTTTCTTTTATAGTACCCCATTTTCAGCAAAAGACAAGAGCCGACCGAAAATATTCTGCGTTGACTTCATGAGAAGAGTAGATTATTATAAGGTAGAAGCAGCCCTCTCAGTCTCGTCGCAGGCTCCTCTCCAGCTTCCCTTGTAGGGGGGCTTCGGCAAAAAGACAAACGACATCTTTTCAGAAAACAAAAAAGGATATGCTTTTATGAAACAATACACTGCCACCGCCAACGACGAGGGCGTCCGCCTCTCCCGCTTTGTCCAGAGCGTGACCCGCGACTTCCCTACCAGCCTCTTATACAAGAGCTTCCGCAACAAGCGTATCAAGGTCAATGGCAAAAAGGGTGCGCCCGAAGACCGCATCAAGACCGGCGACCTCATCGAGCTGTACATCAACGACGAATTCTTCCCGCCGGAGGGTGCAGCGCCGGCCCACAGGCCCGCCCCCAAGAAACAGCCAAACCAGCCCAAGGTGACGGTCATCTACGAGGATGCGAACATCGCCGTCCTCTACAAGCCCACCCACCTGCTCTGCCACAGCGACCGCACCGGCGACGCGAATCTCGTGGACGCCTTTACCCAGTATCTGGCTCAAAAAGGCGAATATGACCCGCAGGGCGAGAACCGCTTCAAGCCCGGCATCTGCAACCGCCTCGACCGGGGCACCGAGGGTCTCGTCATCGCGGCCAAGAGCTACGCCGCCCTCCGGGACATGAACGAGATCATCCGCACTGACCTGCTCAAAAAAGAGTACTACACCATTACCGTGGGCATCCCCCAGAGCGGACGGTTCACCGCGTGGTGGGAGCACGACGAAAAGAACAACAAGGTGAGCATCCACGCCCACCAGTCACAGGACGAGCGCCGCAAGCAGATCATCACCGATGTGGATGTGCTGCGGACGGCAGGCCCCTTCGCCCTCTGCCGCATCGGCCTCATCACCGGCCGCACCCATCAGATCCGTGCCCATCTGGCCTATCTGGGCAAGCCGGTGCTGGGCGACATCAAATACGGCAACCGGAAGATGAACGAGCGCACCGGCACCAAGACGCAGGCCCTCTGCGCCGTCCGTATCAGCTTCCTTGACATCCCTGAGGAAAATACCCTCCACTACCTCTCCGGCAAGGTCATCAAACTGAAAGACCCGCAGATCGTAAAGCAGTTCGACGCGCTGGATAAAAATAAGCAGGCCCCCGCCGAGGAGAAGTAAGATGGAAAAGGTCGATAGGACCCACTGGGAGCGGGCTGAATTGTTCGAGTTTTTCTCCGCTGTTTCCCACCCTTTTTACAGCGTCACCTTCCGGGTGGATGTAACAAACCTTTACCGCTATGTCAAGGAGCGGCATTTGTCGTTTTATTACGCGATGGGGTATCTCGTGACGGACGCCGTGAACAGCGTGAAGAATTTCCGCTACGCCATCCGGGACGGCGAGGTGTGGCTGCTGGATGAGCGCATTCCCAGTCTGACCGACCTGAAACCCGGCAGTGAGCAGTTTCACATCGTCACCCTGCCAAAAGTCGGTGGCATTGCGGAGTTCTGTGCCTCCGCACAGGCGAGAAGCGCTGCCCAGAAGACCCTTCTTGACCAGGACGAAGAGAACAACAACCTCATCTATATCTCCTGCACACCGTGGTTTGATTTGACCGGCTGCACCAACGAGCGGGATTTTGACCGGGACGACAACATCCCCCGCATCACATGGGGCAGATATGGCGAGGAAAATGGCCGCAAGAAATTGGGGATGTCGGTGGAGGTCAATCACCGCTTCATCGACGGTCTCCATCTGGGGAAATTCTACGAGAAACTACAGGCCGACATCGACGCACTATAAGGAGGCATTCTGATGTATCCTGACCGCAAGCCCCGCATCATCTTTTTCGACATCGACGGTACTCTCATCGACATGGAGAAAAAGCGTATTACTGAGCGGACACTGGACGCTCTGCGCCGCTTACAGCAAAACGGCATCCTGCTGGCCATCGCCACCGGGCGTTCCCCGCTCATTGTGCCGAGATTCGACGGCGTGGAGTTCGACGTCTTTCTTACCTACAACGGCTCCTACTGCTACGACCGTCGCGGAGATATTTTTGCCAGCCCCATCCCGCCGCAGGATGTGCAGACGCTGATCCAAAACGCCGCAGCGCTTGGTCGTCCGGTGTCGGTCGCAGGACGGACGCAGCTGCTCTCCAACGGCACAGACGACGATTTAACGGCATATTACGCCATCGGCGGACGAGCGCCGGTCATTTCCGATAAGTTCGATGAAGTCTCCCGAGGTGAAGTTTTCCAGCTGCTGATGGGCTGCCGCGAAAGCGACTGGCCCGCCATCCTCAAGGGCACCACCGGCGCAAAGATCGCCGCGTGGTGGGACAGGGCCGTAGACATCATCCCCACCTCGGGCGGCAAGGGCGCAGGCATCCGGAAGGTACTGGCCCACTACGGCCTGACAAAGGAAGATGCGATGGCCTTCGGCGATGGGAACAACGATATAGAAATGTTTCAGGCCGTCGGCCACAGTGTGGCCATGGGCAACGCCTCCCCCGACCTGAAAGCCATTGCCAGCGAGGTCTGCGGCACCTGTGCAGAGGATGGTATTTACCACTACTGCAAAGAAAATGGTTTGATTTAAGAAAACAAAAAGAGGCCGCTGTAAAAGCGGCCTCTTTTTTTGCTATTTACTTTTCTTCTCGTTCCGCCTTCTCGGCCTCCTGCTGCTGACGCAGCTTTTTGATGCGCTTTTTCTCGCTCTCAACACGAGGCCATGGCCACGAAAAGCCCTCGTTCTCTTTGCACCAGCGGGTGAGCGGATAGAACGCGAAAGCCAGCCCGAACAGGTACAGCAGGACGTACAGCAGGCCCGAAAGCGTTACCAGTGCGTCCAGTGCACCGATGAGGGCCATGAGAAAGCCCGCCTTCAGGAAGAAAAGTCCGTTCTGACGGCAGTACTCGGGAAAATTTTCAGCCTTGACGGCCTGACGGCCCTGATCGCCCCAGACCCGGGGATTTTTCATGACCGAATACCCGTAAAAGACCAGCATCAGGCCACAGGTGAGTTGGAATCCAAAAAACATCTGCGTCGTTCCTCGCTTTATTCTGGTGTAATGGCCTCAGAAGACCGCTTAGTCGTCGTACTCGCCCAGCAGCGGCTTCATGAAGGGCAGGAAGTCCAGCGTTGCAAAGTAATCGCGGGGGGTCTCGGCGCGGCGGATGAGGCGGTGGGAGCCGTCCTCGCAGAGCAGGACTTCGGCGCTGCGCAGCTTGCCGTTGTAGTTGTAGCCCATCGCAGAGCCGTGGGCACCGGTGTCGTGGATATACACGATGTCGCCGATGTCGATCTTGGGCAGCATCCGGTCGATGGCAAACTTGTCGTTGTTCTCGCACAGGCCGCCCACTACGTCATACTTGTGGTCGCAGGGGGCATTCTCCTTGCCCAGCACCGTGATGTGATGGTAAGCGCCGTACATGGCGGGGCGCATCAGGTTGGCCGCACAGGCGTCCAGACCGATGTACTCCTTGTAGATGTGCTTCTCGTGGATGGCAGTTGCCACCAGTGCACCGTAGGGGCCGGTGGTGAAACGGCCCATCTCGGTGAAGATGGCGACATCGCCCATCCCGGCGGGGACCAGGATCTCCTCGAATTTCTTACGGACACCCTCGCCGATGGCCATGATGTCGTTCTCAGTCTGCTCAGGACGGTACGGGATGCCCACGCCGCCGGACAGGTTGATGTAGGCGATGTGGACGCCGGTGGCCTTCTGGACGCGGACCGCCAGTTGGAACAGGATCGCAGCCAGCTCGGGGTAGTAGGCGTCCGAAATGGTGTTAGAAGCGAGGAAGGCGTGGATGCCGAAGTTCTTGGCTCCCTTTGCAGCCAGCTTCTTGTAGCTGTCGATCATCTGCTCCTCGGTCATGCCGTACTTGGCATCCCCGGGCTTGTCCATGACCTGAAAGCCCTCCTTGCTCTCGCCCAACTGGAAGGTGCCGCCCGGATTGTAGCGGCAGAAGATGTTCTCCGGCACACCGGCCACCCGGTCGAGGAAGTCCACCATCGTGGCATCGTCGAGGTTGATATAAGCGCCCAGCTCGTAGGCCTTCTTCATGTCCTCCACGGGGGTCTGGTTGGAGGAGAACATGATGTCGCTGCCGCTGAAGCCGCACACCTCACTGAGCATCAGCTCGGTCAGGGAGGAGCAGTCCACGCCGCAGCCCTCTTCCTTCAGGATCTGGAGGATGATGGGGTTGGGCAGAGCCTTGACCGCGAAATACTCGCGGAAGCCCTTATTCCAGCTGAAGGCTTTGTTGATGCGGCGGGCGTTCTCCCGGATGCCTTTCTCGTCGTAGACGTGGAAGGGGGTGGGCACGTCCTGAATGATGTCCTGAGCCATCGACTCAGTCAAGAACGGTTTCTTTTCCATGATATACATCCCTCTCATATATTTTTACACGGCCGAATGCCGTGCAGCCAGCAGTTCACAGCTTGAGGTTCTCTCGGGTTGGGGTAAAGGTAGGCACCATCTTGGCCAGCTGGGCCACGACGTTGTCGTCGTTGTGCTCGGCGGCGGCAGACAGCTCCTGAAGCTGCTGATAGAACTCGCCAAGGTCGATGTTCCGGGGCGGAGCCACGAAGATCTTATTGTGGCCGGTACGGCGCATCTTGTCCTGTTCCTCGTCCATCATCAGCTCTTCGTAGAGCTTCTCGCCGGGGCGGAGACCCACGATCTTGATGTCCATATTCACGCCCGGCTCATAGCCGTAGAAACGGATGAGCTGCTTTGCGAGATCCATGATCTTGACCGGCTCACCCATATCCAGCACATAGATGCTGCCGCTCTCAGCCAATGCGCCGGCCTGCAGCACCAGCTGTGCGGCCTCCGGGATGGTCATGAAATAGCGCTCGATGTTGGGGTCAGTCAGGGTGACGGGGCCGCCCTTTTTGATCTGCGCCTCGAACAGCGGGATGACGCTGCCGTGGCTGCCCAGCACGTTGCCGAAGCGGACGGCCACGCACTTCATGTCGGTGTTGCCCGCGAAGGTCTGGATGAGCATCTCGCACAGGCGCTTGGTGCAGCCCATGACGCTGGTGGGGTTGACGGCCTTATCGGTGGAAAGCTGCACCAGCCGCTCCACGCCGTGCTCGCTGGCGCTGACCAGCAGGTTCTTGGTGCCGAAGACGTTGTTCTTGACGGCCTCGGCGGGGCTGATCTCCATGAGCGGGACGTGCTTGTGGGCCGCGGCATGGAACACCACCGTGGGGTGGTAGGTCTCAAAGACCTCGTCCAGACGGGCCTTGTCCCGGATGGAGCCCACCAGCACCGTGATGGGCACATCGCGGCCATACTTCTGCTGCAGTTCCATCTGCAGCTCGTAGGCGCAGTTCTCGTAAATATCGAAGATGAGCAGCTTCGCGGGTCTGAAGCGCATGACCTGACGGCAAAGCTCGCTGCCGATGCTGCCGCCGCCGCCCGTCACCAGCACGGTCTTGCCGGTGAGGTAGCCCGAGATCTGGGCCGTGTCCAGCGTGACCTCCTCACGGGAGAGGAAGTCGGCAGTATTCAGCTCTCGGAACGCCCCCTGCTGGGGTGCGCCTGCCCCCACAAGCTGGGGGTCGCTGAGTATCTGCACCGCACAGTGGGTGGAGACGCAGAGGTCGATAACATGGTTCAGGCGGCTGCCCCGCAGGGTCGGGATGGCAATGATGATGGTGTGGATGCTGTAGCGGGTGCACAGGTCGGGGATCTCCTCCAGAGTGCCCTTCACCGGGACGCCATGGATGGTCTGGCCCAGCTTGGCGGGGTCATCGTCCACCGCCACCACCGGGTGGCCGTAGCTGCCGTTGCTCTTGCAGACGTTGATGGCCCACGCACCGGCCTCGCCCGCGCCCACGATCATCACAGGGCGGTTGGGGTCTTTGCTGGTGTTGCCCCGCAGCCGCTCGCCCAGCGGGTGGTTCAGGAAGAGCCGCCACGCCAGACGGCTCCCGCCGACGAGCAGGAAGATGAGCACCGAAGCCATCGCGTTGGCCGAGTTGAAGAGCACGCCATGGATGAAGCAGCGGTTGACCAGATACACCACGACCGTCGGGGCAGCGATCATCCCAGCCAGACGGATGAGATCCCGCTCTCCAGCGTATTTCCAGAGGATGGTGTAGAGCCTCCCGCCCAAGAAGCTGAGCAGATAGACCGCCACGATCCACGGCAGGTTCGCGTAGAGCAGGGCACGGTTGTGAGGCCACCACGAGGCCTCGACTGCGCCGTCTGCGCGGAGCAGGAGCGCAAAATAAAAGCTGAAGGCTACGATGGCTGCGTCCAGCACCACCAGAAAGGCCCGGCGGGCCAGCACCTGCAGCATACTTGTTTTCTTTTCCTTCACAGAAAGTCCTCTTTTGCATCAGGGCCGGTGTCGGAGAGACACCAGCCGCCGTTTTTTCGACCCAAGGGCCTATCGCCCCATCGTATCTGTATCATTATACTCGATTCTTCTCCCCATGTCCAGCGCTTTTGTGTCTTCTCTCCCCTGCCACCACGTCCCGCAGCTCCTCGCCGAGGCCCAGCGGCCATGCCGCCGCAAAGCAGACCAGCGTCATCCCCGCACCGCCCAGCGCCACCGCCGCCAGCTGCGCGGGCACTCCTCTCGCCAGCCATGGGGTCAGAAGCTTCCGCAGCGCCAGCCCCGCTCCGGCACCGGCCGTCCCCGCAAGACCCGGCGCCCCCAGCCACCGCCACAGTCGCAGCGGCAGGCCGCAGCTGGACAGCAGCCGCCCGGTGTTGGCGGCGCAGGTGTAGAGGCTGGACAGGAGGATCACAAAGAGAAACCCCTTCATCCCGAACCGGGGCAGCAGGAGCACCACCCCCACGATACGGAGGCAGGAGTCCCACATACTGTACCGGAAGACGGCTTTCTGCTCTCCCATCCCCTTCATCGCGCCGTCCACCATGCTCTCGAGGTACATCAGCGGCATGGCCGGGCCGAGGATGACGAGATAGTTGCCCGCCTCCGCGCTGCCGTAGAGTGCCTCGGCCAGCGGCTGTCCCCACACCCAGAATGCCGCCCCCGCCAGCGCCGAAAAATAGCCTGTGAGCCGCAGCATCCGGTCGATGAGGACGGAGAGCCGCCTGCTCTGCCCCCGGAGATGGGCTTGGGTGATCTCGGGCATCAGGAGGACGGACAGACTCCCCAGCAGCCCGAAGGGAAAGGTCAGCAGGGGCAGGGCCATCCCTTTCAGGTTTCCGTACTGGGTCACAGCCTCGGCACGCCCGCCGGAGCATTGCAGATAGACCGCAAGACAGGCCGGGACCAACATATTCTCGGCGGTGTGGAGGGCACTGGCGAGACATCGCCCGCCCTCCACCGGCCAGAGGATGTCCCAGAGCCGCCTCCCCGGGTCATGGGGACGCTGTACAGGCTGTGAGCCGAAGCAGCGGCGGGCCTCCCGGCAGTAGAACAGGGCCATCAGACCGGTGCTGACGGCCTCGCTGGCCGCCGTTGCGCCCAGCACTGCCGTACAGCGCTGCCCCGCATTCCATCCGAGAGCGTCGGCCCGGCCCAGCGCGGCCCAGACGATGCCGATGCGGACGGTCTGCTCGGCCAGCTGGCTCAGGACATTCGGCTCGACCCGCCGCCGGGCGATGAAAAAGCCCCGCAGCACCGACGACACCGCCATCCACGGCAGACCCAGCGACGAGACGCGCAATGCCCCCGCCGCCCGGGCATCTCCCAGCCACCACCGTGCGGCGAGGCCGGCCAGACCGAACTGGGCCGCCAGCGCCGCCACTCCCAGCCCGGCCCCCGCCAGCAGAAGACGGCGCAGCATCCCCCGGGCCTCGGCCGGGCTTCGGGCCAGCTCTTCGGCCATCAGGCGGGTGGCCGCCACCGATACGCCTGCCGTCGCCAGCGTGACGAAAAGCGAGTAGACCGCCAGCACCAGCTGATACAGCCCCATCCCCTCGCCGCCCAGCGCGTTCGCCAGCCAGATGCGCAGCCCCATCCCTGCCAGCCGGAGCAGGACATCTGCTCCGGTCATCAGGGCCGCGTTTTTCAGATAGCTCTTCCCCACTGCGCCCCCTCCCTTTCCTGCTCGTATCTTTTTATAGGTATGCACGCCGCTCTGGGAAATATGAGCGGCGGCGTGGGTTGTTTCTTTCCCAGTTTTATGATATGATATATATTGAATCTGGCGGAGCGTTTTCTGCCAGACAGGATCTAAGAATGCAAGGAGGAAGCGCACCCCGGTACCACGGCCGTGCGCAATGAGACAATGAGCGAAGAATGTACCCATGACTGCTCCAACTGCGGGGCAGCGTGTTCTTCCCGCAATGCTGCACCCCAGCATGACGCCCCCAACCCCAACAGCAGCGTCAAGAAGGTCATCGGCGTCGTGTCCGGCAAGGGCGGCGTCGGCAAGAGCATGACCAGTGCCCTGCTGGCCTGCGCCATGGCACGCCGCGGCTACCACTGCGGCATCCTCGACGCCGACATCACCGGCCCGTCCATCCCGAAGCTGTTCGGCATCCATGGCCGCGCCATGGCGGACGACAAGGGCTGCTGGCCCATCCAAAGCCGGATGGGCATCGACGTCATGAGCATCAACCTGCTGGTGGAGAACGAAGAGGACCCCGTCGTCTGGCGCGGCCCCGTCATCGCCGGTGCGGTCAAGCAGTTCTGGACTGATGTGGTCTGGAAGGACGTCGATTTCCTGTTCGTGGATATGCCTCCGGGAACGGGCGATGTGCCCCTGACCGTCTTCCAGAGCCTGCCTGTGGACGGCATCGTCGTCGTGGCAAGCCCGCAGGAGCTGGTGAGCATGATCGTCGCCAAGGCTGTGAACATGGCCGAGATGATGAAGGTGCCTATGCTGGGCATCGTCGAGAACATGAGCTACATCGTCTGCCCCGACTGCGGCAAGCACATCAATGTGTTCGGCGACAGCCATGTGGACGAGGTGGCCGCAAAGCACCACCTGCCCGTGCTGGCCAAGTGCCCCATCGACCCCCAGCTGGCCGCACTGTCCGACGCCGGCATGATCGAGACCTACGGCGGACAGTTCCTCGAGGGTGCCGCTGACGCCTGCGAGAAGCTGCTGAAGTAAGACTTATCCCCCTGCACCGCCCTTCCCGGGCCGGTGCAGGGGGATTTTTATTCTTTCGCAAAATCATGCATTATCGCCGCTTTTTGAAGCACCCGTTCTTTTTTGTGAAGTATGTTCATCTTTTCTGCAGTTTTTTTGAAAGATTTTCCAGCTTTTGCAGGGCGGGCCATCTTGTAAATCGGCGGATAAAGCTTTATAATAACGAAGTGTGCTGAGGTTCGCTGTCCTCGCCGTGGAAACGGGAGAGCCGGGGCCTCATGATAGAGCTACACGATAGAGTTAAGGGAAAAGGAGTATCTTACTATGCTGACGAATGAATATCTGAAGCGTGTCTACGAGGGCCTCGAGAAGCGCAATGCCAACGAGCCTGAGTTCCTGCAGGCTGTCCGTGAGGTGCTGGAGAGCATCCAGCCCGTCGTGGAGAAGCACCCCGAGTACGAGAAGGCCGGCCTCATCGAGCGTCTGGTCGAGCCAGAGCGCATCATCTCCTTCCGTGTGCCTTGGGTCGATGATCAGGGCAAGGTTCAGGTGAACCGCGGCTACCGCGTCCAGTTCAACAGCGCCATCGGCCCCTACAAGGGCGGCCTGCGCTTCCACCCCTCTGTCAATCAGGGCATCCTGAAGTTCCTCGGCTTTGAGCAGATCTTCAAGAACAGCCTGACCACCCTGCCCATGGGCGGCGGCAAGGGCGGCTCTGACTTTGACCCCCACGGCAAGAGCGACATGGAAGTCATGCGCTTCTGCCAGAGCTTCATGACCGAGCTGTACCGCCACATCGGCCAGTTCGTGGACTGCCCCGCCGGTGATATCGGTGTCGGCGGCCGTGAGGTCGGCTATATGTTCGGCCAGTACAAGCGCCTGACCAACAGTTTTCAGGGCGGTATGCTCACCGGCAAGGGCCTGACTTTCGGCGGCTCTCTGGCCCGTACCGAGGCCACCGGCTACGGCCTGTGCTACTTCACTGCTGAGGCTCTGAAGTGTATGCGCAACGACAGCTTCGAGGGCAAGACCGTGGTGATCTCCGGCTCCGGCAACGTCGCCATCTATGCCTGCGAGAAGGCCACCCAGCTGGGTGCCAAGGTCGTCACCATGTCCGACTCCAACGGCTATGTCTACGACCCCAACGGCATCGATCTGGCCTACGTCAAGGATCTGAAGGAAGTCCGCCGCGGCCGCATCAAGGAGTACGCTGAGACCCACAAGGATGCGACCTATGTTGCTGACTGCACCAAGGTCTGGACTGTCCCCTGCGACATCGCCCTGCCCTGCGCTACCCAGAACGAGATCAACAAGGAGTCCGCTGAGGCTCTGGTGAAGGGCGGCTGCACCGTGGTCTGCGAGGGCGCTAACATGCCCAGCACGCCCGAGGCCATCGAGGTCTATCTGTCCAACGGCGTCCTGTACGGACCCGCAAAGGCTTCCAACGCCGGCGGCGTGGCTACCTCCGGTCTGGAGATGAGCCAGAACTCCGAGCGTCTGAGCTGGACCTTTGAGGAGGTCGATGCAAAGCTGAAGGGCATCATGGAGGGCATCTTCCATGCTTCCTATGACGCTTCTGTGGCTGCCGGCTCCGAGGGCAACCTGATGGTCGGTGCAAACTGCGCCGGCTTCCTGAAGGTCGCCACCGCTATGATGGCTCAGGGCATCACCTACTAAGCTTTTTCCTGATCTGCAAGGGTCGCATCCGCGAGGGTGCGGCTTTTTTTGGTTTGCCCCGCCTGCCTGCATAACCGTCTGCCGCCCCGCTCATACTCCTTTCATCAAACGAAAAGAGGTTTTTGCATGGACGAAATGATGTTCTGTTATCAATGCGAGCAGGCGGCAAACTGCACGGCCTGCACCGGAAAAGCGGGTGTCTGCGGCAAATCAGCCGAGACAGCCGACGCGCAGGACAAGCTTACCGGGGCACTCATCGGCTTTGCCACCCTGCTGCTGGACATCGGCAGACCCATCCGGCCCCCGCAGGCACTCCTGCTGACGGAAGGATTGTTCACCACCATCACCAATGTTGATTTCGACCCCCAGACGGTGGCGCAGCTGACCGATAAGGTCTGGAAGGCCAAGCAGGAAGCCTTTGCCTCGGCCAGCCCTGCACCTGCACCAGTGTCCGACTACGATATGCAGAAGCTGTGGCAGGAGCCGGACCCCGACCGGAAGAGCCTGTGCTCCTTTGTCCTCTTTGGGCTGCGCGGCATGGCAGCTTACTCCTACCACGCGCGGGTGCTGGGCTATACCGATGGCGAGATCGACCTGTTTTTCTGCACGGCGCTGCGGGCCATCGCACAGGAGCGGGACAAGGACAAGCTCTTCCAGCTGGTGGAGGACACCGGGCGGATGGCCTACCGGGTCATGGCTGAGCTGGACAAGGCCAACACCGGCGCGTTTGGCGACCCGGAGCCGGTGGAGGTGTCCCTGACCATCGAGAAAGGGCCTTTCATCGTCATCTCCGGCCACGACCTCTACGACGCCAAGTGCCTGTTGGAGCAGACCGAGGGCAAGGGCATCAATGTCTACACCCACTCCGAGATGCTGCCTGCCCACGGCTACCCGGAGCTGAAAAAGCGCTTTCCTCATCTGAAAGGCAACTTTGGCACCGCATGGCAGAACCAGCAGCGGGAGTTTGAGGACATCCCTGCACCGGTGCTCTTCACCACCAACTGCATCATGCCCCTCCGGCCCAGCTATGCCGACCGGGTATTCACCACCTCTGTCGTCTCCTATCCCGGCGTCACCCACATCGGGGAGGACCGGGATTTTTCGCCGGTCATTGCCAAGGCGCTTGAGCTGGGCGGCTACCCAGAGGACACCCTCATCCCGGGCATGAACGGCGGCAGTGTGGTCGCCACCGGCTTTGCCCACCATGCCGTACTGAGCCATGCGGAGGAGATCGTCCAAGCCGTCCACGAGGGTGCCATCCGGCACTTTTTCCTCATCGGCGGCTGCGACGGCATGGCCAACGGCCACG
>OHMH01000752.1_pt1 | contig 15282 bp, 10 predicted proteins | sample 1569311 | NCBI WGS metagenome assembly OHMH01 (sample SAMEA3879503, study PRJEB24766) | human gut metagenome | biome: human-associated habitat; feature: feces | place: USA | collected 1985/1987
GAGTCCTTGCACTTCTGAAAAAGATGCGCGAAGATGTTGATGTCCAAATCGCTGATGAAAAAGAGAAGCAGGAGCAGCTTGCGGTGGAAACTGAGCTGTAGGTTTGGAGTGTTCGCGTATGTAATATGCTCAACTCAATGAATTGGAAATTTTGGAGATAAAGACTATGAAGAAAAAAGCACCAATAGTGTTCATTATCGTGAGCGTCTTTGCCGTAGCCGCAATCATTATAATTTCGGCGTATAGATCTTCGGAATCCTACAGAAAGGCGAAGGCTGCAATCCAATGGGATTGCTCTGTGTCTTGTACAGAAAAATCAACATCTGCCCAATATGTAATCACTTATTCTAATGTAAAGGTTTCATCCAAAACGGGCACACTGACGATTCAGAATAGGAATGATTTTGAAATTGTGGTGCATTTGCTCTGCGAAGGCGAACAGGAAATCGTATCTGGCAATATTTCTGCGGGAGGCTGCTACTCTTTTGCGAATGTTACGGACAAAGAATATACCGTAGGTATTCATGCGGATGTTGATGCAGCCACCAACATTAAAGTAATTGTATACGACGGAAAAGACACAGAGCCATATACAAATTGACAAGTCGGTGCTTGCGGGGGTGCATCTATTTGAAAAAGTATCAATGTCCATGCTGCGAATGTTTTACTTATAATGTTCCACCAAAGGAAGATTGTGGGTACATTTGCCCAGTTTGCTTTTGGGAGAATGACCCGTTTATTACTTCTGATAGCGACCCCAGTGACTTGAATCATGGAATAACTCTAAACGAGGCAAAAAACAACTATTTGGAATTTGGTGCCTGTGAAAGAAAAATGTTACGTTATGTTCGTCCGCCCGAAAGCGATGAAAAATAGACATTCATCATCAAAACTTCAAAGTCGACGATAACCCAATTATTATATACCCTTGGCGGGCAACCCAAAAACGGTTGCCCGCTATTTTTATACCCTAAAATCTGAAGAAGGAGGCCAAAATGCCAAGCAAAACCGAAGAATACCTTGCCCTTGCCCAGCGCACGGCAAACGGCTTGACCCGGTACTGGGAAAGCTGGACGGATTACCTGACCACCGCATCCCGGCTGTACAAGTACCCCTTTGCCGACCAGCTTATGATCTACGCTCAGCGGCCCGATGCCACCGCCTGCGCCGAATTTGACATTTGGCGCAACCGGATGAACCGCTATGTCAGGCGTGGCTCTAAGGGCATCGCCTTGCTGGACGAATCCAGCGGATTCCCGCGCCTGCACTACGTTTTCGATGTGTCGGACACCGGGGTGCGCCGCAATTCCCGTGACCCGGAGGTGTGGCAGCTCGGTCCCGATTTGGTGCAGCCGGTTTCAGAAATGCTCGCCGCCACCTACGGCATCAGCGGAGAGCGTGTCAGCCAGCAGCTTGCGGATGTTGCCGGGAAACTGGTGGCAGATTACTGGGACAACAACAGTGGTGACATTCTCGCCATCGTTGACGGTTCGCTTCTGATGGATTATGATGAAGCCGGGGTGGAGATGCAGTTCAAGTCCGCTGCCGCCATCAGCGTCACCTACACGCTGCTGGAACGCTGCGGATTTGAGCCAGCCGGGTGGTTCGACAAGGACGATTTTCAGGCAATCTACAATTTCTCAACCCCAGACAGTGTTTACGCCCTCGGTGCAGCCGTCAGCGACATGAGCCGGGAGGTGCTGCGGAACATCGAGCGCACCGTAAAAAAAACCATTCGCCGCCGCAATGCAGAAAGGAGCCAATATGAATACGAACAGCAGGAACGTGACCTACTCGACCGTCGGGGACTACCAGCTCCCGAACCTGACCCTGAACCAGCCCCGGAAGCCGCTGGGCAAGTACGGCAGGATGCGCCTGAACTTTCTGAAACAGCAGCACCCGGTTCTGTACCACACGATGCTCCTGAACGGGAGCCTGTACCCGACCCTGACCGAACTGGAGCAGACCGCAGCAGCGATGAAGAAGCAACTGATGGCCGATCTGCTGGCGAAGAACCCGGCCCCGGACAAGGAGAAGAATCAGATGACGTGGGTACAGCACATGAACAGCCTACAGGAGCAGGTCGAGGAACTGGTGCTGACGGAGCTGATCTACAGCTAAGTTTCTTCGATGCCCACATCCCTACCGAAGCTGAACAAATTGGAAAAATCGACCAAGCGGAGAGCGAAAAATTGCCCTCTGCTTTTGTTTTGTCGCAGGCTGAAATCGAAAACGAACTGCGTAAGCACGGCTCCGGGTTTGAGGGTGGCAAGCAGCGTATTATGGCACTGTACCAGACCCAGCCCGACCGCAATCTCCGTGTCAAGGCACTGGCAAAGGAATACGGCATCGGTGGGCACTCCCACGATTATCTGGATGGCAGCAGAGGGTTTGTCAACCACGACGGGAGAGGAATGGAATTTGACCATTACCCCGAACACAAGAAATTCACGTTAAGCTGGACGCAGGTGGAAAAGTATATCGACCTAATGGTCCAGTCCGACCGCTACCTGACGGATAGAGAAAAGGAGCATTACACGCCCCCTGCGCCTGTCAGCGTAAAGCCGGATGGTGCCATAGATCGTGCCAAAAAACTGATCCGGGAGTTTTGTCAGGAGGAGTACGACTCCGAGCCGGACTTTTCCGATCTGACTAAAATCGGCATTGCCTACACCCACGCCACCGATGAGGATATTCCCATTCAGGTCAACGTGGATCTGGTGGGGTATCGAGTGGAGCGGTATCTGGGCGAGGTATTGATAGATGAGCGGCAGTACGAAAGTCTGGAAGACCTGACCGAAACCGAGCTGGAAGCTTTGGACTTTTCGGAACTGGTCAGCGTCACGGATGAGGAATTGGAGCACTACCACAGCAAAGTGGAGGAACGCCCTGCACTGCTGCCGCTGGATGCCGCCACCGAGTACAATGCCCTGAAGGAGCAGCACCCGGATGCGCTGGTGGGCTTTGAGCAGAACGGACAGTTTGAGTTTTACGCAGATGACGCGCAAAAAGTCAGTGAACGTCTGGGCGGCAAACTTCTGGAAAAAGAAACAGCACTGGGCACCGTCCCGGTCATCGGCTTTCCCCGCGACCAGTGGGCATACCGTGCCAAACAACTGTGGCAGTGCGGCGAGAACATCTACCTTGCCGGGCTGAACGAGGATGGCACCCACCACCAAACCAAGTATCTGCGCCGGGAGGACTATCTGCCGCTGGGCATTACCATCCACATGGAAGGACGCACTTTCCGGGTGGATACAGTAAACTTTGATAAGGACAGCGTTACCCTGCAGGATGTGGCACTGGCAGAAATGCGGATGCCAATTTTCCGGGAGGAACCGCTGGCTCTTGTCCGGGAGTTGTACGAGCAGGAACAGGAAGTGATGGAACACCCCCTACCCGATTACAAGGTCGGTGACAATGTTATCGTTGACCTTCCTACCCGAACCATCGAAGGAACAATCGGCTATGTGGGCGAAACGGATGTTCGCATTGACACCAGCGCACAGGGACAGTCGTGGGATAACGAAGTTATCAACAAACGACAATTCGAGGATGGCTTGCGGCAGAATGAACAGGTTACTACGCAGCCAGATGATACTGTAAAAACGGTTGCCATATACCCTGCTGAAGAAAACCGTATGCCTTATGATATTGTGATCCAGACGATTGGCTCAAAATCACCTACTCTAGATGCAGTTGAACCGGAACGATCCACACTTGAACTTGCCGGGAACTTCCACATCACGGATGATGATTTGGGTGTCGGAGGCCCCAAACAGAAATTCGCCCGGAACATCGAAGCCATCCGTACCCTGTTCAAGCTGGAAGAGGAGCACCGGGGTGCCACCGCCGAGGAGCAACAGGTGCTTTCGCAATATGTGGGCTGGGGCGGTCTGGCAGATGCCTTTGACCCCAACAAGGAAAATTGGTCTGCCGAGTACACCCATCTGAAAGAACTGCTCTCTGAGGATGAATACGCCGCTGCTCGCGCTTCTACTCTGAACGCCCACTACACCAGCCCCACCGTGATCCGTGGTATCTACGATGCGGTGGAGCGCATGGGTTTCCGCAGCGGTAACATTCTGGAACCTAGTATGGGCGTGGGCAACTTCTTCGGTATGCTGCCGGACACCATGCAGGACAGCCGTCTGTACGGCGTAGAGCTGGATTCCATCACCGGGCGCATCGCCAAAAAGCTGTACCCGCAGGCCGACATTACCGTGGCGGGCTTTGAGACCACAGACCGCCGTGATTTCTACGATCTGGCGGTGGGCAACGTGCCCTTCGGCAACTACAAGGTCAACGACAAGGCGTACAACAAGTTGGGATTCAGCATCCACAACTACTTTTTCGCCAAGGCCATCGACCAAGTGCGTCCGGGCGGCGTGGTGGCGTTCGTCACCAGCCGCTACACCATGGACAGCAAGGACAGCACCGCCCGCAAGCACATGGCAGAGCGTGCCGATCTGCTGGGTGCCATCCGTCTGCCGAATAATGCGTTCCGTGCCAACGCTGGCACAGATGTTGTCAGCGACATTATCTTTTTGCAGAAGCGTGACCGCCCCATCGACCATGAGCCGGACTGGGTACAGCTTGGCAAGACCGAGGACGGCTTTGCCATCAACCAGTATTTCGTAGACCACCCGGAAATGGTGTTGGGAAATTTGGAACTGGAAAGCACCCAGTACGGTCACGACCTGACCGTTGCACCCATTGAGGGTGCAGTGCTGGCAGACCAGCTTGCAGAAGCGGTACAGCATATTGAGGGCAATTACACTGCGGTGGAGATTGCTGCCCCGGACGTCGCAGATGCGGAAGCACAGCGCAAAACGCTGCCTGCAGACCCGACTGTGAAGAATTTTAGCTATACGGTTGTTGATGGCGAGATCTACTACCGAGAGAACTCTATCATGACGCAGATCGAACTGTCCGACAACGCCAAAGGCCGTGTAGCTGGTATGGTGGAGTTGCGGCAGATCGTCAACGAACTGATTCAGCAGCAGTTGAATGACTTCCCGGACGAGGACATTAAGGCATCGCAGGCCAAGTTGAATGCCGCCTATGATGCCTTTACCGCAAAATACGGCCTGATTAACGACAAGAAAAACGCACGCCTGTTCGATGATGACAGTTCCTACTATCTGCTCTGCTCACTGGAGAATCTGGACGAGAATAAAAATCTCAAGTCCAAGGCAGATATGTTCACCAAGCGGACGATTCGGCCAGAGCGTGTTGTCACCAGCGTGGATACCCCCAGCGAAGCACTGGCGGTGTCCATTGGCGAGCATGGCAAGGTTGACCTGCCCTACATGGCCGACCTGCTGGGTACTCCCGGCAACTACGAGCGCATCACCACTGAACTGTCCGGTGTGATTTTCAAAGATCCTGCCGCCGATGTAGACGACCCGGAAGCCGGCTGGCAACCTGCGGACGAGTATCTTTCCGGCAATGTGCGGAATAAACTGCGCATGGCTCAGCTTGCCGCTGAAAGCCACCCGGAGTTCAAGATCAATGTGGAGGCTTTGACCAAAGCGCAGCCGAAGGACCTTGAAGCATCAGAAATCGACATCCGACTGGGTGCCACATGGCTGAATCCCGCCATTGTGCAGCAGTTTATGATGGAGACTTTTCAGCCGCCCTACCGCATCCGCTATAACAACCTGATCCAAGTCCGCTACTCTCCATTTACGTCCGAATGGCGCATCGGCAACAAATCTGCCGCCGGAATGTATGATATCATGTCCACCGAAACCTACGGCACCCACCGGGCCAACGCCTACAAGATTTTGGAGGACACCTTGAATTTGCGGGACTGCCGCATTTATGATACCATTGAGGAGGACGGTAAAGAGCGGCGTGTCCTGAACCAAAAGGAGACGATGCTTGCCCAGCAGAAGCAGCAGGCCATCAAGGATACCTTTGCAGGCTGGGTTTGGCAAGACCCGCAGCGGCGGAATCTGCTGGTGAAGCAGTATAACGAATTGTTCAATAGTACCCGGCCCCGCGAGTATGACGGAAGCCATATCCATTTTGTCGGTATGAACCCGGAGATCAATCTGCGGGAACATCAGCGCAATGCAGTTGCTCATGTGCTTTATGGTGGGAACACCCTGCTCGCCCACGAGGTGGGTGCCGGCAAAAGTTTTGAGATGGCAGCTTCGGCAATGGAATCTAAGCGTTTGGGCCTGTGTCAGAAAAGCCTGTTCGTGGTACCCAACCATCTGACCGAGCAGTGGGCCAGCGAGTTCCTGCGGCTATACCCCAATGCAAAGCTGCTCGTTACCAGCAAGAAAGACTTTGAACCCGCCAATCGAAAGCGTTTTTGCGCCCGCATCGCAACCGGCGACTACGATGCCGTCATTATCGGCCACTCGCAGTTTGAGAAAATCCCTCTTTCTGCGGAACGGCAGGCACGGATCATCGAAGATCAGATCGAGGAAATCGAAAATGCCATTGCAGAGGCCAAAGAACAGTCCGGTGAGCATTTTACCGTGAAACAGATGGAAAAGACACGGAAAACACTGGAGGTGAAACTGAAAAAGCTACAGTCCACCGACCGCAAGGATGATGTGGTCACATTTGAACAATTAGGCGTAGATAGGTTATTTGTGGACGAGAGCCAGAACTACAAGAACCTATATCTTTACACCAAGATGCGCAATGTTGCTGGCCTTTCTACCTCCGAAGCACAGAAGTCCAGCGATATGTTCGGCAAGTGTCGTTATCTGGATGAAGTGACTGGCGGGCGCGGAGTGATTTTCGCAACGGGAACGCCCATCAGCAACTCCATGACGGAAATGTACACCCTGATGCGCTATTTGCAGTACAGCACTCTCCAGCAGAAACAACTGACCCACTTTGATGCATGGGCTTCTACGTTTGGCGAGACCACCACGGCCATTGAGCTTGCGCCGGAAGGAACCGGCTACCGTGCGCGCACACGTTTTGCCAAGTTCTTTAACCTGCCGGAGCTGATGAATATGTTCAAGGAGGCAGCGGACATCAAGACTTCCGACCAGTTGCATCTGCCTGTTCCGGAAGCCAAGTTTGAAACTGTCGTGGTCAAACCATCGGAGATCCAGCAGGACATGGTGAAATCCCTGAGCGAACGTGCTGCTGAGGTGCATAGCGGTGCGGTTGACCCCTCGGTGGACAATATGCTGAAGATCACCTCGGACGGACGTAAAATCGGCCTTGACCAGCGGCTGATGAATCCGCTCACCCCGGATGACCCGGACAGCAAGCTGAATGCCTGCGTCGACAATGTTCTGCGTATCTGGAACGAAACCAAAGAGGATAATCTGACGCAGCTGATTTTCTGCGATATGTCCACGCCCAAGGGAGACGGCTCGTTCAATGTCTACGATGATATTCGCACAAAGCTGCTTGCCGCCGGGGTGCCGGAATCGGAGGTCGAGTTCATCCACAACGCTGATACTGAAGGTAAGAAAGCGGATTTGTTCTCCAAAGTCCGCAGCGGCAAGGTGCGTGTCCTGCTGGGCAGCACTGCAAAGATGGGCGCAGGCACCAATGTCCAGACCCTGCTGGTGGCCGTGCATCATCTGGATGTAGGCTGGCGACCGTCCGATATGACCCAACGCAACGGCCGAATCATCCGTCAGGGCAACAAAAACAAACAAGTTTACGTCTATAATTACGTCACGGAGGGGACATTCGACGCCTACCTCTGGCAAACGCTGGAAAACAAGCAGAAGTTTATTTCGCAGATCATGACGAGCAAATCTCCGATGCGCTCCTGTGATGATGTGGATGAGCAGGCTCTTTCGTATGCCGAGGTCAAGGCCTTATGCGCAGGCGACCCGCGCATCCGGGAAAAGATGGATCTGGATGTGCAGGTAGCAAAGCTCAAGGTGCTGCGCTCGGATTACCAGAACCAGAAATATCGTCTGGAAGATAAGCTGCTCAAGCATTACCCGGAGGAAATTCAGAAAGCGAAGAACCGTATTGCGGCTCTGAAAAACGATGCCCAAATCGCAGACGCACACCCGCAGGATAAGGAGAACTTCTGCGGCATGACGATCAAGGGCATGGTGTTCGATGAGAAAAAAGCAGCTGGTGAGCGGCTGATGCTCGCCTGCAAGGAGATGCCGAATGCGGATATGATGCTGCTGGGCACCTATCGCGGCTTTGAACTGAACATTCGCTTTGACAGTTTCAAGAATGAGCATCAAATCGTTCTCCGCGGCGAGCTGAGTTATCCGGTACCGCTGGGCGATGACCCTCGCGGCAACATCGTCCGTCTGGACAATGCCATCGGCAATTTTGCCGACCGCATTGCCGATGCTGATGCCGCACTGGATTCTCTGGAACAGCAGAAGCAGGCCGCAGAGGTTGAAATCGCCAAGCCGTTTGCGCAGGAGGAAGAACTGCAAACCAAGTCTGCCCGCCTTGCAGAATTGGATGCGCTGTTGAACATGGAGCATCAGTCCAGCCGGACAGAACCCGAAGCGGAAGAAAAGCCGGATGCCCGCCCCTCTGTGCTGGCAGCTCTGGAAGAAAAGGCTGATAAAGTGGAGCCTGTCCGACCATTCAAATCTTACTTGGATAAGGATGGTGATGCCCGGTGACGGAGCGCCGTGACCAGCAGATCCATTTTCGTGTCAGCAAAGTCGAACTGGAACGCATTCGTCAGAAGATGGAAAGTTGCGGTATTTTGAGCATTGGCTCTTATCTGCGAAAAATGGCTCTGGATGGTTACTGCCTGAATCTTGATTTACCACAGCTGCGTCGGATGGCGTACCTTCTTCAGAATTGCAGCAACAACCTGAATCAGGTGGCGAAACGGGCCAATGAAAGCGGGCAGCTCTATGCCGCCGATTTAGAGGACTTGCGTAGTCGGTTGGATGAGCTGATAGCTATCGGCAAGCAACTTCTCGCCAAACTTTCGGAACTCTAAAAAAATCCCGCAGCAGGAGGACTGCGGGCTTACATAACGGTTGACATCCTTGCAAGGCAGTAGCCGATACCTTTATAATTGGGGCGGAAAAAGGAAGGATGGTGTTCGATATGAGGTTTCTGTTCAAAATGGTGCTTGCCCCGGTCTCTCTGTTTGTGGCTTTTCTGGCTCTGATGGCAAAGTGGCTGCTCACTCTGTCCAGCTATGTTGTCGCGCCGTTGATGCTGTATATCTTTGGCTGCGGCATCTACACCGTCTACCGCCAGACTTGGGATCAGTTTTTGATTCTGCTGGTTGCTGAATTTCTCTGCTTTGTTCTTTTTGTCAGCGCAACTGCGATGGTGGCGGGCGTTGAACGATTCAGCGGTTGGCTCCGGGACGTGATTTGATTTTGAATCTTTTGCCGCCTTCGGGCGGCTTTTTCATTTAGGGGGTGATTTGCTCTGGCTGCTACTCGTCTGATTGCACTGCATCAGCACAAAGGAAAATCTATCGCCGCCTGCCTGAAAGACCGCACTGATTATGCGCAGAATCCCGACAAGACTGAAAGGGGCGAACTTGTCAGCAGCTATCAATGCAGCCCGCTTACCGTGGATGAGGAGTTCATGCTCACAAAAAAGCTATACGAGCAAGCCACCGGGCGCAGCCAGAAAAGCAATGTCATCGCCTATCAGATACGGCAATCCTTCCGACCCGGCGAAATCACAGCAGAGGAAGCAAATCAAGTTGGCTACGAATTGGCCTCCCGCTTTCTGAAAGGCAAACACGCTTTTATCGTTGCCACTCATACCGACCGGGAGCATATCCACAATCACATTATCTATAACTCGACCACTCTGGACGGCACAAGAAAATTCCGGGATTTTTTCTTTTCCGGTCTGGCAGTGCAGCGGTTGAGCGACCTGATTTGTCTGGAGCATCAGCTGTCAGTCATTGAAAAGAAGCCTTACCGGGAACGGCAGAAGCGCATCACTTACCAACCAAAGGAGAGCAACCGCGACCGGCTGTGCAGTGTAATCGACGAGATTTTGCAGCAGAAGCCCACCGACTACGAAGATTTTCTGCAAAAGCTGGAACAGCAGGGCTATGAAATCAAACGCGGCAAATACACTTCCGTTAAAGGCGCACGGCAGAAACGCTTTATCCGGTTAAAGACACTGGGTGCCGGGTACAGCGAGGATGAAATCAAAGCAGTCATTGCCGGAAAAGCCGAACACCGCCCACATCAGAAGCAACCTCCCAAAGAGCAGCCGTTCCAGTTGCTGGTTGACATTCAAGCAAAACTTGCCGAGGGCAAAGGTGGCGGCTACGAACGCTGGGCGAAGAAGTACAACTTGAAAGAGATGTCCAAAACGCTGATTTTTTTGCAGGAGCAGAAAATCGGCAGTGCGGATGACCTGAAAGAGCGTGCTGATGCTGCACTTTCTCGCTATCACAAACTGGGCGATTCCATCAAGGCCGCCGAGAAGCGTATGGCAGAAATCGCCGTCCTCCGGGCGCACATCGTCAACTATGCCAAGACCCGGCCTGTATACGATGCTTACCGCAAATCCGGGTACAGCTCCAAATTTTTGGAAGCGCACCGGGAAGAAGTCACGCTGCATAAGACGGCGAAAGCCGCTTTCAATGAATCCGGCCTGAAAAAGCTGCCCAAAGTGAAAGACCTGAATGCAGAGTATTCTGCGTTGCTCACCATGAAAAAAGCACTCTACCCGGAGTACCGAAAGGCACGGGATGAGATGCAGGAAATCGTAAAAGCACAGAAAAATGTGGAACTGTTCTTTGCGGAGGAAAAGGACTCCAAGCAAGGCGAGCAGATCCGATAAAACAATACGGCCCTGAGAACTTTGCCGCTTATCCGGCAGGGTTCTCAGGGCTTTTTTGCTTATTACTCAGTCTGTACTCAGAGCAGCGGTGATTTCAATTTGTTTAGCAATCATGCTTTCCAGTTCCTGCGTGATCGTTGCACAATTTGCAACACGATAATTCCAGAAGTAAGAAACGCCTTCACACTCCTCAACGGACAAATCACTGTTGACCAAAAGCAGTCGGTCGGAGGTTACTTTCAGCTTTTCGCATAGAGAAGCGTATTTTCCATAATCAATACTTCGGCTGGACGATTTGGCTTCCACCCAGAAGAATTTTCCGTTGATGGAGAATACGACATCCAGTTCATGCGTGCTCCCTACGGATGCCGCTTCTGAAAGAATCACATTGGAGCAAACCGAAACTTCTGCACCCTGCTCCTCCTGATAGCGATTCAAAATCTGCTGAACCTGATGCTCCACAAAAAGTTCCAGCCACTTCCCGCTCAGGAAATGCCGGACAGTCTCATTTTGCGCAAGCTCATAGACGATATTCTGCGGATAGATCACAATGGATGCAAAAAGTCCCATTTTATCCCACGTCTGAGCGATTTCCGAAAGTGTGGCAAACGAATTCTTAGAAGTACCCTTTGGGATACGGAACGAAAAAGAGCCGTCACTCTGCATATGTGTCCGAATAAACTGCAAGAAATCCACCACTACCGGGTCGCAAAGAGCTTCGCCTGTTTTCCATGCCATCCGCTGAACGGCAATCGGCGGAAGTTTTTTCGGTACGACCTGCTGAACGATTCTATACCCACAGCGTTCCAGATGCTCCAATGCGGTCAAAGGCTTCGGAGGGATTTTTTCTTTAACTTCGGACTTTTCTGCACCGGATGTATTCTCAGTCAGATAGTTAAACTTCCATCCGTATTCCCAAGCAGGCGAACGGGTCAACACACCAACTGCATGAAATCCGCTGTCCGGTTCCTCCATCGGAAATGTGATTTTGTTCTTTTGGATATTGATTTGGAGCGTTTTATTTTTCAGCGCTATCTGATAAGCGTCAAGAAGGAATTCCTTTCCCTTATATGTCAGCTCACTGGAACTATTTGCAGAAAGGCCAGCATTTTTTGCCAAAGAGAGAAGCAGACAGGTCGCTTTGGGCAGCTCAAGGATATGCTCCATCTGCGCAGCGTCCGGAATCACTTCCGCATTTGCGTTATCGGGCTGCGGCAATTCGTCTGCCGGAGTCTCCTTTGCTGGTGCAGAAACTTCGGGTGTCATTTTTGAAGCAGCCTCAGATTTTCCAGACTTGGGCAAAGGTTTCGGCTCCGTATAGACCTCAGCAATAAATAATTCATAGGAATCGATGCACGAAAGTTTTCCTGCCGCTGCAAGTCCCACATAAATCGCAGCCGCCCGTGAGGAATCGCCATAATACTTTTTAGAATCCGCTGCGGCAGCAATATCAGAAAAAGCATTATATCTGCTCAGCGGCTCCGCCTTTTCCGGGAACTGCTTCAACGCACGGCAGTAGAGCCACTCAAAGAACGAATCCATGTACGGCTCTGTCGGATACTCGTTTCCTTCCAGAGAGTAACGTAGCAGCTCTCCACTGGTTCGCAGCCGAGTGTCCTTATGGACTTTGGGTGGCTCACAGGTCAGAAGGTCAGCGAATGGCCCACCATGTTCAAACACTTTGGTGGCTTCAAAAACCGTGCTGATGGGTACATCCTGCGCAACAGAATCCAGATGCAGCAAAAGCCGCAGAGAAGAAACAGCTTCACCCTCCGGCTGAACGGATGCAGAGCTGACTTCCAGAATCGAAACATCAGGGTCTGTTGTATGGACGGCATCATGGACGGCACGGATATTCTGCCGCTTGCTGCCTTTTATCCATGTGAATGTCACCGGCTGTTCTCTGCAATAGGGATAGCCGGATATGGGAAAACAAATGGTTCGTGTTGCCATGAACACCTCCAACTTTTTAGGACAAACAAGTTTATGTAAATCAAGTATAGCACAATCCCGGATGTGCTGCATAGCACTATTTTCTGCTTCCGGGAATCCATCTGTGCAAAAAGTGCCGATACCACAGGCATCGGCACTCAGATTAAAAAGCATTTTTCAAAAATGTGCAGCCTGCATCCACTGGATGCAGAACACAAGGGGTTTGGGCACAGCCCAACAAGCATTTTGAATTTGATTTTTAGAAATCGGATTCAAAAATTGCAAGTTGGTACCAGCTTGCACTGCTTGCCACAACAATGCGTCCTTTTTGTCCGCAATTTGTAATTTTCAGATTGGAGAAAAACGCCATGGCAAAGACGAAGGCTGAAGAAAAAGCTCTCAACCTTGATTAGATTTTGTTTAACTGCCGGGATTATCTGCGCGCTGCGCGCAACTCCGGCTCGTTCTTTGAAAAGCGTGATAGCAGCTTCTGTGAGCCGCCCAGCACATCCAGCCCACGGTCATCGTACAAATGGTAGAGGAACGGCCCCGGCCCAGCCAGATAGACGCTGGACACAAAGCCGTTCCAGCCGCCGATGTCCCCCAGAATGATTTCCCGAAGAAGCAGCTCTGGTTGAAAGCTGATCTTGCTGAGATCCCAGTAAAACTGCACTTGTGCATGGGTATCCCCATCTTCATCCTGCTCTGTGGCCGAAAGTTGTTCATCGGGAACTGGGAGGCCCACTCGCTGCCGGATAACGGTCAGCAGGGACTCGGCGGGTTCTTCATCGGGATACCCGTCGATCCGCAGAAGGTCCGGCACCGCCGGAAGTGCCCGATAGATCGCGGCGGCTCGGTCCAGCGCCCCCTGAACATAAGCGGGGTTGGTTTTCAGCTTCGTCGCACGCCTATCCAGATAGATTGGTTCCTCCCCGCCGATCTTAAAACGAATGCCCACCGGTGCATGGTAGAACAGAGGGTGTTCCAGCCCAGCCATGCCCAGATCATGTAAAATGTGTTCAAACCGCTTTGCCAGCATGGTATCCCTCCGTTCTCATGTCATTTCATACAGCAGAGCAGCATCGCCCTGCACCAGTTCCAGATGGGAGCGCAGCGTATTAAGCCCGCTTTGCACCGCCTCGGTGGGCAGATCCCAGTCCGGGGCAATTTCAGCGGCCAGCTCCGGGAGATCCTGCTCCCGCAGAGCTGCCAGCAGTTGAGACGCCAGCTCTCCCTCCAGCAGAGCGCAGTCCAGGGTGTCTTCCGTCTGGGGAGCAGGAAAACGGACATCCAGATCCAGTTCGCTCTCACACCAGTCCCAGATGGCCATATAGACCGCGCCGGAGCAGTCACCGTCGGACAACTCCTGCCGCTGGTTATTTTTTATCAGATAAAAGGACGCGATCTGTGACATGGTGGTTCCTCCTAAATGTTATTCGCTTCCATCAGCCCTTCGGCCTGCAACCGGATCACATAGAAAGCCCGCACCCAGTCCAGTTCCTGCTCCATGGAGTCCTCCAAAGCCAGCAGGCGGCGCTTGCCAAGCCTGCGATCCAGAAGGGCAAAGATACGGACAAGGGGATTCTCGCTGACAAGGCTTTTCTCGATGCTCTGGTTGTCAAAGATCCCAAACGCCTCATAGAACACCTTTTGGTCAAAGGTGCCCTGCTCCAGCGCATAGGCATGAGCCTGATTGATGGCCTCTTTTGCGGAGTCGTGATCTTTCAGCGTGGTGGAGCGCAAGTGATGAAATTTCGTCCACACATTTTCAAAATAGGTGTAGTAGTTGCTCCGCAGCACTTCCACGCCGTCCACACGAATGGCGGCCCGGCCCTCATGGTCGGCGCTTTTGCTGTAACTGGTGGCAAAATACTGGATGTGGCCCCGGAGTGCCGGGCACAGGTAGTCATTCTCCAATTTGTTCCGGATTCCACTCCAAGTGGATACTCTACTGTTTGACATAGGTGTTGTTTCCTTTCTGCTGATTCCTACTGCTTTTGGAGATACTCCCGGAAGCATTCGATGAACTCCCGATTCCGCTTAGGGACATCGAACCCCTTCCGATGGGGGAAGAACCCCTCCTGTTCCACATCGTCCAGCAGCTTGGGCAGATTGGAAAACCGGGCAAAGAATGGTAGTGCATAGTCCTGGATCTGCCCAGAAATTTCCTGGATAGAGCGTTCCCGCTCCAGCAGAGTAGATACCTCATAGCGGGGGAAGTCATCATACCGGTGGGTCAGCCGGGCGATGGAGGTACCCACGATACCATCATAGGTTTCCTCCGTCCCTTCCTGCTCACTGCGCCACTGGGCAATCACCGGGGAACTCACATCGAAGAAGGCAGTAAAAGTGGTGGAGCCAAAGCGGATGGAGGGGGAAAAGTAAAAGGAGAACACAAAGATGCCGTCTTTTTTGTAGATGTCATTTTTGCTCTTGCGGTATTTGTAGCCCAGCGGGTTCAAAGGCTCCGCGATCCGCTCACAGGTATAGACGAAGATCTCACGGGGCTTGGTTCCCTTGGGAAAATCCTTCTTCTCCATGTTGCCACCTCAATCAAAATCCATCCAGACCAGGTGTTTTCCGCAGTGGAGGCACTGGAACAGA
>OHMH01000756.1_pt1 | contig 15233 bp, 14 predicted proteins | sample 1569311 | NCBI WGS metagenome assembly OHMH01 (sample SAMEA3879503, study PRJEB24766) | human gut metagenome | biome: human-associated habitat; feature: feces | place: USA | collected 1985/1987
CACGAGGGCGCTGAACCACCCTCAGCCTCGCTACGCTCGGCAGCTCCAGCCGGCGGGAGCGAAACCACCGCAGGAGGCGCGCGATGAGCACGTTCGCCCTCTGGCGGCTGTTTCACCGCCCCGGCTTGCGCGGCAGCGCCGGCCACACCTCGATGCTGGCAATCATCGCCTTCGCCGCAGCCACCACCATCTTCCTCACCGTGCTCGGCGGCGTACACGGTTTCATCTGGCGGGCTTCGGCCGATCATACCGTCGCCTGCGCGTTCGACTTCGGTGCCTGCCGGCCCGATACGGTGGCCGCGTGGAAACGGCAGATCAGCGACCCGACGAGCCTGGCCCAATTCTCCACCGCCTATGTGGCGTTGGCGGTATTCGCCTGCATGCTGCTCGTCGTGCCGTTCGTGGCGCTCGCCGGTTCCGCCGCACGACTGGCCGCATCCCGCCGCGACGCCCGTCTCGCCGCCCTGCGTCTGGCCGGCGCGACCACCGGTCAGGTGGTGCGTCTCACCGCGCTTGACGCCGCCGGACAGGCGCTGATCGGCGCGCTTATCGGCATTGCCGGCTATTGCGCCCTGATGCCGGCAGTCATGCTGATTCCCTTCCAGGAGCAGCGGTTCACCTTCGAACAGCTATGGGTCGGCCCGCTGGCGCTGGTAATCACCTTGGCGGGCGTGGCCATCTTGGCGCTGATATCGTCGCTGGTCACCTTGCGCCGCGTGGCAATCACCCCATTGGGCGTCACCTCGCGCACCGCCACCGCATTGCCCTCAGGCACCCGTATGGTGCTGTTCGTGGTAGTCGTGGTGGTGGCCATGATCGTCTTCAAGAACCCGGCCATGCTGGCTCAGGCCGGCCAGGCGGTGATGTACGGCGTGATCATCGGTTTCATGCTGCTGTGCTTCGCGCTGGTGAATCTTATCGGCACGTGGGTGATCACCGCTCGCGCCAAGGCCAAGGCCAAGCGCCCCAAGGATGCGGCCACGATGATTGCCATGCGCCGTATTCTCGACAACCCTAAGCGCGCCTGGCGCAATGTGTCCGGCATCGCGTTGGCCGTGTTTATCGCCGGCATCACGTCGATCTGCGGATTCTTCGGATCGGCCGCCGTGGTCGGTGGCGCCAACGACCCGTTCACCGTGTTCATTCGCGACATCGGCACCGGCGGTATTCTGACGCTCGTGTTCGCCGCTGTGCTTGCCGCGGTCAGCTCCGGTGTGATGCAGGCCGGCAGCGTGTACGATCAGGCCGGCGAATATCGCATGCTGGTGTTGGAGGGCACTGATGTCAAGACCTTGAACCGTGCGCGATTCATCGAGGTACTCACCCCGCTCAACATCGTGGTGATCGTGGCCGGCGGCTGTTCCATGCTGCTTATGGCCCCTCTGTTCGCCGCTTCGATGACCGAACCGGCCACGCTGGCCAGCTTCTTCGGCGGGCTTGTGCTGTGCTATGCGCTGGTTTCCATCGGCGCGTTCGCGTCCAATCATGTGGCGGCCAGCTTGAATCTGACCGATTATCGGGCTGATGACTGAGCCGAGCTGCGCAGCGAATCGTTCTCAATAACAACTGTGCGTACTTTCGTATACGCAAATCGAACGTAGAAACGCTGAAATCACCGCAAATATGCGGATGAGCAAATGTTCGTTTGTGCGATATCTGTGCATTTGCGCGCACGGATACTATTGAGAACGCTTCTCTGCGCACCCATCACGACAGCAGCGCCGCGATGATCGCGATAAACACCGGGCTGGTCATGGTGCTCATCAGAATGCCGTCGCGCGCGAAGGTGAGACCCACGTTGTAGCGGGCCGCGTAGTTGTATACGTTCTGGCCGGTGGGCAGAGCGGCGAGTACCACGCAGGCGTACAGCTCGGAGCCGCGGAAGCCCATCACGAAGTAGGCGAGCAGGAACGCGATAATTGGCATGATGATGTTCTTGAGGACCGCGACCGTGAAGATGGCCGGGCGATCGCCCTTCTGCTGTAGCGGCTTGGTGCCGTGCAGGGACATGCCGAACGCCATCAGGATCATTGGCACAGCCGAATCGCCGATCATGTCGATCGGGTCGAAAATGAATTTCGGCACTGGGAACCAGCCGCTTTTAGCGGAAATCGCAGAGACCACAATGCCCAGCAGCGAGCCGATAAGCAGCGGCTGATGCAGTGGCTGCTTGGCGATTTCCTTGATGGAGACCTTGCCCTTGGTGGTCACGTCCAGCACTGTCAGGCCCACCGGTGTGAAGATGGCCTGCTGCATGACCAGAATCGGTGCCACAAGAGCCGGATTGCCCAGAATGTAGGTGGCGATTGGCAGGCCGATGTTATTGGAATTGAGGTACAGCGAATTCAGGGCACCGATGGTGGCGTCCGGGGCATTCAGGTGGAAGAACATACGGTTGAGCACCAAAAACACCACGCCTACCAGCACGGCGGAGAAGAACGCCACGATAATCGAGGGGTGGAAGATGTCGAAAATCGGCTCCTTGGAGAGAATCGCGAACATCAGGCACGGGCTCGATACGAAGAAGGAGAACCGGTTGAGCACCATCTGAGCGGACGGCCCGCCGATTCGCATTCGTGCGGCAACATATCCCACCGCGATTACGATGCCGATAACGCAGAAGCCTTGCATGGCGCTGATTAGACCTGGCATAATCCTCCCTTTCGCCACCCCAGTGTGGCACATAAAAAAGTATTCGGCCGCAAAATCTCATGTAGTGAGTGTGCTGGGCCCGCCGCCCACGCGGTACGCTGTTCACATGACGCTTGAATTGAACCGCACCGCATCCACTGCCGAGCAGCTGAACAGCCTGCTCACCCAGATCATGGAGAACTTCTCCGTGTCCGACCACGAGGGCCCCCTCACCGACGAGGTCGAGGCCTTCCTTAACGAGCAAGAGCACCTGACCGTCCGCCGTCACGGCGACACAGTGGTGGCCAGCACCGACTTCGGCAAGCCGAGCCGTGTGATCTTGGCCGGGCACCTCGATACTGTGCCGGTCATCGACAATTTCCCACCAAAGTGGCTGGAGCCCGGCGATTCGCTGATTCGCGAAGAAATCGCCCACGCTCATCCCGAAGACCGCGTGCTGTGGGGCCGCGGTGCCACCGATATGAAGGCCTCCGACGCGGTGATGCTCTACCTCGCCGCCACGCTCGACGGCCGCACGCCGGAAACCACCCCGAAAGTCGACCTCACCTACGTCTTCTACGACCATGAGGAAGTCGTCGCCGAAAAGAATGGCCTACGCAAAGTCGTCGAGGCCCATCCCGATTGGATCACCGGCGATTTCGCCATCATCGGCGAGCCCACCAACAGCGGCATCGAGGGCGGTTGCAACGGTACGATTCGCTTCGACGTCGTAACCCACGGCGTGGCCGCGCACTCCGCCCGTGCATGGATGGGGGAGAACGCCATCCACAAGGCGGCCGACATTCTGAACCGACTCAACGCCTACGAGCCGGCCACCGTGAACGTGGACGGGCTCGATTATCGCGAGGGCCTCAACGCCACGCTGATCTCCGGCGGCAAAGGCACGAACGTCATTCCGGATGAATGCCGCGTACACGTCAACTACCGCTTCGCCCCGGACAAGTCGTTGGCCGAGGCCAAGGCTCTGATGATGGGCGCGGACGCCGGTGCCGAACTCGGCAATGGCGAGCATGTGGCTACCGGCGGCGTGTTCGAGGGCTACGGCATCGAAATGAAGGACGAAAGCCCCTCCGCGCGCCCGGGCCTGAACGCCCCGCTCGCCCAGGATCTGGTCCGACTGGTTAAGGAGCGCACTGGCCGCGACCCGCTGGCCAAGCTCGGCTGGACCGACGTGGCACGCTTCTCTCAGCTCGGTATCCCGGCCGTCAACCTCGGTGCCGGCGATCCGCTGCTGGCTCACAAGCACGACGAGCAGGTGCCTGAATCCGACCTGACCGCCATGGCCGCAATCCTTACCGACTGGCTGGTCTGACACCTCTCTAGCTCCCCTCCCTGAGGGGAGCTGTCACCGCGGGGGAGGGGAGCCGAGAGAACGTCAGCCTCGCCGGGCCACGCCCGCACAAAATATGTGGCATACTAAAGGATGGTGGTTCTGCATAACCATCAGCGTGCGAGATGGCGTCGATCCCCTTGCGGCTCTTGAGAATGAGACAACGCAAGCGCCGGTGTCCGCCACCCGCAGGACAGACTTGAGACGAAGTTGCCTTTACGCGGCGCGTTTTCGTGCGGCCACGGTGAGAGCGTGGTGTGAGACAAGCGTATAGGCCTGGAAATAGGCGTCGTGATGCAGCGCGCCGCGAGGAGCATTGTGCCCACTGACAACCGTGAAGGTTTCGTCAACGACGGAACCGATAATTCAACCGTATCCAATGCCGATTCGGCTGCAGCCGTGAACGCTGCGCCTGCCGCCGCCTCCCAGCCCGCCGAACCTGTTCGCCGTCGTCGTGGCGGCCGCCGCGTGGTCCGCGGCACCGGTGCTGCCGGCGCTTCTCTGGAACTGCAAGTGCAGGAACGCGCCCCGCTGTTCGAAGCCCCCGCGCTTCCCGATGCCGGCACTGCGGCCGATTCCAAGTCAGCCGATTCCAGCGATTCCGATGAATCCAGCGATTCCCAGGATTCCGCCGAACGTCCAACCCGCCGCCGTTCGCGCCGCGCCGCTTCCGCAGTGGCCGACTCGGATAGCGAGGATGATCGTCCTCGTCGTTCGCGCCGCACTGTCAGTGCCGATGATTTCGATGACGATGACGCCCCACGTTCCCGCCGCCGTTCGGTTGTGGACGATGACGATTACGACGAGGACCGCCCGGTTCGCCGCCGCTCTCGCTCCCGCCAGTCCGACGATGATGACTACGAGGATCGGCCGGTTCGCTCCCGCTCTCGCCGTGCGTCTATGGATATGGATGATGATGACGAGGACCGTCCGGTTCGCCGTCGTTCTCGCCGTGCAGTTGCGGATACGCACGAGGACACCCCGGATGAGCGCCTGTTCGACGCGGTCGAATCCCTGCCCTCTGGCCACGAGACCGTGCGCCGTGTCAAGCCGATGACGTCCCTGCTGTTCCAGGAACCGGTGCTGCCCGCCGCCGTGGATGCGCACGATACCGCTGACACTCGTGATGACGATGTTGACGCCGACGAACGCCCGTCTCGTCGCTCCCGCCGCTCGCGCAGCCACGACGATGACGATGCCCAGCCGCGCAGCCGTCGCCGCGACGATCGCGGCCGCGCCTCCGCCGACCGTGACGCTTCCCGTGACGCCGCGTCCGGCGATACCAACGCCGATCACGACGATTTCGACGCCGACGACACCTCGGACTCCCGCCGTTCGCGCCGCTCCCGCCGTCTGAACGCCCAGGAGCGCCGTGCAGCCGCCGAAGTCGAGCAGATTGAGGAAGACCTCGAGCTGGACGATATCGCCTACTCGCCGATTGCCGAAGAGGAGGGCGACGAAGAATCCGACGCCACCCGCACCCGTTCGCGCCGTCGCCGCCGTCGCGGCTCACGCGGCGAAACCGGTGCCAACGGCGAGCACGATACCGCCGAGAACGATGCCGAAGATACGCGTTCCCGCCGTCGTGACGATCGCGATGATCATGACCGTGATCGCGATGAGGACGATGAGGAGCAGACCGTTACTCGCCGTCGCCGTCGCCGTCGTGGCGGCAAGAACGGCGAGGGCACCGACGACCAGAGTCAGAACAGCGAACAGCCGCTGGTCCGACGCTCCCGCAAGCAGCAGTACATCGACGAGATCACTGATGTGGAGGGCTCCACTCGTCTCGAGGCCAAGAAGCAGCGCCGCCGTGACAACCGCCGTGAGCGCAGCCGCCAGAGCCAGCTCATGGAACAGGACTTCCTCGCACGCCGCGAGAACGTGGACCGCCTGATGGTGGTGCGTGAGAAGGAACATCACACCCAGATTTCCGTGGTGGAAGACAATGTTCTGGTCGAGCATTACGTCTCCGACATTCAGGAAGTACAGACCGTCGGCAACATCTACCTTGGCCGCGTGCAGAACGTGCTGCCCAGCATGGAGGCCGCATTTGTGGACATCGGCCAGGCCCGCAACGGCGTGCTCTACGCCGGCGAGGTCAACTGGGATGCCGCTCGTCTCGAAGGCCAGCCGCGCCGCATCGAGCTGGCGTTCAAGTCCGGCGACCCGGTGCTCGTGCAGGTCACTAAGGACCCGATCGGCCACAAGGGTGCCCGCCTGACCTCTCAGGTCACGCTCGCCGGCCGCTTCCTGGTGCTCGTGCCATCCGGCGGCATGACCGGCGTGAGCCGCAAGCTTTCGGAGCGCGAACGCAGCCGTCTGAAGAACATCGTCTCCAAGATCGCCCCGAAAGACATGGGCGTGATCATCCGTACCGCAGCCGAGGGCGCATCCGAAGACGCCATCGTCAAGGATCTCGAATCACTGGTCCGCCAGTGGGAGCGCATCAACGCCAAGCGCGAGGAATTCTGGCACGGCAAGCGCCCGAAGCTCCTGCAGGGCGAGCCCGACGTGGCCATCCGCGTGGTGCGCGACATCTTCAACGACGACTTCAGCAAGCTCATCGTGGAAGGTGACAAGGTCTACGACCGTATCGAGGAATACCTTGACACCATGGCCCCCGACTTGAAGGATAAGCTGGAGAAGTGGGACCCGGCCGAGCATGAAGGCAAGGACGTGTTCGACAAGTGGTCCATCGACTCCCAGCTGCGTAAGGGCATGGAGCGTCAGGTCTACCTGCCGTCCGGCGGCTCGATTGTCATCGATCGCACCGAAGCCATGACCACCATTGACGTGAACACCGGCCGCTTTATCGGCAAGGGCAAGTCCTTGGAAGAAACGGTGACGCGTTGCAACCTGGAGGCGTCTGAAGAGATCGCCCGCCAGCTGCGCCTGCGCGATATCGGTGGCATGGTGATGATCGACTATGTGGATATGGTCATGCCCGCCAACCGCGATCTGGTGCTGCGCCGCTTGGTCGAATGCTTGGCACGCGACCGCACCAAGCATCAGGTGGCCGAAGTCACCTCGCTCGGTTTGGTGCAGATGACCCGCAAGCGCATCGGCCAGGGTCTGGTCGAGGCGTTCTCCGAGGAATGCCCGACCTGCAAGGGCCGTGGTTTCATCCTGCATGATCAGCCGACCGTTTCGGCCGACTACGACGATCCCTACGCGCTTCGCGGTGGCGACCCGTTCGTCAAAACCAACAAGCACGGTCGCGGCACCGCTCCCGCTCCCGAACCGGCTGGTTCCAGCGCCGACGTCAAAGCCAAACTGGCTCAGATTGCCGCCGCTGCCGTCGCTGCCAACAACACGGCGGAAGAGTAAGCGGAAGAGTAACAGGTGTGTCGTGCTTGACACGCGGGCAAAAATCATTTGATTTAGTCCGCATGGTGGTGTAGATTCGAAACTCGGTGTCTGACCGCAAGCTCGGTGCGTGTTAGGCAAGGTAGCTTTCCAAAACATAAAAGGAACGATAATGTACGCGATTGTGAAGGCCGGTGGCCATCAGGAAAAGGTCGAGGTTGGCGACGTCATCCTCGTGAACCGTCTCGACGCTAAGAAGGGCGATACCGTGGAATTCCCGGTCTCCCTCGTTGTCGATGGTGACAAGGTCACCCTTGCCGCCGCCGATCTGGCCAAGGTGTCCGTCAAGGCTGAGGTTGTGAACGACGAAGCCAAGGGCCCGAAGATTAGCATCCAGAAGTACAAGAACAAGACTGGTGTTGCTCGCCGTAAGGGTCATCGCCAGAAGCTGACTATCGTCAAGATCACGGCGATTGCCTGAGTTATAGAAAGGACCATGAATCATGGCACATAAGAAGGGTGCGTCCAGCTCTCGCAACGGTCGCGATTCTAACCCGCAATACCTCGGCGTGAAGAAGTTCGGCGGCGAAGCCGTCGTGGCCGGCAACATCATCGTTCGCCAGCGTGGCACCAACTTCCACCCGGGCCACAACGTCGGCATGGGCAAGGATCACACGCTGTTCGCCCTCACCGATGGCTCCGTGAAGTTCGGTGTGCGTCGCGACCGCAAGGTTGTCGACGTCATCGCCTGAGCGATATAGCGTCAAGCTTTTTTCAAGCCGCGCCCGTAAGGACGCGGCTTTTTTGTAAGGTAATCAATATGAGTGATTTTGTGGATCGAGTAACCGTCCATGTCAAGGGCGGCGATGGGGGCAACGGTTCGGCCGGCATCCGTCGTGAGAAATACAAGCCGTTGGCCGGCCCGAACGGTGGCAATGGCGGCGACGGTGGTTCCGTGGTGTTCGTGGCCGACCGTAACGCCACCAGCCTGCTCGACTATCGTTTCATGCCGCATCGTGTCGCCGGCAGCGGCACCATGGGTTTGGGCGACAATAAGGACGGCTCCAAGGGCGAGGACCTGATTCTGCCCGTGCCCTGCGGCACCGTCGTCTTTGAGGCGCGCGGCGAACAGGGCAAAGCCAAGCATCCCGGCGCGCAGCTCGCCGACCTGCGCCACGAGGGCGACCGCTGCGTCGTCGCCCAAGTCCATCGCCGACGTGGCGTTGGTCGGTTTCCCCTCGGCCGGAAAGTCGTCCCTGATTGCGGCGATGAGTTCCGCCAAGCCGAAGATCGCCGACTACCCGTTCACCACGCTGGTGCCGAATCTCGGCGTCGTTATCGCCGGCGACTCTCGATACACCATCGCCGACGTGCCGGGCCTGATTCCGGGCGCCTCCGAAGGCAAGGGCCTGGGACTGGAGTTCCTGCGCCACATCGAACGTACCGAAATCATCGCCCATGTGATCGATTGCGCCACGCTTGAACCGGACCGCGACCCGATGTCCGACTACCACGCGCTGGAAAACGAGTTGGCGCTCTACGCCGACAAGCTCGAGCTGCCGTTGGGTGCCATCCCGATTCCCGAACGCCCGCGCATCGTGATTCTGAACAAGATCGATGTGCCCGAGGCCAAGGAATTGGCTGAGTTCGTGCGTCCGGAGTTCGAGAAACTCGGGCTGAAGGTCTTTGAGATCTCCACTGCCTCGCACGAGGGTCTAAAGGAGCTCAACTTCGCGTTGTCTGCGCTGGTGCACGAGATGCGTGAGGAAGTGGCCAACCGCGAGCAGGCCGAAGAGGAGGCTCGCGTGGTCATCAAGCCATTGGAGACCAAGGGCCGCCGTCCGCGTCGTGCTGACGAGGGCGGCAGTGCGCTTGAGTTCACGGTCGAGCGCCGCGAACTCGGCAATGGCGAAGTGTTCTTCGAGGTGCGTGGCGTCAAGCCGGAGCGCTGGGTCATGCAGACCAACTTCGACAACGACGAGGCCGTGGGCTACCTGGCTGACCGCTTGGCCAAGCTGGGCGTGGAGGACGAGCTGCGCCGCAAGGGTGCTCACCCCGGCGACGAAGTGCGCATCGGTCGTGGTGCCCGTATGGTCGAATTCGATTGGGATCCGACCATCTCCGCTGGTGCCGAAATGCTCGACGGCTCCAACCTCGGTGCCCGAGGCAAGGATCTGCGTCTCGAAGAGCTGGACCCGCGCACGCACCGCCGCTCCAACGCCGAACGTCGTGCCCAATACCACGAGATGATGGACGCCCGTGCCGCCGTGCGTGACGCGATGATGGCCGAACGCAAGGCCGGCCACTGGGCCGACCCGACCGTTGACGACGATCGCCATGACGAAACCAGCCTGTTCGGCCACGGTGAGTCCAGCGAAGATGGTGAAACCGAGGAATAAATGAGCACTCCGAGTCAGGCCGAGGTGCGGCGCATGATCGCCGCAGCCGGAACCATTGTCGTGAAAGTCGGCTCCAGCTCGCTGACCCAGCCGAGCGGTCACCTCGACCCGGACAAGCTCGACGCGTTGGCCGCGGCCTTGGCTCAGGTCCGATTGATGGGCGGACGTGTGGTGCTGGTCTCGTCCGGTGCTATCGCCGCCGGTTTCGGGCCTCTGGGCTTTGACTCGCGGCCGGTGGACGTGGCCACTCAGCAGGCCACCGCAGCCGTCGGCCAAGGGCTACTGATGGCCCGCTACGAGACTGCGTTCGGTCGATTCGGTATTCGCGTCGGCCAGATTCTGATCACTGCCGAAGATACGATTCGTGCCACCCAGTACCGCAATGTGGAACGCACGCTGGACCGTCTGCTTGACCTCGGCGTGGTGCCGATCATCAACGAAAACGATTCGTTGGCCTCGAACGAGATTCGCTTCGGCGACAACGATCGACTCTCCGCGTTGGTGGCCAACCTGGTGCGGGCCGAAGCCTTGGTGCTACTGACCGACGTGGACGCGCTGTACACTGCGCCGCCCTCGCAGCCCGGCTCCCGCCGTGTGGAATATGTGCCCAACGTGATTGATGCGCTGGGCGACATCCAAGTCTCCGGCTCCGGCTCCAAGGTCGGCACCGGCGGCATGGTCACCAAACTCGAGGCCGCGCGCGTGGCGGCCGTCTCGGGCATCCCCACGGTACTCACCTGCGCCTCGAACGCGGGCCCTGCGATGATGGGCGATCCGGTGGGCACCGTGTTCGCACCGGTTAAGGCCCGCGGCTCCTCACGCCGTCTGTGGATCGGCTTCGCCGCCGACCCGCGCGGCACGATTGTGGTCGATGCGGGTGCCGGCCAGGCGATTCGCGGCGGGCGTGCCTCGCTGCTGGCGGCCGGCGCGCTCGAAGTACATGGCGATTTTTCCGCCGGCGATCCGGTCTGGATCGATGCCGAAAGCGGTGAACACCTGGCCCGAGGCCTCGCCGGCTTCGATTCCGAAGAAATTCCGCAGATGCTCGGGCGTAACACCGCCCAACTCAAGCGTTTCCTCGGCCCCCAGTACGCCCACCCACTGGTTCATCGCGACAATCTCGTGCTCGTGTGACTGATGGAATCTGTCACACGACAGATTCCATCACCATAGTGCGGCTCTGGCGATTTTTCGTGCTGTAGGTTTAGCATGGGAGCCATGACTATGGCGCAATGGCAGACTCTTTCCGACCGTATCAACACTGTGGCACCGAGCGCTACGCTCGCCGTCGATTCCAAGGCCAAGGCCATGAAGGCCGCCGGACTTGACGTTGTCGGCTTCGGCGCAGGTGAACCGAATTTCCCGACCCCCGCAAACGTGGTCAAGGCTGCGGCAGATGCCTGCCTTGACCCGAAGAATTACAAGTACACGCCTACGCCGGGCCTGCCCGAGCTGCGCGAAGCGATTGCGGCTAAGATGCTGCGCGATTCCGGCTATGAGGTCAATGCCGATCAGGTCGTGGTGACCAACGGCGGCAAGCAGGCCGTGTATGAATCCTTCCAGATCTTGCTCAACGATGGCGATGAGGTCATCATTCCCGCTCCGTACTGGACCAGCTACCCCGAGGCTGTGAAGCTTGCCGGTGGTGTGCCGGTCGAAGTATTCGCCGGTGCCGACGTGAACTTCGAGCCCTCGCTTGAGGCGCTGGAAGCGGCCCGTACCGAGCATACGAAGGCAATCATCGTCAACTCCCCGAACAACCCGACCGGAGCCGTCTGGAAGCCGGAAACCGTGGAAGCGATCGGTCGTTGGGCCGTCGAGCACCACATTTGGGTTATCTCCGACGAGATCTACGAGCACCTGAACTATGACGATGCGCACACCACCTACATCGGTGCCGCCGTGCCGGAATGCCGCGGGCAGTTGCTGGTGCTGAACGGCGTGGCCAAGACCTATGCGATGCCGGGCTGGCGTGTCGGCTGGATGGTCGCTCCGCTTGAGGTGGCCAAGGCCGCCGCCAAGCTGCAGGGTCATATGACCTCCAATGTGGCCAACATCTCCCAGCGTGCTGCTTTGGCTGCTGTGGCCGGCCCGCTGGATGAGGTGCACGAGATGCGTAAGGCCTTCGACGCGCGCCGCCGTGCGATTGTGACCGCCTTGAACGATATCGAGGGCGTCAACTGCCCGACTCCGACCGGCGCGTTCTACGTTTTTGCGGACATCACCGCTTTGCTTGGCAAGCCGCTGGGTCCCAAGGGCACAGTGTCCGATACGTCCGCTGACTTTGCCGCTGCACTGTTGGATGAGGCCCACGTGGCCGCCGTCCCCGGCGAGGCCTTTGGTGCTCCCGGTTACCTGCGTTTCTCCTACGCACTGGCCGACGAAGACCTAGCCGAAGGCATGCGTCGATTCAAGGAATGGGCTAACTGAGAAGAGTCGCGTGCTACGCGCGCGACACGCGATTTGCGATAATCCACCGGAGCCGTTACTATAACGACTTGGCGGTTTCGCCGTGGCGAAGCGTTCTCTACGGAACGCACGCCGAGGTGGATTTTCACCTAGGGAAGTGGCGCAATTGGTAGCGCAACGGTCTCCAAAACCGTAGGTTGTGGGTTCGAGTCCCGCCTTCCCTGCCAAGTTTCTAATAATCAAGCAGCTGACGCGAGGTACGGAATGGCTAAGACGAGCAAGAGTGAAAAGGCAGTCAAGCCGAATGTCTTCATGCGTATCGGTCTGTTCATCAAGCAGATCATCGACGAGCTTCGCAAGGTCGTGACCCCTACCGCCAAGGAACTGTTCTTCTGGTCTCTGGCCGTATTCATCTTCGTGCTGCTGCTGATGGCCCTCGTGACTGGCATGGACTTCGGTCTAGGCAAGGCCACGCTGTGGGTGTTCGGCTGATCCGCACAACCTAAGGTGAATAACAACGCATGAGTGATGAACTGAATCTCGAGAACCTCGACGCCGTCCCGGCTGAGGAGCCTGTTGTCGAGGCTTCCGAAGCTGCTGCCGATGAGGCAGCTGCCCCGGTCGAACCGGTCGCTGACCTTTCCGCAGAATCTGACGCATCCGTCGACAATGCAGATGTTGAGTCCGACGCTCCGGCGGCGACTGAATCCGCTCCCGTTGCTTCCACTCAGACCGAGACCGTTTCTCTGGATGAGGACGAGGAAGAAGTCAACGAATCCGAGCAGGCCGAGGAGACCGATGCCGGTCAGCAGGCCGTTGACGAATTCTCCAAGTCCCTGCGTTCCCTTGATGGCAAGTGGTACGTGCTGCACACCTACTCCGGCTACGAGAAGCGCGTGAAGACCAACATCGAGTCCCGCGTCGCCTCCTTCGGCATGGAAGACCAGATCTTCCAGGTCGAGGTGCCGATGGAAGAAGTCGAGAAGCACACCGAGAAGGGCAAGAAGGTCATCACCCGCGTGCGTGTTCCTGGCTACGTGCTGATTCGTATGTGGCCGGATGAGAACGCCCGCCGTATCGTTCGTGAGACCGAAGGCGTGACCGGCTTCGTTGGCCCGACCAAGGATCCGGCGCCGCTCTCCCGCAAGGAAGTCGTGGCGATGATGGCTCCGATGATTGCTTCCGAGGCACTCAAGGCCGCCGGCGACAAGCCCGCCGCCGCCAAGAAGCGCAGGGTCGAGGTCTCCTACGCCGTTGGCGATCAGGTCACCGTCACCGATGGGCCTTTCGCCACCATGGCCGCCGTTGTTTCCGACGTGGAGCCCACCACTCAGAAGCTCACCGTGCTCGTGTCCATCTTCGGCCGTGATACGCCGGTGGAGCTTGGCTTCCACCAGGTTCAGAAGCTAGATTAACTCCCAAACTTTGCAGAGCCCGACCATCGTGGTCGGGCTTTTTGTGTTGTCCGGGTGGATTTGCATAATAGGAAAGCTTGTGTCTGGAGAGGAGACTCGCTAGCACAGCACAGCAATATAAGTTGCGGGAGGAGACCGACCACAGGCCGATTGCCTACAGCATGCACGGATAAATAATGAGTCAAGACCGAGCATGATGGCAGACAGCCGAACCTGAGGACGGCGACCATTCGAACCGCGTTATAGAAAGAAGAACCATAATATGGCTCCCAAGAAGAAAGTCTCGGCGCTGATTAAGCTCCAGATCCAGGCTGGCAAGGCCAACCCGGCCCCGCCGCTGGGCCCGGCTCTGGGTTCGCATGGCGTGAACATCATGGACTTCTGCAAGGCATACAATGCCCAGACGCAGGACAAGATGGGTCAGGTCATCCCTGTCGAGATCACCGTTTACGAAGATCGTTCCTTCACCTTCGTGCTCAAGACCCCGCCGGCTGCAGCTCTGCTGAAGAAGGCCGCTGGCGTTGAGAAGGGCACCGAGAACCCGCTGACCCACAAGGTCGGCTCTGTCACCAAGGCGCAGGTTCGCGAAATCGCCGAGATCAAGATGGAAGATCTGTCTGCTCGCGATATCGAGGCCGGCATGAAGATCATCGAGGGCACCGCTCGCTCGATGGGCATCACGGTTACGGACTGATAAGGAGAAGGACAGATGGTAAAGCGTTCCAAGAAGTACCGCGAAGCCGCTGAGCGCGTCGATCGCAACAACCTCTACACCGCCAACGAGGCCATCGCTCTGCTCAAGAGCATGCCCTCCTACAACTTCGACCAGACCGTCGAGGCTGTGTTCCGTCTGAGCGTTGACCCGCGTAAGGCCGACCAGCTCGTGCGTGGTACCGTCAACCTGCCTCACGGCACTGGTAAGACCGCCAAGGTCCTCGTGTTCGCCCGTGGCCCGAAGGCTACCGAGGCTACCGAGGCTGGCGCCGACATCGTCGGTGATGACGACCTGATTGCAAAGGTTCAGGGCGGCTTCCTCGACTTCGACGCCGTGGTTGCTACTCCGGACATGATGGGCAAGGTCGGCCGTCTGGGCCGTGTGCTCGGTCCGCGTGGCCTGATGCCGAACCCCAAGACCGGCACCGTGACCATGGATGTCACCAAGGCTGTCAAGGACATCAAGGGCGGCAAGATCGAGTTCCGTGTCGACAAGAACGGCAACCTGAGCTTCCTCATCGGCAAGATGAGCTTCGATGAGTCCGCTCTGGACGAGAACTTCAAGGCTGTGGCCGACGAAGTCAAGCGTCTGAAGCCGTCCACCGTGAAGGGCCGTTACCTGACCAAGGCAACCATCACCTCCACGATGAACCCGGGCGTTCCGGTTGACCCGAACACCCTGGCCTGAAGCTAGCGAGCTTCAATAGCTACTGAAAGGGACTTCCCGTAAAGGGAAGTCCCTTTTTGCATATGCGATGACCGGTTGCGAGAAGGTGAACCTGGATGGTCACGCAATCGAATTCTTGCAACACGCCGATGAACACATGAATTTGTTACGCATCGGCAATGCAAAACGGATTATTCTGATATCAGAACAGCGCAAATAGGCTGTTTGCGACACGCCGGGCGAAGCCTGTCGTTTCAACGATTTGGGCTTATCTTCGTGCGCCTGATTTGCGTGAATCCGGACATGCGTGTAAGTTATTCACCTGTTGCCGCTCAGCG
>OHMH01000770.1_pt1 | contig 15044 bp, 9 predicted proteins | sample 1569311 | NCBI WGS metagenome assembly OHMH01 (sample SAMEA3879503, study PRJEB24766) | human gut metagenome | biome: human-associated habitat; feature: feces | place: USA | collected 1985/1987
GTATCCTGCATGAAATGCTGTATGCAGACCTCGGTATCAAGGACATCCGCATTACAGGCTCCAAGGAAGAACCTATCATTTCCGCACTGCACACCCTCGATGCCGAAGATGGCACTTCTAAGGGTTTCTGGCTCCCGTTGGGGCAGGAATCCGTTGGAACACAGCGTTTCTTCTCTCGCATCGGTATGTGGCTTGCGGCTTTGGAATCCGGCTCTGTTTTGGTAGTAGACGAGATAGAATCCAGTATGCACCCGCTGCTGACAAGGCATCTGATCGAGATGGTGCAGGATGCCGCTATCAATACAAACCATGCACAACTCATCTTCACCACGCACGATACCGGACTTCTCGACCTGACGTTGCTGCGGCGCGATCAGATCTGGTTTGCAGAGAAGAACGAAAAGACCATGCAGACCGATATTTATGCCCTGACCGAGTTTTCTCCCCGGAAAGGTGAGAACATCGCCAAAGGCTATTTACAAGGTCGGTATGGGGCGATTCCTCACATGAAGAAAGAATTATTAAGGAGCGTATAAATATGGCTTACCTGAAGCTGATGTTCGACGAGCGGGAAATCGCCCATCTGAGCGAAGATGGACAGTATCTCTGCGCCAATGAGGGCGTGCTACAGTACGACCTGCCTTTGAACCTCTTTATTGGAAACAGCCGCAAGGTGCCGCTGATCGATGTAGTCGTCTGGGCAAAGAAACGCATTTTTCCCCGGAATCGGATGGACTGCAAAGAGATTCTGGAGATGATGGGCCTGCCTAATTACAACGCATGGGAAATTGTAAAGCGCACCAATGCCTGCCTGATGGAAGATCCTTTCTGGCTGCGCTTCAGCGAAGATGAGACTTTTGAGGATACAACCCGCGGCAGGGCAAGAAGGATTATGGCTGAATATCAGAAGTCGGCTGATACCAACTAATATCATTTGTATTAGTTCCATGGCAAAGCCTACTGGCCGTACATACTTGTCCTTCTTGGGCATCCGGCTTTTTTCAGAGCAGAATCCCTTAATCACCCTGCTTTTCCCTTAAAATGCGGCCAATTTTAAGGGAAAGCACATTGAGTAAGGGCTGAATCAGCTTTACTTGCTTGACTTTTTGGTTGGTTGCCAGTATATTGATATTAGTTGATATCAATTTATATCAGTCGCGAGGTGATCGGAATGGATGGGGCAAAATTCGCAAAAATGCTTTCTGACAAGCATCTGTTTGAGTTGGATCGGATGGAGTATAAGTATTCCGTTTCCAGTGTCAATGAATTTACAGAGCTACTCCGTCAGAACTTCGCTCAGTCTTTGCCGTTAGTCGATTTTTCCAGTGATGAACTGTTCTATCTGCCCAATCTGGCTCGGATTTCCACCAACGGCATGAAGCAGCTTCTTTCTGCTCCTGCAAGCAATCAGTCCTTTGGGTTGCAGGCCATGACTGAGGAGATCCATGCAACCTTCCAGATTGAAAGCATTCATTCCTCACGCAACAGCATCCGGCATATCCTGAATGGCTATGCCCCGCGCAATGAAGAAGAATCCCGAATCTATGGCATGAAGCGTGGTTTGGACTTCATTGCCGACCGCCAGAATACGATCACAGAAGAAAATTTGCATCAGCTGTACCAAATCAGCACCGGCGACTATCTGCCGGATGAAGACCGTCTGTTGCCGGACCATTTCTACCGCCACGATGTTGTCTATGTTGTAGACGGCGAAGAAAGCCGGGAGGGACTTCCGGCGCAACAGCTCCCGGATGCCATGAAACGACTGGTCGATTTCGCCAATGCTAAAGACGGCATCAACGAACTGCACAAGGCGGCGATCCTGCACTTTGCCTTTGCATACTATCACCCCTATTTTGATGGCAATGGCCGCACCGCACGGCTGCTCCACCTTTGGTATCTTGTCCAGCAGGGTTATCCTGCGGCACTGTTTACGCCGTTTTCCCGGTATATTGCTGAGAGCAAGGCAGCTTACTACAAGGCCTATGACCGTGTCGAAAAGAATGCTCTCATCTCCGGCTACACGGACGTGACACCGTTCCTGTCCTATTTCTGCAACGAAGTCTATAACCGTCTGCAAGTGGATGCGGCACCGCCGCAGGCTGATCTTCAGGTATACCAGACCGCTCTTGCAGAAGGAAAGATCACCGAGAAAGAACGCTTGCTCTGGGAGTATGTTCTGTCTGCCTACGGAACAGAGGAGTTCACTACCAAGCAGCTGGAGAAGGACTTCCGCAATGCCGCCTATGCCACGATCCGGACGTTCGTAATGAAGTTCCACGAGATGGAGCTTTTGGTAGCAAGAAAAACTGGGAATCGGGTGTTTTATAAAGTCAAGTAAGAAAAAGCCAAGTTTTTACGCGTCAGTAGCACGTCAAATTCTTGGCTTTTGTCTTATCATCGCTATTTTCAAGAGCTTGTTGTCAACCGAGGTTCAAACTTCTCAAACTAAATCTCAAACTAAATCTCAAACTTCTCAAACTAAACTCCATACAGCATACCGCCTGCTTCCAGTAGGTTTTACCAGACCTTCTTTTTTCATTTTTTGGAGGATATTAGATAACTTTCTGGATTTTTGTTCTGTGCTCAAATGTCCTGGCAATGCACCCACATCCAAAACTTCCAATAATTCGTGCTGTGTGGTGGGGGCATTTTTCAAAGCCTCCAAGATTAATTGTCTACAGATATTTTCATCCAACCCTTTGTTATGAACATATTCCGCCTTTTTCCCAACCATACTTGCAACTTTAAAGGACACATATATATTGGGATATCTTCCCTCAACAAGTCCTCTCTTTTTTAATCGTACGGCTTGTTCTTTTGTGATTTGAACGTGCTTTTGAATTTTATCCAGTAAAAAAACTGTTTCCAAATCAAGGCTTTCATTGTTCTTGTATAAAAGTTGTGTGTATTTTTCATCCAATATTTTGCCGTAAACAGTAACAGCAACTTGATTCACATTGGATAAATTATAATCCGGCAATGGGAAAAATTTTTCTTTTTGAATTCGATACACCTTTTTTATGCCACTAGTAGCAGTATCAATCATATGAAACTTAACCATTGCATCAGCTAAAAGTTGGTTACGATAAAAAGGTGGATTGTATGTTGGCTGTAGCACAGCTTCAACTGTTTGTGGAAGAAATGATCCAGGATTTGTAATCACAATGCTGTCTTCACATTCATTCACATAAATTCGCTCGCCTGATTGATAATAGGAATGTGCAATACAATTGTTTAAAAGTTCTCGAAGCATCCATGTATCATACTGTTCCGTTTCCATCGGGAACAAACTTTGTTGATTTGGCATATATCTATACGTCAAATTTCTAATTCTAGAAAAGACTCTGTCTGTAACTGTAATAAATGGAATTCCGAACAGTTCATAATCTTTTATATCTCCATTTGCAGCTATTAACCGCCACATCATATGCGGGGCTCGTTCAAATAAAACATCTCGATCTTCTTTACCCAATAAAAGCATTGCTGCATTGGTTATTTGACCATTTATAATTAGTTTTATCTTTGACAGAAAGTCAAAATCGGACAGTGAATCTATTTCCTCATTAATGTGAGGACGGTTCATTTTTTCTTTATATTTTATTCTTGCAAAATTGATTGCCCGTGGATCCAAATCATTGATTGTCGCGCCTACCAAAATTTGACGAGACCAATCTCTCCGTTCTTGATGGCGAATTATATCAATTTTATATTGTTGAAGCGGAATCAAACTTTCGCCGCTACGCGCATAATATCGTGTTTTCCATTCTGTTGGTATACCAGCAACAGCTGCCGGTATTTTAAACATCAGCACTCGACATTTTTTCCCTTGATATATCGGTTCCAGCTCAATAATGTCCAAAAAAGACATTGCATCTGTTGTGGATTTTGAAATTTCATACTTGAACTTTTCAAGGAGAGAAGGATCACCTTTTTTAAAAGATGTTCCAACAGGATGCTTCGTGTGTTCCTCGCTGACGCCTAACACAAACCATCCGTATTGTTGGTTTTTCAGATTGGCTTCATTACTGATTGCAGAAAAGTACTGTCCTATTTTGTCTTCCGAATATCCTCCCTTTGCTTCTTTGAATTCTACAATTTCTGTTTCCCAGCGTTCCATCAAGACATTTAAAAGTTCATAATATTCTGCCTGTTGGAAACTCTCATCGTAATCAAAAACAGCCATAAAATCTCCCAAATCTCAAATAAAGCCCTGCATTGGTGCAATTTTATCTTTTCAACTTGTTCAAAACTTCTTCCATGCTCATCCCATCATCCAGAAGTTGCTGAATCGCCTTGTCGATTTCTTCTTTCTGGGCTTTCCTCAACGCTTCAGCATCCTGTCGGGACTTTTTCTGTTCCAATGCTGCAATGTCCTTGTCAAGCGCTTTCAGCGCAGTCTTCTTCTCTTTGAGCTGCACCTTCAGCCCATCAACGTCAGCCTCCAGTGCTGTAATATCTGCTTCCAAGGTGTTTTTCTCTGAGATTTTTTTCTCCAGTTCAGCGGCATAATCAATGATGACCACCGGAGTTTTCACTTTATTCTTGCTTCCTTTGGGTCTTGGCATAATAACTGTCCTCCTTATCAGCTGTCTTTTCTGTGATGCATTTCCAATCTTGCTTTGAGTATACTTTCCAATTCTTCCAATGTTTTATCACGTTTTTCCGGACGCAACTGGCATTCCCAGACAACTATCACATTCCAGCCTGCATCTTCAAGTTGCTTTTTCTTCCTGGCATCCCGTTCAATATTGGTTTCTATCTTATGATGCCAGAATTCCGCATTGTTTTTGGGCCAGATAAAATATCTGCACCCATCATGCCCATGCCAGAAACATCCATTCACGAATATAACTGTTCTGTACTTCGGTAACACAACATCCGGGCTTCCCGGAAGTTTTTTGTCATTTTTCCGGTAACGGAATCCCTTTGAAAATAAGTATTTTCTTACAATCTCTTCCGGCTTCGTGTCCTTGCCATGTATGCAGGACATATTATAGCTCCGGACAGCTTTACTGTGAACATCCATCGTCTTTATCCATCAGCTTATCAATCTGGAGAATCTGCCAGAAAACGCCTTCCAGCAATTTCACGGGAATGCTGTTTCCTGCCATCCGGATTATCTTATCTCTTGAAAATAATTGGTCACCTTTATGGAATGCGACATTATTGTTTTTCAACTTCCAATAATCCATATCTTTGAATCCCATAAACAGCATACATTCACGGGGAGTCAGGTATCTGAACTTTCCTTTTCCTTCAATTCCGCTGTCAAAATACAGATTGCCAGAGTTCGGGTTCCGGTCCTGCTTGGTAGTGATTGTTCGGATTGTATCAATTTCCGGATTGATGATATTTCCTTCCAGAACAATCTGCGGATTATCTTCCCAGATTTTCCTTCTGGATACAGTATCGTTGGGAGTGCACTCCACTGCCTCCTCAAACCAGATCGGATTCCGATAGTCATTCCGGAGCAGATCACGGATTTTTATTGCTTTATAGTGCCCGGATGTATAGAAATCGTTCACGACATCCTCCGGACTGCTTTTTCTTGCAAAATAATCTTCCGTCAGCGATTTTTTGTTTTCATCGTCTCCGACATATACACTGATCATCAGAAGGCGGGGGCGGTTCTGGGGGAGACCAAAAGACGAAGCATTCAGCTGGTAGTATTTGCTGACGTACCCCAACTTGCTCAGATCACCGATCCATGTTTCAAAATTTTTCTTGTGGCGCTGGGAGAGAAGTGTCGGGACATTCTCCATCAGCAGAAACCGGGGCAGCGTTTTTCCGGCGTCCTTCATCTCTGTAAGTACTCTTCCTACCTGCCACAGCAAGCTGGATCGGCTGCCCGAATCCTTGTCTATCCCTTTGTTATAGCCATGAAATGCACCGACGTTGGAAAGATCCTGACAGGGGAAAGAATAGGTGAGAATATCTATTCCGTCCGGCATTTCCTTTCCTTCCAGAGCACTTATATCGACAAAGTTATGATTTCGCCTGATGCTGGTATAGATGTATCGCAGGGATTCCACTGAATATGTACGCAGAGCTTCATATTCCAGTGGTGCCTTTCCTGAATTGCTGAATGTATAGTGGCTCATTTTTTTAAGGAGTTCATCCTTGGACATCCGCGCAATATCTGCCGGAATGTCTGTTCCCCCATGAATCATATCATAGGCTACGATTGCATGGACATCCCACTCGCTTGTTCCGACTGTATTTATCTTAACGCCAAGATTTTTCAGGGCAGCTGCCTGACTTCCGATGCCACTGAACAATTCAACAATATTATACGTTTTCTCCATTTGTGACTGATATTCCTTCCGACTCCAGTTTTTCCTTGATAGAAAGCACCGACCTGATCATGTTCATTGTCTTGTACGGCACCTTCCCTGAAGCGGAGACAGGAATATTTCCCGTCGATGAAAGCTGCACGACTTGCTTTAACAACGTCTGTTCCTGATAGGACAGCATCGAACGCCTGATACCAGCATCCATCAATTTGCTCCAATATCCAGGACCCAACGCAACCACACCCATCACAACCTTGAGGTCATTGGATTCCTTGGCTTCTTTTTTCGCAGAAGTTTCTTCCTCCTTGATAAGCGATACAGGAACCAGCTCGTCCATAAAGGCTGCTGAAGGGGTATATGTTTTATCGGCCTTATAATCTTCCCATGTAGATTCTTTTTTACAGTATTCCGTGACAATCATACCATGGCTGTCGCAAATGAAGTCATTGGTCTGCTTGGTCACAATTTCAATTTCATGCATGAATGCAGGCGACAATGCCTGTTTCTGCCAGATTGCATTCCAGTTCAGCGAATATCCATCCGGAATCTTGCTGAGGATCTTTGCAATCGTATAGGGTACAATATTGAGCTTATAGCCGCCCACTTTGTACCAAAAGCCCGTCGGACGTTTTTCGCTGTCCTTATGACTTTCAAGGTAGTTATCAACAGCCCGGAAAATAATCGCTGCGCAGATTCCTTTTTTGAAGTAGAATTCATTGAAGGAATCATTGTTCCCACGGTATTCCTTGCTGATGTCATTTCCGAATTCCTTCATGACCCAGTTCTTGCCTTTGGAAACGATGTGTGGCTTGCAGGCAACCGTTGTCAGGTACATACCCAGCTGCTCTTTTGTGATGACCTGATCCTTCGGGAATTTTTTCTGGAAACGCCTCAGTTCATCGCCGCGAAGTTTCACCTGTTCCTGCTGGTATTTCTTACGGGATCGCTCATAATACCAGCCTGTCGGGATCGTATATCTCGCCGGAGGTGCAAGGCACTTCTTCGACATCTTTTCCATCCAGATATGGAACGGGTCATTGGAGAACAGATCCGCTGCCGTGACCTTATTCTGGCTGTTGGCATAGCGGGCAATTGCCTGCACCATCTCGTCATAGAAGCGGACACCGTCCTCGTTTTCCGTTTCCCGGTCCTCGATCACAGTCAGCTTCATCGGGACATAAATGCCTTCCAGCTCAACGTTGGTCTTTTTCAGAACAGCATCCGCCAGCGTTGCGGTCGTCTGTCCGCCGTTGATGATCTGGAAATCCACTATCTTTGTAATCAGATTCTGTCCATTGATATTCTCAACTTCCACGCCCTTTGCGGTTGTTGCTATTCCATTATTATAGGTAAAGAACTTTGTTGCATCGTTGTTTATTGTTCTTTTTATACCATTGTTGACACTCTTGCTTCCACTGGTTCCCAGAAAGGCACGGACATTGCCTTCCAGTACCTTACTTCCGTAGGCAATGTATATCTCGGCCAGAAGTTTTCCCGGAATGATTGCAATATAGGCTTCATACCCAAGGTTCTCACCAATGTCGCCCTTTATGCACGGAATACCATGAACTCCGACTTCAGAAAAATCCTTCGGGATATCAATGACAACCGGCTCATTGCTGTTTGTCATTTCCATTTCATAGAAACGTTCCGGATACCACAGGTTGATTTCCAGCGGTTTACCGTTAAAGTCTGCTTTCTTGATCTTTTTGGTTGTGCGGGTTTTCTTTGCGGCTCCCTTTTTCTTCCGGATCGTTGTTTCCAGAAGATTGGCATCCAGCAAGGCTGTGTCCAGTTCCTTATTAGTAAGAACATAGAACTTGATTTTCAGAATCAGCTGCGGGTCGTCGATATTGCAGGTCATCCGCTTGCGGAACATCCTTGCAACCCGGAGGATGTCATCCGAATCATCGAAGTAGTCCTCCATCCGGCCATTGCAGACCTCATCCAGAAAATAATACAATCTCCAATACAATTCGTCAACCCTGCTTCTGGTGAGGTTGGCGGCATTTTCTGAATCCTGAAAGTCACTGATGAACAGGATCAGACTGTGATCCGTTTCATCAAAACAGTAACCATCTGCACGCATCAGGCGATTTCCGCGCCCTCTCTTGTCGCCCATACCAAAGCGGACAGGATCATTAACCTCATCATAGTCAACCAGAAGGCTCAATGTCCTGTTCAGGAATTCATCCTCCGTATCCGTCCCGTTGATGGCCGAATCGTTGCGCAGAGATTCCAGAAATTCCTTTTTATACGCCTGATAGTCCATTATACGGCCTCTTGATCTTTCAGTTTGTACTGCTCAATTTTCTGAAGCAGAATTTCATACGATGCCTTGCAGATTGCCTCTGGCAGCAACTCATGCGTCAATCTCGGAAAACCGTTTGTCACACGATACCGGTTGCAGCTTCTTATCTCATAGATAAAGTCATCGTAGTAGTCATTGTACACATATCCCTGAAGGGCAACCTTTGCCATAAAATCATTCCGGTCTTCATCCGATGCAAAAAGGCTTCTTGTCTCCAGAATCAGCTTGTTGAGATTCACACCATTGTAAGCGGCACTCATCTTTTCCAGAAAGAAAACCACAAGTTCTCCGTCCGTGCTGCTTTCAAGCTGCTCGATGGAGGATATCTTCACTGCTGGTATCCCACGGTGAATGGTTTTCACCTCATACCACGAATCTCCATAGGAAAAGTCCTTATGCGTGAGTTCCTGCCCGCTCCAGCTCTTCAGCGCATTTTCCAGCCCGATCTGCTCTGCCAGTTTCCCACGCAGGAACAGGATTTCTCCGATCAGCCCCATGATTTCGGGTTCTGTAAGGAATACATGTTTGGAACCCACAAATAATTTCTTCCACTGGAAGAAACGGTTGACAATGGTCTGATATCCTTGCCCCTTGTCGCTGATGCCACGCGATTGCTCTATCAGGTCATCGCAAAATTTGAAGAACAATCCTTTTATCTCTTCATCGCACAAGGAAAAACGGATTGTACTGTATTTTTCATTCTTGTACTGATTCACATCAATAGCCGATGTACCCGTCACTTTTCGGGCTGTGAACCTTGCCCGGAGTTCGATGGCTTTTCGCCCTTTTTCGTCCAGACCAATGTACAATTCCAACGGATGCTGATTGTCCACTCTCGAAAAATATCCGGGTCTCAGAAAAGCCGCAAAACGTTCCTCTATGACGCCTGCCATTATTCTTCCCTTCCTTCCGCAAGAATCTCTTCCCGGTCAAACCAGTTATAGACACGATTAGCCTTATACTGGGTAGATGTAAGTCCTGCTTCTTTATCATTGCGCGGCAGTCCCAATGCCAAGCCGACTGCCGGAGTATCGCCCATTGCAGAGTGGAAAGCGTCCCGTTGCTTCGTCTGGTTTTCATCAGCCACATCAACATCAATTAAATAGATAAGTAAGAGCGGCTTTCGGTCTTCTACAAACCGGAACCATGTATCAGACGGATATACTCTGGTTTCATCAAAAGGCATTCCTTTTTCTTTTTCATAAAATTGTCTGAAGGAAGACTTAGCATTTTCAACGATTTCCTTAGCTGTTTTCCCATTAAAATCAATAATTCCTGTCAAGCCATCTCCGGGACCGCCCAATTTTCCTCTCCTGCCAATGCTCAATCTATCAAGTTCACTATCAATAACGCAGGTTTTTCGCTCAACACAGGCAATTTTTTGTCCGCAGACATTCACCGCTTTGTCCAAATTCCCGCCATCCATAAACGCAACATCAAATACATCAATGGAGGAATCTGCGCAACTGCTCAGAAAGTCCGAAATCTGTTTCGGGTCAAAATCTGAACTATATCGGGACATCTGTAGGCTGTCCAGAAACTCAACAATCAGCTCTTTCGGTACGTCCTGAAGCATATACCGACCTTTTTTGCCAGACGGAGTCATCCTGCGCTCAAAAGGATATCCTTTGGCCAGACATTCTGCAACAAGGTTTGTCACCGCCTTGAAGTTGTTTTTCTGTGCTGCCACATTGAATCGGAGATATGGAGTTTCGACAATGCTTCCGAAATAACTTGTTACTTCAAATTCATCTGTAGCATTACGCATTTTGTTGTACGCCGTGATATTGAGTTCTGTCGAGTTGTTGCGTACCCGGATACCGAAATCACGTGGCTTCTGTCCCAAATCCCGCATCCGGAACATATCATCTTTCAGCTTTTCCGTTGCATCAGCAATTTCTGCATACCATTCCGCAGATGCCTTATGAGTCCATATACGAAACAAATCCTCGTATCCACGCCGATATCCAAACCAACGCCCCATTTGCATCAGAACATCATAGGTACAGGTATTCCGATAGAAATAGCTGATTATTAATCCTTCGAGCGTCAATCCACGGGACAATGCCAAACCACCGATTGCAATAACCCGGAGTGACTCGTTTTTGGGATATTCAAGTTTTTCCGACGATTTGGAACTGTTTACCACTTTTATCTGGATTTTCTCCATCGCATCGAAAAGTGCTGCTGCAACTTCATTCCATGTAAATCCGCATTTTTCATACTGCGTCTGCCAGACCTTATAAATCCGGTTCAGCACCGGGTCTTTCATGGACAGTTCAAAGTCACTGCAAAGATTATACTTCAGCGACCGGTATGCTTCCGCATGAATCTTCTCGACGACTTCCTTGATATACTTCTGAACTTTGACAAACCGGGAGATGTTGATCAGCATAGACCGATGCTCTCTTTGATCACCCCGCAGATCTCGGATTGCATTCGCCAGATAAAAGGCATAGATGGCATCTGTCATGCTTTCCGGGAGTTTGCCTTTCCAGTCCTTTTTGTGCTTGAAATAGAAAGAATAGCCGTCTTCTTCCCGGCCTGCATCCGTTATATAAACCAATTGCGAATGGAATTCTGCGTCCTTCGGAAAAATTCTTGTTGGTCCGATGTAGTTGCTGGGTGTCGGAAGCGCCACAATGAAATCTTCCGGGAAAAGGTCATGCGTTTCCATTTTCTCCGTCGTTTCCGGATCGATGAAAACGTTGGCAAACGGCGTGGCCGTGAACCCGACATAGTTGGACTTTGTGAACACATCAGCCAGCTTCCGGATCAGCTTATTGATCTTGGTCGGATCCTCTTTGTCAGAACTTGTATTGATGGATGCGTTGTCCGCCTCATCGTCGATCATCAGCATCGGCATATCAATCTTGTGTGTCCGCGGATCTGCATTCAGGTCAATCAGCCATTTCGTCAGCTTGGTGAGCGTTGTGGTGTTCTTCTTGATGACAAAGACAACTGCATCCTTATCTGCGCCAAGCGACACCGCTATTTTATCCGAGTTCCCACGGAAATCACTTGCACGGGAGGTCAAGGCCATTGCATGAATCGGCTTGTTGTCGAGACCCACGCCAACGCGCTTTCCTCCGGTGGTATTGGCCGACATATCAATGCCGATAAATCCTTCTTCCACACGCTCCTGTGTCTGTTGCCGCAAGGATTCAATTGTGCCGGTCAGCAGAATGAATACTTTGTAGCCTGCATCTGCTGCTTTGCAGATGAAGCCGATATAGGTCGAGGTCTTGCCAGACTGCACGTCACCGATAATCAGGCCACGTTTCAGAACCGGCTTTCCGTAGTCAGCCTTCGGGTCCAGAATATAATTCATCAGTTTCTGATCCAGCGTATCATTACCGAGCGTGCTGACCACATTCGGGCTGAAATGCTTTTCATCAATCAGATAATTCTTGTACCGTGTCCAGAAGTTCTGCTGTATTTCCGCTTTCCTGTCGTCATACCAGTTGGTCTGTTCGTAATCTGCCAGAATACTTTCACCAGGATGTGCCTGTATCTGGTATTTATAAGCGACGTCCCGTTTGACTGCTGCAATCTCATCATCGCTGTAAGGCACACCACTGATAAACAGCGATTTCTGGATGAGATCTTCCACAACACTTTCATCCAGCGCATTATCCACACGTTTCATCTGTATCAGCTTATCAACCATGCTTGTCAGCATAGCGACCTTCTCAATATCGAGTCCCATTTCATGCCTCCTTGAGTTTCTCCTCCAGCTCCGGATATTTGCAGAACGGTTCGGACTGGAGCAAGCGTCCGATCACGGCATTGCGATCAGCTGCGCCCATATCCATGGACATCTTTATCAGAATTCTGGCCTTGCTCTCAATTTCAGCAACCCGTTCATCATCCACAGTATCATCAACGCGGTTCTGCGACTTGTCAATATAAATCTGCTGATAGGGAACCGAATTCTCGATTTCGTCCAGCACCATATCCAGTCGGTTCCATGTTTCATCATCCACTTTTTCTTTCAGAAGGTCAAAAATCCGGGAATTCCGGTTGATCCTGTATACGAACTGGTTATCCCGTTCTTTTATGCGGTCCCAGATGTAGTCAACCTTTTCATCCACTTTCTCAACCCGTCCGCGATAGGTCTGTGCCTTCACTGCAAGATCCATTGCTTCGTCAACAGCTTTCGTCAGGCGGTTGCGGATAATCGCCGGAATTGTGGCATGCTGCTTCTTGATATCAATTCCCCAGATGTCATCCAGTGAATTCGGAATATCAACCTTGATCCGGGCATACTTTGTCAGTTCATCCCGATGTCTGCCAAACCATGTTCCCCAGATTATCAACCGTTTGTTCCGATAAATATAAAATCCCTGCTTTGCCCGATAATTTTCAATCCCACCAGACAATCTCTTATCTTCTGCACTCAGGTCTTTCTGGAAGGGCAGAACAAATGGCTGAACGCTTACAATCTGTTCCTTTCCGTCAGAATCCTTGATTGGAATTTCAATTTTTCTGCGGACATTCGTTTTTCTGTGATTTTCAAGGAAAGGGTCCAATCCTGTCAGTTTATAATTGTTTACCATGATCGTCAGTGGATTCCGGCCCTCACCATTCAGATACCGATGGAAAATCAAGGACAGATACTCTGCTGTTGCGTTCTGGTGTTTTCCGAGTTCTGCGTAAACATTTCCACTCGACTTCTCAATAAGATCAAAATTCTCCCAAAGAACAATCGTTCCGCTTTCTTTGTCGCTCAGGAAGTCAACATATCGGATTTCCGCAATCTGCTCCTTTGAGCAGTCAACCATATACCAATCTTTCTTTTCCTCAATGATGTCCAGATCCCATATATAGGCCGAAAGTTTACCGTCCTTTTTGCTCGCAACAGTCAACCGGCGGCACTGAGACAGAGAAGCTGCTTTCATTCCGAGCCCGAATCTTCCAAGATCATCCTCAGAACGATTGGCGGATTTCAGCTGGCTGCCATATTTCATAGCATCCAGCAGTTCTTTCTTATTCATTCCGATACCATCATCGCAGACAGCAACGCAGCAGTCGGATGGGTCTATCGGAAATCGCAGCACGATGTTCCGGGCCTGTGCACTGACACTGTTGTCCACAATATCCGCAATCGCTGCCTCAAAGGAATATCCCATCGCACGCATGGAATTCATCAGGACATCCGCAGTCGGTTTGTTCGCTTTCAGTTTTGCCATGATTCCTCATCTTCTTTCTGCTAAGGACAAGTAGTGCTTCGACAACTTATGATTTATTATATCAAAGTATACTCTCTGCCGCGTTCGCAGGCAATGCGTTTTGACTTAAAACACCAATCTCATTGTCTTTCCTGTATCTTTTCACAAAAAATCCAGTTTGCATTTGTTGATTGCTCTAGCATCTGCAAGCAGTGCCTCTGTATATACAAAGGCTCAAACACGCATGGCATTGCAAATTTGCCGTGCGTATTCTGCTTGTTGGGATGCAATCCCAATCCCTGCGAACATCACGGAACCGTGATGGCTGCGCACTCCTGTGGAGTGCTGAAAGAGCGTTTTGCAGAAACGCGAAGCCTGCATCGGCACGATGCAGAACAACAGGTTTGGGCTGTGCCCAACAAGCTCTTGCAAGGCAAGGGGCTTTGTATATACAAAGACATTGCTTGCAAGAGAGCTTCGGCGTACCAGAATGGTACCACGAAGCACTGCTTGCAGAAGCTATTGCATCCATCTGAATTGTCAATTCCGCTCGCAGCTGTTATACTGGGCTTATCAAAGTTTTTTCGGGAGGACGCCGCAGTGACCGCACAGACAATGCAAATCGGAGATAGATCCTGCCGTATTTACGGCGCAGACTGCGCCGAATATCTTCTGCTTCAGATGACGGATGAACACGAATTGCAGCGCATGGACGGCGAGGTTGCCGCTATTGCACAGAGTGCGCACCACTTTCTGTTTGCGGCCGTACCCGTGGCAAACTGGAACGATGCCCTTTCTCCGTGGGAAGCCCCTGCTGTGTGGGGAACGCAAGGGTTTGGCGGCAATGCTATGGACACCCTGCGCTTTCTGATGGAACAGGTCATCCCCACGCTGAAGCGGCAGTTTTATCTCCCGGAAAACATCAAAATCATTCTGGGCGGCTATTCACTGGCCGGGCTGTTTGCGTTGTGGGCATCCACCCAGACTGATCTGTTCTATGGTGTCGCCGCCGCATCCCCCTCTGTTTGGTTTCCGGGCTGGATGGAGTTTGAACAGCAGCATCCGATACAGGCACAGCACATTTATCTGAGCCTTGGCGACAAGGAAGAGCGCACGAAAAACGCTGTCATGGCTGCGGTGGGGGATAATATCCGCACCCTGCACAGTCGGCTTGCAGAGCGTGGCGCAGACTGCACCCTTGAATGGAACAGCGGCGGGCATTTCAAAGACGCCGACCTACGCACTGCGAAAGCCTTTCGGTGGGTG
>OHMH01000773.1_pt1 | contig 15002 bp, 15 predicted proteins | sample 1569311 | NCBI WGS metagenome assembly OHMH01 (sample SAMEA3879503, study PRJEB24766) | human gut metagenome | biome: human-associated habitat; feature: feces | place: USA | collected 1985/1987
CTTACTCGGGACTTCCACCCGTTAGACAATGCTCATGCCGAGCATACAAAACAAGACCTACACCTGCGCCAAGCGCATGGTCTATCTCGTCTTCATCGGACGCGGCTCCACGCCCTTCGGATGGGTAGGCAAGACGCTCCAATAGTTTTTAAGTAGAAAAAAAATGAATATCTCGCAAGACTTCTCCCTCACCGCCTCCGTCTGGGACGGCGACAAGTTCCTCATCGAGGCGGCCACGGCCAACGGCAGCCGCCAGATGAAGGTGACGGCAGAGGTGGTCCGTGCCTACCTCAACGGGACCGCGGGCCCATCCTCGGCCACGGACCGACGGGTGCTCCCCTTCCGTGGCTTCATGGATTCAGGCGAGATCTCGCCCGCCTCAGCCGCTACGGCCCTCCCGCTGGAGGTGTGGTTCGTCCGATCCGCCGCACGCTTCGCCGTGGCTGAGCGCTCCTCCGAGCCCGTCTCCTCCTCGGCGCCGCCCAAGCTCTACGACAACTGGGAGGGCCGCAGCCTCTACAACGACGGTCTCTCCCCTGCCGCGGGCAACCTCTACGTCTGCCAGTCCGACGACCGCCCCTACTGGTGGACGGGCGCAGAGCTCCGACCCATCGTCACCGACACCACCGGCCAGGTCATAGCCGACGCCATACCCCTCGACGAGATAGACGCCATCACGGCGGCAGCCTCCCGTCCCTCTTCCTCCTCGCCCGCCAAGTCGCCCGCCTCGCTATCACCAGCAGCAGAGGTGGCAGCCCAAGCAGAGGAAGTGGAGGAAGTAGAGGAGGCAGCATCCCAAGAGGAAGCACCCGCAGCAGTAGCAGAGCCCATAGCAGAGACGACAGAGGAAGAGGCAGAGGAAGAGAAAGAACCCAAGGCAGCCGAGCTCATCGACACGACCCTACGCTCCGCCTCGCTTGTAGATACGACCCTCCGCTCAGCTACCATCATCGACAAGTCGAAACGATCGGCCACCATCATCGACAAGTCCAAGCGATCAGCCGACGTGACCACCGTCACGCCATCAGCCCGCATCATCACAGTAGGATAACCAATCACTCCACACATACACCATGGCATCATTCCTCGATTCAGCAGGCGTCACGCGCCTCGTTACCAAGCTCAAGACGATTTTCGCCGTCAAGGCCACCACCCTCTCCGGCTACGGCATCACCAACGGCGTCTCCTCCGTCTCCGTCACGGGCACGGGACAAGCCGTCTCTGCCGCATCCATCAGCGGCCACACCCTCACGCTCACCAAGGGAGCCAGCCTCCCGACAGTGCGCCACGAGCGCCCCACATCGACCTCCATCCAGGTCTCCAACTTCACCAGCTCCGAGGAGCTCATCCTCGACCTCACCGCCGTCTCCTATTCAGCCGGGGCGAAGTTCTGGATCAATTTCCTCCATACCGACATCACGCGCGGATACGGCCTCTACCGTGGATGCGTCATCACGGGCGCGCAGACCTGCACCGTCTCCTTCGGTGGCATCACCTCCATCAAGGGAGCCGTCACGCTCCAGGCCGCATCGGTCTATCAGTTCACGCTCTGCACCAATGGGCGCAGCGGCCAATATCTGGCCAAGGGCTACGTCCTGTGGCAGCGCATCTCTGCCTCGTAAATGACAACAACAAAAGTATAATTATTCATCACTTTAAATTCATAAAACAGTATGGCAAAGTATCTCGATTCCGCAGGCGTAACCCGCCTTGTTACCAAACTCAAAACCGACGTCATCCCCAGCGTCAAAGTCAACGCAGCCAAAGCAGCCGACACCGTGCCCGCCTCGGGCATCACGGGCGTCATCGACATCTCCCACATCCCGCAGGGAGCCCTGGAGCGTGTCGTCACCGTCGCAGACGACGCCGCACGCTACAAGCTCACCACCTCCCAGGTCCAGCTCGGCGACACCGTCAAGGTGACGGCCACGGGCCGCATGTATATCGTCGTCGATGAGAGCAAGCTCTCCACCTCGGCAGGCTACATGGAGTACGCTGCGGGCACCGCAGCCTCCGTACCCTGGTCGGGCGTCACGGGCAAGCCCTCCACCTTCACGCCCTCAGCCCACAACCACACCATGAAGCTCAAGATCGGTGCCACCACCAAGGACGGCTCCACCTCCGGCACCACTTCATGGTCAAAGCAGGATATCATCGGCACGCCCTCCGTCAGCGGATCGGGCAACGCCGTGACGGGGATGACGGTCAGCGGCGACACCGTCACGCTCACCAAGGGCACCACCTTCGCCACCAAGGCGCAGAACGACGCCCTCGACCAGCGCGTCTCGGCCCTCGAAGACTTCACGGGAGGCACAGGCGGCGGACTGGGAGACCAGCTCAACGTGGCGGGCTACGACGTCGTCCGCTTCGATGGCTTCCTCGCCTCCAAGCCCACCCTCCAGCAGACCTCGACCACGTCCGTCGTGGCCCTCGTCATCGTCAAGTCCGCCACCCCCAGCACCACGCCGGGCGCCGTGGCCATCGACAGCATCATCGCCAGCGATGGCTCCAAGTACTACAGCAACTGGAAGGATTTCAACATAGCCACGCCCGACGAGGCCACCAAGAAGCAGGTCTATCTCCACAAGATCTACCTCGACACCTCCACGGGCAAGGCCTACTACGCCGTGGATGCCACCACGCTCAAGGAGATCGACGGCGGCGACGTAGCCATGACCCCCACCGAGGTCGATGCAGCCGTCGCAGCTGCCAAGTAACCACCACCAGGGGCGGGCCCTCCCGTCCCTGGTCCTTTCCAACCCAAAGAAACAAGAATCATGAACAAGAGACAGATCACCCACATCTTCGTCCACTGCACGGCCACACTACCCTCCGCCACCGTCGATTCGCTCCGCGCCGGCTGGAAGGCTATCGGGTGGAGCAACCCGGGCTACCACTACGTCGTCAAGCCCTCCGGAGAAGTCGTCAGCCTCCAGCCCGAGGACAAGGCCTCCAACGGCGTAAAGGGCTACAACGCCCACGCCATCCATGTGGCCTACATCGGAGGAATAGGCCTTCACAAGGCTAATCCCCGTGACGTAGGGAGCGCCCATATCGAGGACACCCGCACGCCTGCGCAGAAGGCCGCGCTGCGCGCCCTCCTCGCCGACATCCATAGCAGATACCCCAAGGCCGTCATCCTCGGCCACCGCTCCATTTGGGGTGAAGACTCACCCGGTAAGTGGCACAAGCAATGTCCATGTTTCAATGCCGTGAAAGAATATGCAGACATTTAAGCATTTTTTCGTAAGAAATAAGCAGTTGGCTTAGAACTATGATCCCCTGATGCGTCTTTACAGTGCATCAGGGGCTTTTTTTTAAAAAAACTATCAAAAAAAAATAGTATTTTCTTTGGTTACTATCCAAAAAAGTAGTACCTTTGCAGTGTTCAAATAAAAAACCAACGCATGAAAAAAGAAATGTTCAAGATGGAAGTCACGTTTGAGGAAAAAGAACTGATAGAATCCATCCGCAATTATTGCACAAGCTATCCAGACGGCTACCCTCACCTGTTAGAGTTCGCTCAAGATCTATTCGACAGAATGACGGATATGCCAAGATGAATTACTGCCCCTCCCTCCGGGGAGGGGTGAAAACAACAACATAAAACTAAAGACAATGGAGACAGTAGTGAAGAAAGCAGATAAAATAACCGACATGAAGCAACGCATGAGCGACATCTATCTTGCCGTATCATGGAGAGAGATTGCACGTACTTATTTCGACAAGTCTGTGCCGTGGTTTCAGCACAAAATGTATGGTATTGACGGAAATGGCGGCGTGGGAGGATTCACGGAAGAGGAGGCAGGGCAACTGCGAAACGCCCTCATTGACCTTAGCAACCGCATCCGCCATGCGGCTGAAAAGATCCCGTTACAAACTCCTACCATATAGATTATTTGAACAGTAGCACAGCTACGCGAGAGGTCGCCAGTATTCATGCGCTGGTGGCCTCTTTTTTTTACACAGAAGCCGCAATCACCCAAGGAGTGAAGGATACGCAACGGGCTCGATTTGTATTTTCCGTTTCCCATTCTTTTCTGTACATTTGCATCAGTTTTTAAAAGAAGTAGATATGTCTAAAGATAGTAAGGAGAGAATACAGTATATCTCGGCATGTGTCATGCTTGGCAGTGGCATTCTGCTGACGTTCCTGTGCTTCTTCCTCAATCATTACAAGATCGAGGATTCTGTACTCTGGTACGTGGCCCAATCGCTAGTCTATGCGGGCTCGGTGTTTGGCATCACGATGTATATCTCTACGACCAGAAGGGAGATTACCAATTTTCTCAACGACCGTCTTGGAGGCGGCAAGGAGGACAGATTGGCCAAGGAGGGAACCGCATGAGCAGGAGAGGTATGAAAGGCATAGGAGTGCTCCTTGCGGTCCTTCTTTTCCTAGTCTGCGTGGTGGCGTACGTGTGGCTGATGCGTGAACGGCTGAAAGTGCTCATGGAAGAGAATGAGCGAATCTCCGTGGAGCTGGCCAACGCCATGGCGGGCAATGTACTCGTGCGAGACACCATACGGGATAGCGTTCAGGTAGTCAGCGCACCCGTGGTGGTTGTCGGAAGCAAATCCTATAAAAAGGAGGTGGCCGACAAAGAGCTGCTGAAGGACTTGGGGCTGAAGCCACCACAGGTCGAGGAACAGCAGACTACCGTGACGGTTATCCATGATACCGTGACCATGCGGCTCGCGCCGGACAGTGCGTCGTTCGTCTATTCCGACTACTGGGCGGATTTCCGACTGATAGTGTCACCGTCGGACACGACGCTAGCCTACTCGGTACGCGACTCCGTCTCCACCATCGTCCATCGCGACTACAAACACAGGTTTCTGTGGTGGAGATGGGGAACGAAAGGGTATAGGGTGAAGGTTATCAATTACAATCCTCACGCTCGACTGCTCTATGAACAGTATGTACGCGTGAGGAAACGATAAGTGCGATTGGTGTTTTTATTGTTAATATCTCTGGTTTTATCGTAAATCTTTTCATTTCACAGGTGGAGTGGCCGTCGCGAGACGGTCCTGCATTGTTTACTTGTAAGAGCAAAGTTGTTAGATAAGGTTTTTAGTTATTTCGAGCGGGCGGAGGTTGTGAAATCTCTGCCCGCATTCGTTGTTAGCATCTTTTAATCAAGATAAATTGAAAAACGCCTGCGCTGCATGTTTCAGTGAAAGTGCGTACCTTTGCAACCGTAAACAAGAAACAAGCATATAATAAAAACAACGGAGGCACCAAACGTTAAAAAACACGCTTCACGCTTATTTTTACGACAAAATATTTGGTGGTTCGGACTTTTTCCCTTAACTTTGCCATCGCTTACATGACGATGGTAAACCATCCCGGAGAGCAGCGGTACTGCTCGAACATATAGGTGCGGGCATTTTTTGTGTCCGCACATGAAGGGAGAGCAGCCCTTCATGTAGATATATTGGCGGTTGCCATTCCGTAAAGATTAGATTAAGCCCTTCGGGTGGAAGTCATCGTCTTGTAAGCAGCGGGATGTGCAGCCGCCTTTTCTGTGCTTACGGCCCAGCGTGTTCTGGGAGTGCTTACAAGATGATGCGTCATGAATCAGACGACTATCAACATCACCGCGCGGCAGGACCTTGCGCAGGTGAGCCTTCGGAAGAAGGTCGGAGAAATGGTCCAGGGTGTGAACAAATGGCTCGATGCGAAGAGCGGATTCTATAGCCGTATCTGCGGATTCTCCGTGACGCGCCGGGTGGTGGCCCGCGTCAATACAGTGACGCTCTCCCTTATGGCGGGGGCGGCATGCGTGGAGCAGGCGCCACTGGCGAGCCTCACGGCAATGGCCGTGGCTGGATGGATGGTTTGGAGAGTAAACCAGGGTAGCAACTCTGAGAAGAAAGGAGGAGCGGCATGAGTAAGCTGATATTAGAAAAGCTGACCGAAAATCAGCTGGAGACCTTAAGGATTCTCTTGGACGAGAATCGCATCGCAAACGACATCGAGCTTCTGTTCGAGATTAGAGATGATGTCATAGACGAATTCGCCAATGCCAATGCCGACGGGAATGATAGCAAAAAGTATAAAGACCAATTGGTGGGGCTTACACGGATTATCCAACTGTGGCGTCAAGTGAGGAGGGACATGCGATGAAAGAGAGGAACGATTTCGAGCAGTGGAATGACTATGTGAACAGCTTCGAAAGGAACGAAGCATGGCGCATGAGCCTGGAGATCGCAAACATGGTACTGGAAGCATACTTCCAAAGCCGCGATTCCTTCCCAGGGACGAGCCTGATGGGGGAAGACCTCGTTGATGACTCCAAGACGACGGACGAGATTGTCGAGGAGGTATCAACGATGATGGACATCGACAAAGAGATTGTCGCTATTTGGATGCGCTACCACGGCTTCCATATCAAGACCATGGAGGACGGCACCGTCAAATGGGCCATCTGGCGGGATATGAAGCCGCTGCTGTAACCCATCGGGGGTACGCCCCGTATCCCTTGGAGCTGCGCTTGTAGCTCCTGGGGACGACGGGGAAGCGATAGAGTTAGAACACATTTTTTACATTGACAAGGGGTTCATGGTTCGTGAGGATAGTGTGCCCCGCTTTTTCCACTGGAAGTCGAACGATGTGATAGGATAAAATACTATTCCTTCAAATTATGTGTCGAAAACTTGCGGGAAAGAGTTTTTTTCCTTATCTTTGTAATCGAATCGCTACACGTGGCATGCCATTCAGGCCAAATAGATGGCTCTGCCTTCAATACTCGGCGTCTTTCAATAAACAATCAATCTTTCTAAATACGATCATATATGATGAACTTTTTTTTATTAATGCTAACATGGCTGATATGCTACCTTGTGACAAGGGAGAAAAAAACGACTAGTTGGAACAATTACAAGCCAACTAGCAAGGAGGACATTTTACGAAGCCTGATCGACCGCGACAAATACGAGGAGGAAACACAACGTTTGATAGGGAACGAGGTAATAGCTGATAGTTTGAGGGAGAAATGGATGAAGAACGAGGAGGAGTTGGAAGCGCTCAAGAAGGCCAAGCAGGAGGAATGGGAGAAAACTTGTGCGTATCCCACGCCAACTGAAAAACTATTCTTTCATTTTTGTCTGTCCCTTATAGTCGTCGGTATTATAGTGTTTATCATTTATGTTGTTGCAAAAGTACTGCCACGACTGATACAATGAATGAGCGAACTGCCGCTGTGTCCCCCATGTGTATGTATTTTCGTAGAAAAAAAGTAGATGCTACTTTTGGACTCAATTTCCAAAAGTAGCATTATTCTATGGCACGTAATACACAACAATTCGAGACCGTTGTCACCCTCAATGCACAACAGGCACAGAACCAGTTGGCTAAGATGGAAGAGAACTTGAAAAAACTCCGGAAGGACAAGGCAGAGCTTCTGTCTGGCAAAAGCTACAAGCCCGAGGATTTGCGTGAGCTCAACAAGGAGATACGTCAGGCCGAGGGACTGATGGGGACATACCGCGGCAGCATCACTCAGACGATCAAGACACTCTCCGACCTCGACAATGCGAGCCTCGGTGAGATACAGACCGCCGTGCGCAATCTGAAGAAGGAGATGAGAAACGTCACCTCCGAGGATGAGTATGCCCGCATGGATGCTCTCTTACAAAAGGCCAATGCACGCATCATCCAGTTGAAAAGCGAAGCGGGAGAGACCGCTCAGGAGATGCGCCGGTTAGCGGAAGCTGGACAAACCACTGCATCCGTATTGGCTAACATCGAGAATGCCTCACTTTATGACTTGAAGACAGCGGCGGCAACGCTCAATGAGGAGATGCTGAAGGCAAAGCCTGCTTCCTCTGCTTATGTTCATGCAGAAGAGAACCTGCATAAGGTCAACGACAGAATCCGCTCTCTGACGGAGGGCCAACGATTGGCGGCAAAAACGCTGGAGCAGTACAACAGCGAAGCCAATAAAATTACGAAAACTCAGAAACAGATAGACGCTGAAAATCATATAATAGAGAATACGATTAAAAACCTCAGCCATTCAAGTTTGCGAGATCTTGAGGCTTCCTTAAAGATGGTCAAGGAACAAATGGGCCAGTTTAAGGATAGAGGAGATGCAGGTTTTAAGGAACTGGCGGAGAAGGCGCGAAAACTCGATTCAGAAATTAAGAAGGTCAATGAATCTATTTCAGGTAAAACTGGAAATGTTTTCGGTAGATGGTGGCAGAGACTCAATGATAATTGGGGAGCCATGACGCAGGCTTGGGGGGCATTCACTGGCCTTACAGACACCGTGCGTCAGACGACGGCCGCTTTTGCCGAGATGGACCAGGAAATGGTCAACGTCCAAAAATATACGGGCCAAACCAAGAAGGAGGTGGTGGCCATGAATGAGGACTTCAAAAGGATGAATACCCGTACAGCGCGCGAGGAACTCAATCAACTGGCTGGTTCTGCAGGACGACTGGGCATCACGGCCACGAGCGATATTGAGGAATTCGTCGATGCAGCCGACAAGATTAATGTAGCACTAGGCGATGACCTCGGTGAGAAGGCCGTTGATCAGATTGGTAAACTCGCGATGATGTTCGGCGAGGACAAGAAAAAAGGATTGCGTGGGGCGATGCTTTCCACGGGCTCCGCCATCAATGAGTTGGCACAAAGCTCGTCAGCATCTGCGGGATACCTTGTCGATTTCACGGCACGCTTGTCGGGAGTGGGTAAACAGGCGGGACTGACACAACAACAGATCATGGGCTTCGCTTCCGTCCTAGACCAGAACATGCAGCAGGACGAGACAGCAGCCACGGCCATGCAGAACCTGATCACGAAGATGTTTCAGCAGCCTGCTAAGTTTGCCGCACTGGCTGGCAAGAGCGTCAAAGAGTTTACCAACCTCCTGAAGAATGATGCCAACGAGGCACTGATCCAGTTCTTCGGTGCCATGCGCAAGAACGGCGGGCCGATGTTTGACGAGATGAAAATGGACGGAAGCCGTGCCGTCGGCGTACTCTCGGTCATTGCGGATAAGCTGGCCGATGTGAAGGTGGCACAGGAGACGGCCAATAGGGCCTATGCGTCTGGACAGTCCGTCATAGACGAGTTCAATACCCAGATGTCAAGCCAACAAGCAGCGCTTGACATGGCTAAAAAAGACTTCAAGGAGTTGGCCATTGAACTCGGAGAACAACTACTGCCCGTCGTGAAATACACCATATCGACGGGAGCGCTCCTCGTCAAGTCGCTTCTGACTATTATCAATTTCACGCGACAGCATTACAAAGGAATCATTGCGCTTGCAGCAGCAATTACTACCGTCGCCTCCATCTATTACATGACGACTATCAAGGCCAAGTTATTCACCGCAAGTATGATAGTGCAAAAAAACATAGTAAAGGGACTAGTTTTTGTAGAGAATGCGCACAAGGTCGTAGTACTTGCCCTCCAAATGGCCTATTTCAAGCTAACTGGTCAGACGGCAAAATGCAAGGCGGCAATGGACGCGCTGCGTGCGGCCTCCATTGCCAATCCCTACGCGATACTGGCCGCAGCACTGCTTGCGCTAGTAGCAGTAGCCTACAAACTATATGGGGCCTTGGTTTCATCAAAAAAAGCCATTGAGGACAACATGCTCTCCGTGCGTAAGGCGAAGGCTGTGCACAAGGACATGGTTGACGCAACCAGGGAGATGAATGAGAACACAGCGGAGGAGCGGACAAGAGTGGAGCAACTCACGAAGATCATCGACTCCAATGTCTATTCATACAATGAGAAAAAAGCGGCTATGATTGCGCTAGAGAAGATTGTTCCTGGCTATCACCGCAACCTTAAAAACGAGGCAACGCTTACGCGCTCGAACAACAAGGCACTGGCTGAGTATGTGACAAGGCTGAATGACGCGGCCATGGCGCAGGCTCTCTACAATCGAATGATCGAGCTCCAGGGGAAAAAGTTCGATTTGGAGGTGGAAATTAGGAAACACAAAGTATCTGCCAAAGCCGTGCAAGCGGAAATTGCGCGTCATCCTGATATATGGAATGCAACGGAGACGGGTGCGTTTTATCGAGGAGGAATGAACGGATATGTCTCGCTCGTCCCCAATATGCCTACAGAGGCCAATCGCAGGAAACATGCAGAACTGAAACAATGGGTTGACCTGATTGACAAGGCGAGTAGTAAACTAGTTGTTATCAATCATGAGATTCAATACATTGATGACTACATGGTAAAGAATGCCGGAGTGAGGGAGTATTATGCAAAGCTCGCATCTGAGGGAACTGGTGGCGGAAATGGAACTAGCGGAGTGGTGATTCCACGATGGGATAGAGGCTTCAGCTCTCCTGGTCACTACAAGGATCCTAAGCAAGTGGAGAAGGAAAGGAAGAAGGCGGAGAGCGAGAAGGAGAAAGCCAAAAGACTGGCGGAGAAGAATGAGCGGGAGATGAGCAAGCAGCGGAAGCAAGCTTATCAAGAAGCTATCAAGGAGGCAAGGGGCAATACGGACAAGGAGCAGGCTATGAACATACTCGCCTATTCCAAGGGCGAGAAAACCTTCACGCAATATCTCGATGACCAACACAGTATCGCCATCGAAGGCTACCGGAAGCTGGAGGCAATATACAAGCAGTATGGCACAGACTATGGCCAGTGGCAGGACGAGATAGCCAAGGAGGAACTTAAAAAGAACGAGGATCATCAGAAGGCACTTCTTAGCGACATCGAGAAGGGAAGAGTTGACTGGGAGAACAAAGCGAAGGAGGCGTACGAGACGCTGGGATCGTCCATCTACCATGACGAGAAAGCCCTGAACGAGTTGCTTTTCCAAAATGATATGAGAGCATTATCACAGAGGCTGGAAGCCATGGAGAAGGGTACGCAGGAATGGTTCGACACCAGGTCCGAGATGGAACAGCGAGATCAGGAACACCGAATATACCTACATCAGTACTATGCCGAATTGCTCTCTCATTACCAGGAGCAATGGGGCAAGGCAGACCTCAAAGAGCAGGAGCGCATAGCGATGAAGGGCATCGAGGAACTCTATGATAAAAGGTTGATCAAGTGGCAGGAGTACCAAGAGGCTCGTGCGGCAATCGCGCTTCAATACAGAAAGAAGCAGAGCGAGCAGGATGTGGACCACTCTGATGGTATGTGGTTTCACCAACGTTCGGAGGATGCTTACCAGACCGCTTCGAACAACGCCAATGCAGACTACCAGAATGAGCACCCGTTCGGCATGAGCGTTAAAGACTGGGCGACGGCCGACGTGAAGATCTACGCCTCCACACTTGCCAATCTCAAGAAGATGGAACAGGAGAGTGTCATTACCCACGAGGAGGCCATGGCAGCGATGGGACGTGCTACAGCAGAGATGGCCGCGGGTATCGCATCGAAGATGCAGGCAGCATACGATGCCGTGTCTCCCATTATGGACGCAATGTCCTCGTACTACTCGGCACAGTCAGACTATGAGGTGACAGTGACAGAGAAAAAGTATGAGAAGCTCATCAACGCTGCTGGCAACAACCAGGCAAAGGCGAAGAAACTGGAGGAGAAGAAGGAAAAAGAGATTGCGGCCATCAAGACGAAGTATGCACGAAAACAAAGCAAGATGCAGGTGGCACAGGCCATTGCACAGACGGCCATATCGGCCATCAGCGCATACAGCTCGGCCATGGCGGGCGTACCATACCCTGCCAACCTGGTATTGGCACCCATTGCAGCGGGACTGGCCCTGGCAGCTGGTGCCATACAGATTGCCACCATCAAGAAGCAGCAACAGGCTCAAGAGGCAGGCTACTATGAGGGTGGCTTCACGGGAGGACGCAGTTACCGCAGACGGGCGGGGGTGGTCCATGAGGGCGAGTTCGTGGCCAACCACGCCGCCGTGAACAACCCGCAGCTGCTTCCAGCCCTTCGACTCATCGATATGGCACAGCGGAACAATACCGTCGGCTCGCTCACGGCATTGGACCTATCCCGCTCAATGGGGGTTGGCGCAACGACTGTGGTATCGGCACCTGTCGTCAATGTGACCACCAACAATGCGGAGCTGGCCACCGCCCTGCGAGAGGCTCGCGATACCATCGAACAGCTTGGCGCCCTCCTCGATGGGGGCATAGCCGCCAACGTCTCGATGGAGGAGTTCAAGAAGAAAGAGAGACACTGGAATTCGATTCATTCTAACAGATAAACCATGATAGTATGCACTTTGGACGGAAAGGCGGGATTCCCGTCTTCCGCCGACAAAATCAAGGTAACGTATGAGAACCCGTTCGTCAAGGATTCAGGCTCCTATACGTATGATATCAACTTCCCGATGGCCATTCCTGGCAACAGACGCCTCTTCGGGAATATCCAACGTTTCGACGTGAAAAAAGCGGTGCCAGACTTCGAGGAATGCCGGCTGTTTGTGGGGAACAGGCTCGTCATCAGCGGCAAGGGGACGGTTACGTCCGTCACCAACGATATGGTGAAGGTGCAGATCGTTGGAGGCAAGAGTAGGATCAAGTACAACTCGAAGTTTGAGAAGCACTTCATCGACGAGGTGGACTATCCGCCCGTTGTTCTCGATAGCGGTATCAGAAAGGATATCTACCAGCAGGCTGGGCTGGGTGGACCTGACATGAGTCAAAATCAACTAGTGCTTTTGGACTTGACAACATCCAGCTTTGTCGGACAGAAAGGGGTGGCAGTGCTCAGCCCCGTTCACGACGAAAGCAACGACATGCTGTCCAACCGGGTAGTAATCTACAATATAAAAAGTTTCAAAATCAACGGCATGCCTGTCAACGTGAAGGGAATGACACCGTGCATGGTCAACTGTGCCCTGCAACCCTATCTGATGTATGTGCTGAGGAAGGTGCTGGAATACGAGGGGTACGAGCTGGTGAGGAACGATTTCGACCATTACCCGTGGAACCGGCTGGTCATCGTCTCAGCCTGCAAAACGGGGAAGCTCGGTGACGCGCTTCCGCACTGGTCCGTCTATAAGTTCCTCGATGAGATGAGGAAATTCTTCAATGCCTCCTTCGTTTTTGACGAGGAGTCCAAGAAGGTGAGTATGGTGGCCACTAACGAGATGCTCGCTAATGAGACCGTTACCTACGACTGTGAGGATGACTTCACCGTGGAATATGATGACGACGGGCTTGACAACCTTGCCACCTCCAATGTGGAGTACGCCATGGCGGATTCACCAAACCGGGACTGGAGGGATACCATATCGCAGAAGGTTATGGAGAATTTCACACTGAAGGAATATCAGAGTTTTGGCGAGATGTACAATGCGCTGGAACAGATGAACGACAAGGAGAAGAAGACCACCCTATTCCATCAGAATAACACTTATTTCGTTTGGGCAGAGCTTCCGAAGGACGGCAATCCATACACAGAGGAGAAAGAGACAACGCTGACGAGATGCGGGTTCTTCAACCCGATCGTGCGGGATGCGAAGAGTGACAATTACCAGAAGCTGTGCATTGCTCCAGCGGCCATATTCCGCAGGGCCTACTTTGACGAGAAATCACTGAACGTCGTCATCAACAACTACATCAAGGATGTGGTGGTGACGGTACCGTCCGTCTCCAACGAGAAAGAGGCGAGCCACCAAAAGATGGAACAGGATGAGAACGGAGGGTTCTACTATTCAGTACAAGAGGCCATGCAGGGCACCGTGGAAGACTCAACGACAGAGACAACGGAGGATGACGGGACGATGTCGGTAGCATTCCAAGCCGATTGTCTGACCAACCTCGCACCTGGACAGATTTATCCAGTAGAGTATGACCATAGGTTGCCGGACGAGGACACGAACCACCGTGCCCCTGTTCTCTTCACCGACTATCGAATGATCTATCCAAGACTTTGCGCTGACACGGCCTCACTGTCGCTGGAGGCACTCCCCTCCATTGGTATCGGATCATTGCGAAGACCAGACTCGTCCGACAAAGACCGATTCGGAGAGGTCGTTGTGGATTGCCACAACCAGGTGACGGTGAAACTGGTGACAGACGAGATTCCAGACCCATCGAGGATATTCGTCATTCGCAACAAGAAGTTCATCTGCGAGAAGATAGAGATGGAGGTGGCCGACGACGGCATTTCCAAGGTCAAGACGGGGTATTTTTACGAGATAGTAAAATAGCGTACCTTTGCAGACAGTTGATTGTTTAGGAATTTTTTTTATCTGATGAAGGGGAGCCGTGAGGGATCATAGCTCCCCTTCGAAGTGCTTGGTCTCCTCATGGGCTACCTTCGCACTCTTCAAGTACTTGTTGGTTACACTGATATCAGAATGCCGTGCCTGGTCGCGTGCTATGACGATTCCCTCGGCATTGGCGAGGTCTCTGATACCAGAGTCCTTCAGGCTATAGAACTGGTAGGATTTGGGAAAGCGCAGGGCGTCCCGTACCTTGTTCCACTCCACACGAAATCTGTTCACATAGAGCTGTATGGGTCCGGGGACGAGGTTTTGTCCGAAAAGGTAATCGTTTGACGGATGGTCAAACACTTCTTGCTGTATCATTATTTTTAACACTTTATCATTGATGGCGACCGTTTGTCCCTTTCGATTCTTGGAATGTTCGCCGTGAACAAAGACGCTCTGCTCGGAAATGCTGATGTCGCCCACCTTCACATAGCGAAGCTCGTCGGGACGGATGAAGCAGTAGTACTCCATCATACAGGCGAGATAGAATGGAGGATTGTACTTCTGGGTATAGTCACGGAGTCTGGCGAGGTCCTCAGCGGTGAGGGGGTCACGGAACTTCTCCTCCTCGCGCAGCATCCGTATCTCCTCGATGGGGTTCTTCTCGATGTAAAGCCGCTCCACCATCCAATTTCCGAAGGTGGAGAGCCATGTGCGGTAGTTATTGCGCGTTTTAGCCGATACGTCCTTGTCCAGGATCAGGTAGTCCAGGAAGTCGATGGCAAAAGATCTGTTGAAATCGTAGGCGTACCTTACACCAGTAGAGACCTCGTCCAAATAGATTCTCATCTGATTGAGACGGCTGCGGTAGTC
>OHMH01000774.1_pt1 | contig 15000 bp, 6 predicted proteins | sample 1569311 | NCBI WGS metagenome assembly OHMH01 (sample SAMEA3879503, study PRJEB24766) | human gut metagenome | biome: human-associated habitat; feature: feces | place: USA | collected 1985/1987
AAGCCTCCGGCAATGTTTTTAAGCGCGTTACTCAACCGATAGCGTGGAGTGTTACGGCTTTGTCCGCAACGGTTACAGTAGTTGCCGGTATAGGTGGTGCCACAATTCAGACAGGTGCAGGTTTCGTTGCCAGCGGGAGGAGTTTTTCTCCCTTGTATCAGCTTGATGTGAAATGCGCGTAAGCGTACTGCGCAGGGGTGCCACCATGAGTCGATGAAAGTTCTTGCTTTGTTGGGTAGTATCCTTCTTTTTTGGAGGATACCCCACAATGTCAGTATGAAAACAACCGGGAAGAAGTTGCTGTCGTCGGTCATGTCCAGCTCTTCAATAGCCAGCCAGAAGAGTGTCACTAGAAGGAGGATTTGCCAGACGCTTATCCTTTTCTGTTTCCGGGGAGAAGTGGCATGCGCATTTTCCGGCCGGATGGGATTTTCAATCTTGAATATGGAAGGATGCTCCTCCTGAACTGCCAGCAGTTCTTCCAAGGTGTTCATTATTTTCCGGTGTGGGTACTTCTCCAATTCTTTGGCAGTGGTTACTCCGTGGGTGACTCCAGCAAAGTCTACTCCGGCCGCTTGGGCTGTTTCCGCATCTACCGTGCTGTCGCCTATATAGAGGGTCTCGGCTTTGCTGACATGTAGCCGCTTAATGGCAAGGAGTAGCCCTTCGGGAGATGGCTTGGCGGCTTTCACGTCTTCACCACCCACGATGATGTCCATAAAATCTTCAGGAAAATGCTGGTCGAGGAGTTCCTTGATGCGGAATCGGTATTTGGTCGAGATGATTCCGATGCGGGCGCCGGAGTCCTTCAGTGCAGTCAGTACGGACTTGGTTTCCAGGAAAAGCACCGTGTTGACAGTCATATGCGTATCGGCCTCTTTTCGGTATTCTGCCTTGAATCCTGCCAGTTGTCCGGCATCTGTCACGCCGGTGAGGATGGAAAAAGAGTCTTCCAGAGTCTTGCCGATAGTACGTTTGATGTCGTCATCCGTCACCTCTGTATATCCGTGACGGGTCAGTACGTTGTGGAAACAAGTGACGATTCCGCGGGAAGAATCAGCAAGCGTATAATCAAAGTCGAAAAGATAGGTCGTGTAATTCATTGTGACTTTTTGTGACAAAGATAGTGTAAAGTATATTTTTACAAAATAAAAAAGAGGATTAATCGGAATTTTGTATTACTTTTGTTTGCATGAATTCTGTAGAAAAGTGACAAGATGTGTAAGTGTTTTATCCGGTTAGGTTGTTATACTATACACGTTAACCCTATAATGTTATGAATTTGATAAAATCTTGTTGTTTGTTTGTGGTCTTTTCATCCTTTCTGGCATGCACCTCGCAGGTGTCGGATGTGAAGAGTGTGTCTTATACAGAGTTTGTGAATCCCTTTATCGGTACAGATTTTACTGGAAACACCTATCCGGGTGCCCAGGCGCCGTTTGGCATGGTGCAGCTCAGTCCTGACAACGGACTGCCGGGCTGGGACCGTATTTCCGGATATTTTTATCCGGACAGTACCATTGCAGGCTTCAGCCATACCCATCTCTCCGGAACCGGCGCTGGTGACTTGTATGACATCTCTTTTATGCCGGTGACATTGCCTTATAAGGAGGCGGAAGCTCCGCTCGGCATTCACTCTTTGTTCTCTCATTCGGAAGAATCGGCAAGCGCTGGATATTATCAGGTGCGTCTGAAAGATTATAATATAAATGTAGAGTTGACGGCCACCGAGCGTTGTGGCATTCAGCGGTATACTTTCCCAAAAGCCGATGCTGCCGTTTTCCTGAATTTGCGGAAAGCCATGAATTGGGATTTTACCAATGATTCTCACATAGAAGCCGTCGATTCGGTAACGGTGCAAGGTTACCGTTACTCTGACGGTTGGGCACGCGACCAGCGCCTCTACTTCCGTACACGTTTCTCCAAACCGTTTGCTGCGATGCAGCTCGATACAGCTGCCATAGAGAAAGAAGGCAAGCGGATAGGGACATCTGTCATTGCACGATTCGACTTTCAGACTAAGGAAGGAGAACAGATTCTTGTCAGTACTGCCATCTCCGGTGTAAGTATGGAAGGGGCGGCACGTAATCTAGCAGTAGAAGTACCTGATGATGATTTCGACAAATACCTGGCTGCTGTGCAGGATGATTGGAACGAACAATTGTCCCGGATAGAAATAAAATGCGATGACCGCGATGAGAAAGTCAAGTTCTATACAGCTTTATATCATTCGATGATTGCTCCTACCATTTACAGTGATGTGGACAGCGCCTATTACGGTCCCGACAAGCAAGTGCACCGGGTAGAGGGCTGGACAAATTACAGTACTTTCTCCTTGTGGGACACTTACCGTGCGGCTCATCCTCTCTATACTTTTATTGAGCCGGAACGGGTGAATGATATGGTGAAGTCCTTCCTCGCCTTCTTCGAACAGAACGGCCGCCTTCCCGTATGGAATTTTCAGGGGGGCGAGACAGATATGATGATAGGTTACCACTCTGTGCCGGTTATTGTAGATGCCTATCTGAAAGGTATTGGGGACTTCGATGCGAAAAAGGCCTTGGAGGCTTGTGTAGCTACTGCCAATATCGATTCCTATCGTGGCATTGGGTTATATAAGAAATATGGCTATGTTCCTTATAATGTGACGGATCAGTATAATTCGGAAAACTGGTCACTTTCTAAAACACTGGAATATGCATATGATGACTATTGTATAGCCCGTATGGCAGAGAAGCTGGGCGATAAGGAGGTTGCGGACGAGTTTTATAAGCGTTCCCGTAATTACCGGAATGTCTACAATCCGGTAAGTTCTTTCATGCAGCCCCGTGATGACAAGGGAGAGTTTATCCGGAACTTCTCGCCGGACGACTATACTCCGCACATCTGCGAGAGCAACGGCTGGCAATACTTCTGGTCTGTGCAGCAGGATATTGACGGTTTGATAGTTTTGACCGGAGGTAAGGAACGGTTTGCCCAGAAGCTGGACAGTATGTTTACTTACAATCCTTCTGCAGATGATGAGTTGCCTATTTTCAGCACCGGGATGATTGGCCAGTATGCGCATGGAAATGAGCCTAGCCATCACGTCATCTATCTGTTCAATGCTGTGGATCAACCTTGGAAAACCCAGAAATATGCAGCCCGGGTGATGCGTGAACTCTACCTGAACACTCCTGCCGGTTTGTGCGGCAACGAGGATTGCGGACAGATGTCCGCCTGGTATGTGTTCAGTGCGATGGGCTTTTATCCGGTAGACCCGGTTGGTGGAAAATATGAAATCGGTACCCCCCTATATCCGGAAATGAAGATGCACCTGCCCGGTGGAAAGACCTTTACGGTACTGGCGCCGGCGGTGAGCAAGGAAAATTGCTACATTCAATCTGTCAAACTCAACGGTAAGAACTATGACAAAAGTTATATTACGCATGAACAGATAATGGATGGAAGTGTTTTCGAATTTGAAATGGGGGATAAGCCAGGTCAGGCATGGTACAGTCCCCGATAACCGGCTAACATATGAATGAACATTTCGACTTGACATATAAATCCCTTTTCCGCAGGTATTATACCAACCTGCTGTTCTATGCCACACGCATTGTGGGGGAAGAAGATGCGGAAGATGTGGTACAGGATGTTTTCGTGGAGCTGTGGAAGCGGAAAGATACCATGAAGGTGGGAGAGCAGATTCAGGCTTTTCTGTATAGGGCGGTGTATACCCGTGCCTTGAACGTTCTGAAGCATCGGGACATTGTGAGTGGCTATGAGGCTGTCATGCTCGAAATCCATAAAAAGAGGGTTGAGTTCTATCAACCTGACAGCAATGATGTGGTGAAACGGATAGAGGATGCCGAACTCAGGAGGAAGCTGTCCGATGCCATCAATGAATTGCCGGACAAGTGCCGGATGGTATTCAAACTCAGCTATCTGCATGATATGAAGAATAAGGAGATAGCTGATACAATGGGAGTGTCATTGCGTACGGTGGAGGCCCACATGTACAAAGCTTTGAAGTTGTTGCGTGATAAACTGGGGTATCTGAACCTGATGTTGGCTCTGTTTTTCATCGGGAAAGTAAGTGTTTTTGCGAGCAGCGTTGTTTTATTATCATAATGAAGGAAAGAATGAATAAGTTGAATGAGGAGATATTGGCCAAGTTCCTTATGGGTGAATGTACGGAAGATGAACTTCGTGAGGTGAACGCCTGGCTGGAAGAGTCGGGTGAGAATGCACGCGAATTGTTCAGGCTGGAGGAGATTTACCACTTGGGGAGACTGGGGGATACTTCGAATACACAAGACATAGAAAAGGCCGAAAAGCGATTGTTTAAAAGGCTGGAACAAGAGAAGACGAAACAATACAAGGTACGGAGGATGGTTGGGTGGATACGGTATGCGGCCGTATTTGTGGGCTTCTTCCTTTTGGGTACTTTCGGCTATCTTTTTTATCAGACTTATAGCCAGCCGGAAACATTACTGGCTGTCACCACTCATGATAAGATTAAGGAACTGAAACTGCCGGATGGAACCAAAGTCTGGCTGAATAAAAACACTACCCTGAAATATCCACATGAGTTTGCAGGGAAGGGAAGAAAGGTTTATCTGGAAGGAGAAGGATATTTTGAGGTGATGAGGAATCCGGAAAAACCGTTTGTCGTACAGAGTGAGGTCATGCAGGTCAGAGTATTGGGAACTGTTTTCAACCTCAAGTCTGACAAGGCTAAGATGTCTGCAGTAGCTACCCTTTTGAAAGGCGAAGTAGAGGTGAAAGGTAATCATGGCGAGGGTATGATTATCCTTGCCCCCGGACAGAAAGCCGAGCTGAACGGAATGACTAGGCGTCTGGTGGTGAAGCAGGTGGATACGGGAATCGAAAACTGGCACAATAATGAGTTTGTCTTTGAGAAGGCTGACCTATACACCATTGCGCGTACATTGGAGAATTCGTATGGGGTGAGGGTAATTCTGGCACCGAACATAGATGTAAGCAAGACTTACTCGGGTACACTGAAGAAAAAAGAGAGTGTAGGGGCTGTGCTGAATCTGATAAAGAATGCCATTCCATTGGAGTATAAAATTGTGGGGAACAGTGTTTTCCTCTCCTCAATGAAGTAGGAAGGCCGCACAAATTCGAGATATGACGAGAAGAATTTATTTAATACTAACAACTTTCTAATATTATGCGAAAATTAATCCTATTGTTTTTTTTTGTGAGCAGTGCTTTATGGCTGCATGCCAAAGACTTTACCCGGTATGTCAGTCCTCTTGTCGGCACGCAGTCTACTTTCGAGCTTTCCACCGGTAATACCTATCCTGCGATCGCACGTCCCTGGGGTATGAACTTCTGGACTCCTCAGACAGGTAAGATGGGTGACGGCTGGCAATACACTTATACCGCTAACAAGATTCGCGGTTTCAAGCAGACGCATCAACCCAGTCCGTGGATTAACGACTACGGGCAGTTCTCCATTATGCCGGTGGTTGGCAAACCCGAGTTTGATGAAGAGAAGCGTGCAAGCTGGTTCTCCCACAAGGGCGAAGTAGCACTTCCTCATTATTATAAGGTATATCTTGCCGAACACGATGTGGTTACCGAGTTCACCCCTACCGACCGTGCCGTATTGTTCCGTTTCACTTTCCCTGAAAATGATCATTCATACATTGTTGTCGATGCCTTTGACAAGGGCTCTTATGTGAAGATACTTCCGGAACAGAATCGTATTATCGGTTATACTACCCGTAACAGCGGCGGTGTTCCCGAGAACTTCAAGAACTATTTCGTGATAGAGTTCGACAAGCCTTTTACTTATAAGGCGTCTGTAGCCGATGGCGTCTTGACCGAGAATAAGGTTGAGCAGGAAGCCGGACATGCCGGTGCTGTTATCGGTTTCAAAACCCGTAAGGGTGAAGTGGTACATGCCCGTGTAGCCTCTTCTTTCATCGGTTTTGAGCAGGCTGACCGTAACTTGAAGGAGCTTGGCAATGACAATTTGGAAACACTGGTTCAGAAAGGTCAGGATGCCTGGAACAAGGTGCTGGGACGTATTGATGTGGAAGGCGGAACCCTTGACCAGTACCGTACTTTCTACTCATGTTTGTATCGTTCCTTGTTGTTCCCGCGTGCATTCTATGAACTGGATGAGGCGGGAAATCCGATTCATTACAGTCCCTACAATGGGCAAGTGTTGCCCGGCTATATGTATACGGATACCGGTTTCTGGGACACTTTCCGCTGTCTTTTCCCATTCCTCAACCTGATGTATCCGTCGGTGAACAGGCAGATTCAGGAAGGTCTTGTCAACACCTATAAGGAAAGCGGTTTCTTCCCCGAATGGGCAAGTCCGGGTCACCGTGGCTGTATGATTGGCAACAACTCTGCTTCCGTACTGGCAGATGCCTATCTGAAAGGTGTGAAGGTGGAGGATGTGCAGACGTTGTACGAAGGTCTCATCAACGGTACAAAGAATGTCCATCCCGAGGTCTCTTCTACGGGTCGCCTCGGCTATGAGTATTACAACAAGCTTGGTTATGTTCCCTACGATGTGAAAATCAACGAGAACACTGCCCGTACTTTGGAGTATGCTTATAATGACTGGTGCATCTACCGCATGGCAAAAGAACTGAACCGTCCGAAGAAGGAGCAGAAACTCTTTGCGGAACGTGCCATGAACTATAGGAATGTATTTGATAAGGAAAGCAAGCTGATGCGTGGTCGTAATCAAGACGGCCAGTTCCAGTCTCCTTTCTCTCCTTTGAAGTGGGGTGACGCCTTTACTGAAGGTAACAGCTGGCACTATTCCTGGTCTGTATTCCACGACCCTCAAGGTCTGATAGACCTGATGGGTGGAAAAGAGTCTTTCGTAGAGATGCTTGACTCTGTATTTATTGTCCCGCCCTTGTTCGATGACAGCTACTACGGCCAGGTAATCCATGAAATCCGTGAGATGACAGTGATGAATATGGGTAACTATGCCCATGGCAACCAGCCCATCCAGCACATGATTTACCTTTATAACTACGCCGGGGAACCTTGGAAGGCCCAATATTGGCTTCGTCAGGTAATGAACCGCATGTATACTGCCGGTCCCGACGGTTATTGCGGTGACGAGGACAACGGTCAGACTTCCGCGTGGTATGTCTTCTCTGCACTTGGTTTCTATCCGGTTTGCCCTGGTACGGACGAGTATGTATTGGGCGCCCCTCTGTTCCGTAAGGCTACCCTCCATTTCGAGAACGGTAAGTCCCTGACAATTGACGCTCCGGATAACTCACCGGAGAACATGTATATCGAGTCTCTCAAGGTGAACGGCGTGGATTATTCCAGGAATTATCTGACGCATGGCGATTTGCTGAATGGCGGTACCTTGAGGTTTGATATGGGCAGCCAGCCTAATATGAAGAGAGGTACGCAGCCGGAAGATTATCCTTATTCTTTCTCGAATGAACTGAAGAAGTAAAGAATAGTAATAATATAGTAAGAAAAGGGTTGCCTCGAAAATAAGTTGATATATCATTTTGTTATTTACTATCTGTATTATAGGTGTTTTTCTTGAATCAGGTGGAAATAATTATTTGCTTCGTTAGTAATATTGAGCAAAATGATATATCAACTTGTTTTCGGGGTAACTCTTTTTTTTAGGATTAATGATAAAAAAGATACTTTTTCAGTAAGTGTATTTTCATTGTCTGTTGTTTTATATAGGAATGCGAGAGAATGAATCTCTCGAAGTAATTTATTGTATAACCTATAAATTGTGTTTATGAAAGACAATTATGCTTTTCGGAGTTCGACGTTCATGCGGGCTTTATTAGTTTTGTTGTTCATGGCAGTTTCTATCCAGTGGGGCTTTGCCCAGTTAAACCTGAATGTGTCTCGTGGCACATTGGGGACAGTCATTGAACAAATCAAGTCTCAATCCAAGTATCAATTTTTTTATGACGACAAGCTGGCTGCGCTGTCAGTAGAAAACGTTAAAGTGAACAATGTATCCATTGAAGATGCTTTGAATGTTATTCTCAAGGGGAAGAACATTTCGTATAAAGTGGAGGACAACATCGTTTATCTTTCAGAAAAGACCGCTACTTCACAAGAAGGTAAGCAACAGGGGAAAGAGAGGACTATTACCGGAGTCGTATCAGATGATATGGGGCCTCTGATTGGTGTGAACGTATTGGTAAAAGGTACCAGCAATGGTTGTATTACAGACCTGGACGGTAACTTTACGTTGACCACTACAGAAGCGAATCCGGTACTTGTATTCTCTTATATCGGTTATAAGTCGCAGGAAATTTCGGCGACCGGTTCAGCTTCCATTAATGTACTGATGCAGAATGACACGCAGATGATTGAAGAAGTGGTGGTCACTGCCCTCGGTATCAAGCGATCGGAAAAGGCATTGTCCTACAATGTACAGCAGGTGAATACGGATGCCATTACTTCCAATAAAGACGCCAACTTTGTAAATTCATTGAGTGGCAAGGTAGCGGGTGTGAATATCAATGCTTCTTCATCCGGTGTGGGTGGCGTATCAAAGGTAGTGATGCGTGGTACGAAATCCATCATGCAGTCTTCCAATGCACTTTATGTTATTGACGGTGTGCCTATTTTCTCCGGACGTGGTACTGCCGGAGGTAAGGAGTTCGACTCTCAGGGTTCTTCAGAACCGATTGCCGACATCAACCCGGAAGACATCGAGTCTATGTCAGTCTTGACCGGTGCTGCCGCTGCCGCCTTGTATGGTTCGGAAGCTGCCAACGGTGCCATTGTCATTACTACAAAGAAAGGTAAAGAAGGTAAGGTGAGCCTTACTGTCAGCAGCAATACCGAATTCACCAATCCGTTTGTGATGCCGAGCTTCCAAAACCGTTACGGTACGGGAACCGGTGGTGTGATGAGTACTTCAGGAGCCATGAGCTGGGGAGCACCTTTGTCTGCTGCCAATAATTACAATTACAGCCCGAAAGATGATTATTTCCAGACGGGTATTATAGGTACGGAAAGTATTTCTTTGTCAACCGGTACAGAGAAAAATCAGACGTATGCATCGGCTGCTGCAGTAAACTCCAAGGGGATTGTTCCCAACAACAAATACAACCGTTACAACTTCACGGTACGTAACACCACTACTTTCCTGGACGACAAGATGACTCTGGACTTCGGTGCAAGCTATATTCTGCAGAATGACCAGAACATGACGAACCAGGGTACTTACAACAACCCGTTGGTGGGTGCTTATTTGTTCCCGCGCAGCAACGACTGGTCTGATATCAGCATGTATGAGCGCTATGACGCTGCCCGTAAGATTTATACGCAATACTGGCCGGTAGGTGACGAAGGTATGGTAATGCAGAATCCTTATTGGATTAACTACCGCAATCTGCGCCAGAACAAGAAGGGCCGCTATATGCTGAATGCCGGTTTGAGCTATAAGATTCTGGACTGGCTGACTGTTTCAGGACGTGTACGTTTGGATAACTCCAACAATGACTATACAGAAAAGTTCTATGCTTCTACCAATACCCAGCTCACCGAGAGCTCTTCACGCGGCCTTTATGGTATTACCAAGACGCAGGACAAACAGTTGTATGCTGACTTCCTGGTGAGTATCAACAAATATTTCGGTGAAGACTGGTCACTTCAGGCCAATGTCGGTGGTTCATTCTCCGATATACGTTCGGATGCAATGAAGACCCGTGGTCCGATTGCCGACGGGGGCGATGCTTTCAACGGCGAACCGGTAGGTTTGACCAACTACTTTGCCATTCAGAACCTGAGTGCCAGCAAGACACAGCGTTTGCAGGAGGGATGGCGTGAACAGACCCAGTCTCTTTTCGCTTCGGCTGAGCTTGGCTACAAGAATACTTACTTCTTGACGTTGACCGGACGTAATGACTGGCCTTCACAGTTGGCAGGTCCCAACTCCAACAGCAAATCATTCTTCTATCCTTCAGTCGGTGGTTCTGTTGTACTGTCTGAGCTAATGCCTAACTTGAACAAAGATTATCTTTCTTTTATAAAGGTTCGTGGTTCATGGGCATCTGTTGGTAGTGCTTTCTCCAGATATTTGGCTAATCCTCACTATGAATGGAATTCAAGTTCCGGCCAGTGGAGTATCACGACCCAATATCCGTTGTACAATTTGAAACCTGAACGTACCAATTCTTGGGAAATCGGTTTGAACATGCGTTTCCTCAAGAACTTTGAATTGGACGTGACATATTACAATGCCAAGACTATGAACCAGACATTCAACCCGCAGTTGCCTGTCAGCGGTTGGTCGGCTATGTATATCCAGACTGGTGCCGTACGTAACTCCGGTATTGAGTTGTCGCTGAATTACAAGAATACCTGGAAAGATTTTACATGGGATACCGGTATAACCTTCTCCAGTAACAAGAATAAAATCCTGACTTTGGCAGACAATGCCATCAATCCCGTTACCGGTGAGCTGTTCTCTTTGAGCACGTTGAATATGGGTGGCTTAGGTGATGCCCGCTTCTTGCTGAAAGAAGGTGGGAGCATGGGTGACCTTTACTCACTGCGAGATATGAAACGTGATGCCAATGGACAGATTTTTGTGGACCAAAATGGAACGGTTGCTACGGAAGCCATAACGGACCCGGATAAATACATCAAGTTGGGAAGCGTACTTCCTAAAGGTAATTTGGCTTGGCGTAATAACTTCATTTGGAAGAATTTCACAGCAGGTTTCTTGATTTCAGCCCGTTTGGGTGGTGTGGTTTACTCACGTACACAAGCTATGTTGGACTATTACGGTGTGTCCGAGGCTTCTGCCGATGCACGTGATTTAGGTTACGTGTTGGTGAATGGTAGAGATAAGGTAAACCCCGAAACATGGTACGGTGTAGTAGGTAGCGGCACGTCTGTTCCCCAATACTACACTTATTCTGCTACCAATGTTCGTCTGCAGGAAGTATCTTTGGGTTACACCATCCCCAGAAAGTTGTTGAATGATGTGTGCGATATCAAGGTTTCGTTGGTAGGCCGCAACTTGTGGATGATTTACAGCAAGGCTCCTTTCGATCCCGAAAGTGTAGCTTCTACCGATAACTTTTATCAGGGAATAGACTATTTCATGATGCCGGCTTTGCGTAACATCGGCTTTAGCTTGAGCTTTAAATTTTAATACCAAACGATATGAAAAAGAAAAATATTATAAATAAATTGATTGTTGCTCCGTTGGTTATGGGCTTTATGTCCTGTACCGGCAATTATATGGATATCAACTCCAATCCTTATCAACCGGGTGATTTGACTCCGGATGATTATGCACTGGGTTCTGCCATGAGTAACTTGGCAAGTACGGTTATCTCATCAGATGTCAATACGGCACAGTTTACTGATTGTTTGTTGGGTGGACCGTTGGGAGGTTATTTTGCCGATTCAAATGCCGGCTGGTCCAATACAATATCCAATTTTAATGCTACAAATGACTGGACGCGTGTGTTCTTGATAAGTGACCGTATCATTTCAACACTTTACGGTAACTTGAGCACAGTGAAACAAGTATCGGAGAATACCAATAATCCGGTTCCTTATGCCATTGCTCAAATCATAAAGGTTGCTGCCATGAGTCGCGTGACTGATGCGTATGGTCCTATTCCTTATTCTAAAATCGGTCAGGATGGCAAGATTACCATTCCTTATGATACGCAGGAAGAAGTATATAACGCATTCTTCAAGGAACTGGACGAATCCATCGAGGTGCTGACTGAAAACAGAAATGCGGCGTTGGTTGCTTCTGCAGATTTCGTGTACAGTGGTAATGTACAGAAGTGGGTGAAGTTTGCCAATTCATTGAAACTGCGTTTGGCTATCCGTATTGCCAATGTAAGCCCTGCTAAGGCTAAAGAAATGGCTGAAAGTGCGGTGAATCACGAATTGGGTCTGATTGAAACAAATGCAGACAATGCCACATGGAAATATTTCGGTACAATCAGCAATCCGTTGTTTGTGGCAGTACGTTACAATGAAGAAGCTTCAGGTGGTGATACCCATCCTGCTGCCGACATCATCTGCTACATGAACGGTTACAACGACAATCGTCGTGCCAGCTATTTTGAGGAATCAAAATGGCCTGGAGAGACTTATGTAGGATTACGTCGCGGTATCAACCTCAGTAAGATGAAGGAGTATTTCATCAATTATTCACGTGTGAAGATTTCCTCTTCTGATCCCGTGCTTTGGATGAATGCGGCAGAAGTTGCTTTTTTGCGTGCTGAAGCCACTGCAATCTATGGTTTCAACATGAAAGGAACCGCTGCTGATTTTTATGAACAAGGTGTCCGTCTCTCTTTCGAACAGTGGGGAGCTACCGGTGTAGACAGCTATCTGGCTGATGAAAGCAGTGTACCTGCTCTTTACAAAGATCCCGCCGGTCTTAATACTTATGAAAAGAACCTTTCAGCCATTACTGTCAAGTGGAATGAAGGGGCATCCAAGGAAGAAAAACAGGAACGTATCATTACCCAGAAGTGGATTGCGAATTGGCCGTTAGGTAACGAAGCTTGGGCTGACTATCGCCGTACAGGCTATCCCAAACTGTTGCCTGCAACCAGTGAAGGTAACTTGAGTGGTGGAATTGTTGATAGCGAGAAAGGTGCACGCCGTATGCCTTATCCTTCTGAAGAATATACAAGTAATACTGAAAACGTGCAAGAGGCAGTAAACAGCTATCTGGGTGGACCGGACAACATGGCTACTGACGTATGGTGGGCACGCAAATAATAACAATAAATGCTGAATAATTATGAAATTATATAAGAAATCATTCAAAGGAATCGCGCTGGCAGCTTTTTCCGTATTGGCATTGTCTGCCTGCTCCGACTGGACGGATTCAGAGAGTATTAAACTGAAAGAACCCGGAATCGACGAACAGTCTCCCGAACTGTATGCCAAGTATCTGAAGAACTTGCAGGAATACAAGAATTCTGACCATAAGATTGTATACGGCTGGTTTGATAATAGTGAGAAAGTTCCTTTCAGCCGCGGGCAGCACATGTCGGATGTTCCCGACAGCCTGGACGTAATTATCGCAACTACTCCCGATTTGGCGGAATTCGAATTGGAAGATATTGCAAATGTACATGAGAAGGGAACGAAAGTATTCTATTCCATCAGCTATGACAATATCTTGAAGGAACATACCGACAAGGTGAAAGAAGGAACAGAAACATCTGCATTCTCGGCTTATCTGTCGGCTGAGCTGAACAGACTGATAGCTCTTGAAGCACCTTTCGACGGTATTGTAGCCGAGTATCGTGGTAGCAATCCTATCTACATGTCCGAAGCCGACAAGGCTGAAGCAAAGGCAAATCAGGATACTTTCTTCGGTGTGATATCCAACTGGAAGAGTGCCAATTCAGGTAAGCAACTGGTGTTCCAGGGGTATCCTGCCAACCTGATAGGCCAGTCTGTGCTCTCTTCTTGTGACCATATCATCTTGATTACAAATGATGTCACGGATGTTGCCCAACTGGGGATAGAAGCGCTTCAGGCCTTGATGGCAGACGGTGTTCCGGCTGACCGCTTCATTGTATCGGCATCTACCGTCTCTCTGGATACAACAGATAAGACTACCGGATATTACAATGCTTTGAGAGCTCTGTCGGAAGCTGCTTATTGGGTGACAGAACCGTCTGCAGAGTTTACAAAAGCTGGTCTGGCTATTGAGAACATGCAGAATGATTATTACAATGCTACCAATACCTATCAATACGTGAGAGAAGCTATCAATATTATGAATCCTGCTCCTAAAAAATAAAAGAATATCATGAAACTGAAAAGTATATATTTAGTATCGATGGCATTATTGGCAGGTGTATTTGCTGCTTGTAATGATAATGACGTTGAGAATTTCGATAATCAGGTGTATATCAACGGCTCGGCGATGACCAGTACTGTGTTGTTGAAAAACACTGTTTCCGATACGGAAGGTTCATTCCGGATTTCAATGGCCCGTCCTGAATCGCAGGATATAACTATTGCCTTGAAGGCGGACCCTTCACTGGTAGCTACTTATAACGCTACCTATTATGACACAGCCGAGGCTCTGCCGGAAAACTATTATACGGTAGAAACTCCGCAGGCTACCATTTTGGCCGGTGCTGTCATTTCAGACGACATCACTGTCAGCTTCAAGAACTTGACGGAGCTGGACCGTGAGAAGGTATATGTATTGCCGGTTACGGTAGACCAGGCAAGCATCGGAGTCTTGAAGAGCTCCGGTACCATGTACTACGTGCTGAAGGGTGCCGCATTGATTAATACGGTTCCTGATATTACCAAGAATCTGGTTTACGTAACTTGGACCAATCCAGATGTAGCCAATAATATGAATAAGCTGACGGCAGAAGCGTTGATTCGTGTAAGCAAGTTTGACAAGATGCTGACTTCCATTATGGGTATCGAAGGTAAGTTCCTGCTCCGCATCGGTGATGCCGGAATTCCTCAAAACCAGTTGCAGGTGGCTACAAGTAGCGGCAATGTGACCGATGAGAGTCTGGTTATTCCGACAAACGAATGGACACATATCGCTGTGACCTACGATGCGGATGCAAAAACAGTTATAATCTACATCAATGGTAAGAATATGCTGGAGACTACTTTGGACTGCGGAGTCGTGAACTGGGGCCAGACCATGACCGATGAAGGTAACGGATTCTGGATTGGCCATTCATACAATCGTGACCGTTGGTTGGAAGGTAATATCTCAGAGGTGCGTATCTGGAACAAGGTGTTGACATCAGCAGAAATCAATGCAAAGGACCACTTCTACCAGGTAGAGCCGGATGCTGACGGACTGGTTTCTTACTGGAAGTTCGATGAGGGCGCCGGTACTGCCATTCACGATTATAGCGGAAATGAGAACAATGCTACTGCAGTGGAATCATTGACTTGGACTGCTGTGGAACTGCCCGCTAAATAATTTAGTTATACCTTAATTCAAATAAAAAGATATTGATTATGAAATATATGAAT